>JGI994J12354_10002739_pt1 | contig 16881 bp, 18 predicted proteins | sample IntmicLarv3ML3BL_FD_12354 | JGI IMG/M metagenome (IMG submission 12354) | reverse complement strand
TGTGTTGGTTTTGTCACCTCCATTATACCACAAAAAGTAGCGCTTTTCCCTTGCTTTATACGCCTTTCTTGCCGCATACCCTCTGCGTTTCCGGCGAACTCAAGGCGGTGTTGGTTGCTAAGCTGTCGCAAAAATGGTATACTAACGGAGCATTGGTGCCGCGCCAATGATGTCTTGCGTTTGCATCCTTTTGCGGCATGCATAGGCCCGTACGGTAAGGTTTCATGAATCCTGTCAGGTTCGGAAGAAAGCAGCAGTAAGTGAGCCGCCTTGCGCGATACGGTCAGCTTGTGTGTGCCGCAAAGGGATGTTTTGCTATGAACAAAACGTCGTGGCGGCGCGGGGAAGGTGCCTTGTTTATCCTTTTGCTGATGCGCGAGGTTGCCTCCCGCGCACGCGGGTTTTTTGTGCCGCTACCCCTTGCGTTGCACACGGAATACCAGGTGCGGCATCTCGACGCCGCGATAGTGCTTGGTTAGCGTTCCGCAGGGGGTCATTCCGCTTCGTTTGGCGACGCTTTGTGAGGGGATGTTTGTGTCTCGGATGATAGAAAACACTTCTTCGGCTTTGAGTTTGTCAAATGCATATTCTCGGCACGCGATGGCGGCTTCGGTGGCATATCCTTGGTGCCAGAAGGCTTTCTGGAATAGATAGCCGATTTCGAGCGCCGGCTTGCCGTTCCAGTCTTGCATGGTTAAGCCGCATTGCCCGATCATCTGCCCCGTATCCTTCAGTATCACCGCCCACAGGCCAAAGCCATGGGTTTGGTATCGTTGTAGCTGTCGGTCGAGCCATTCCTGTGTTTCGCGGTCGTCAAATGCGCCTTCGTAGGCGTGCATCACGTCGTCATCCTGCAAGATTTCACACAATGAGGCGTAATCGGATTGCCGTATTTTGCGCAAGTGCAGTCGTATTGTTTCTAAGATCATGGCGTTTTTCACACACTCCCAACGCAAAAGTATATCATGGATATCGGCAGAATGTCCATTCAAGGAGCGATAAATCATTGCTTTTGCTTGTATTCCGTTGTGGCTATTGCTATCCTTGCAGTTGAAAACCGTTGCAACCAACCCGGGAGAACAAAAATGACGTATCTACCCTATTTAATCTATGTCCTATCAGCATTGGCAGCGGTTGCTTTGGGCGTTTGCATTTATCGGCTGACATTGCCTTTTATCGGCTGGCGATGCGCCACCCCCTTCCCTGCCCAACAGATTTTGATGGACATCCCCAAAGCGGGGCGGTATGCGGTTTGCATTTGCCGCGACAGGTTTTGGCTGTTTCAGGGCAAGGGCGGCCTTTCGGACGCTTTTACGCGACCGCACTTTTGGGTGATTAAAATGACTGCAAATGAGCAAATTCCATATCATCAATGTTTTGGCGTGCCAAGCAGCGGTGTTGGAAAAACCGCAAGACCTGTGGGCTATTTTGACGCGCCGGCAACGGGTAGATATGCGCTGACGGCTCAACTGCCTCATCGTTTTTTGCCGGGTGATACCATTGTTGTGCGTAGACATTTGTCAATCGTTATGTTTTTTCTGTTGGTTTGGGCGATTGTGCTTTGCGGCATGGCGGTTATCGGCGGCATCATCGTGGCAAGCCTGATGCTGGCCCGAGTGATTCCGCTGTAATGCAAACCTGAAATTTTAAATTTTCACCAATAAAACGCGCCGCCCATGTGACATAGCTAGTGAAAGGGGGTTGGACGAATGAACAACGAGCAGCTGCAAACCTGCCTTGCCCGCGTGCGTGATGGGGATCAATCGGCATTTGCCGACATCTATCATGATATGAAAACACCGATTTTTACAATTATCCACCGTATCACGCACAATCGCGCGCAGGCGGAAGACGTGCTGCACGACGTATTTGTCAAGTTGTATCAAGCGCCGCCCGGCCTTTCGGTTAAAAATCCTCGTGCATGGATCTTCGGAATGGCGCGCAATCTGGCGATTAACAGCATGAGATTCCCGCGCACAGTCGAGCTGGATGAGAATGTCAAAAGCTCGGAAAACCCTTTTTCGGACATGCTGAATTTGCACATCGACATGGAAAACGCAATGCGACGCCTGCCTTACGATGAGGCGGAAATTATTTCGCTGCGCATCCATGGCGAGCTGAAATTCAGAGAAATTGCCGAAATACTGAACATCCCGATCGGAACGGCCCTGTGGAAATACCAACGGGCGATTAAAAAACTGCGCATTGATATGAATGGAGGCTTTTTATGAAAAAGACGCTTTTGGCGTTTGGCTTGATTCTGCTAATGCTTGGCACATCCCTAACGGCTTTTGCCGCAGGCGAGGAGCTGCGCTTTGCAGATACGGATTGGTCGGAACAGAACCCCTACCCCGACTGGTATGGCGGGCGCTATCTGAATGACGAGCAGGTGCTGATTTATGTGGTCGTCAGCGGGTTTGAGGACGAGGCAGCGCCCCTAGTGGGCACATACGTGACCGCACCGCACAGCTATAACACACTCATGACGACGCTTAACACCATCACCACGGAGCTGATGGCCACCCAGACTGCAGAAGAAACCGTGTGCATATATAGCGCGTGGCTGGATGAAATCAACAACTGCATCGGCGTTGGGCTGTATAGCGGAAGCGAGCGCGCCGACGACATGCACAAGCTGCTGGGGCAGCGGTTTGGCGGACTGGTGGATGTGGCAATCACGGATGATTTGATTGCCACTGACATACTGAAATCCGACATTGGCGCGATTACCGGCATGGGCGCGATTACCGAGGGCGTGGTGCCTGCGACTGGCGGTTCGTTAAGCTCCCAGTGCACCGGCGCACCGCGAGGGTATGATTATTGGTTCTGGATTGTAAGCATTTCCGCAATTTTGTTGGTCACAGGGGCGCTTTTGATTCGCGAACAGCGTAAACGCGGAAGATTTCGCTTGTTTGCCTTCCAAGCCAACGGCGGCGAGTTTTCGAGCACCCGCATGGGCACGCCCGAGGCGGTTTATGTGATTAAGACATCCACGGTTACGCCTGATGATGCCGTGTTTGAGAAAATTTTGGGCGATATCGAAGACTGAAGGTGCCGATGCCCCGTGGGTTCCCAATGCAATATTTTTTGATTGCGACTGGCATGAGCGCAAGGACTCACGGCAAGGAACAACGCACAGCAAAGGCCCAAGCACGGCCGCAAAGTCCCACGGTTAACGCCAAAACACCGCCGCAAAACCGATGCGGCGGTGTTTTTCGTTGCAAAATGTGTCAGCGCTGTGGGTTTAAGCTGGAGGCCAGTCCGCTGATGCGGCTGCGGGATTAAACCAAGGGGGGGCAAACCCGCTTGCCATCGCGGGACATGACGCACACCCGCGGACGCTATCATGGGATTAAGGTGGGCGCAAACGAGCCGATGCTATCGTGGGGTTAGGATGGGTGCAATGCCACAGATTCTATCGCGGGGTTAAATCAAAGGGCTGCTGCGTAACCTTGTTAACGGCAATGGCCTCGGCACAGGCGTTGATGCCATGCGCCAAGGGCGGCACCGCGGCCAGTGCCTCTGATAAAGCGTTACAATTGTTGCCGATTTCCACCAGCAGCACCAGCCCCATGTGTTGATTGAAGCGGTCGGTGCGCAGCATGGGCTGCTTCATCAAGTCGGGGTATTCGGCGTTGACGGCATCGGTAATTTGCTTTGCTAGGGCATAGTTGCGCCGCCAGTCGGGCTTTTCAACGTACATATCGCCCTCGCCCATGGCCACCACAAACATCATGCGGGCGGCGGGTTGGCCCTGCACATCGACGGTTTGCAGGTCGCGGAGCTCGGCAATGTAGGCGTCGCGGTGGACATCGATAAACAGATCAATGGGCGCCTGCGCCTGTGCGGCTTGCATGGTTTGGACCGAGCGGGTGTACGCGGTGGAAAGCTTGGGCGGCTCGTGGTCGGTTAGGGCGTGATAGACCGAAAAGCCGTTGCTCTCAAGCTGATCTTTCAGCTCTGTGCCCACACGCACGATGTTGTGCGCGTTGTCGGTGCTGCGCCACTCACCGGTCTCGGTGTAGGTATCCAGCGGCTGTTTGGCATAGGCCTCGCTGGTGTGGGTGTGATAAATTAACACCGAAATACCCTTGGCATTGGTCTGGTTTGGCCGAGCCAGCGGCTTGATGATGCGAATGTCCAGCGGCGGCAAATCCGTCTCCGCCACGGGATCCTCCTCGCCCGCCAGCACCGTGTGCCGCGTGCCAAACACGGCCTGCGCGATGGATTGCGGGTTGTACATGTCCATGGTCATGGATTCGCGCAGCATCCGCCAAGCCGTTTCGCCCCACGCTGTGTGGGCCAGCATCAGTCCTACTGTTAGGGTAATCAGCAAATAAACACCTTGCTTTTTGAAAGATCCTGCCGCCCGGCTTCTTTTGTGATTGTACATACCATCCACCTTCCTTGGCCGACACGGCGTGAGGCACTCCCCCGCCCTGCGGCGCAAATGGTTTTCTATTGATCCCGAGGCAATGCTTGCGATGGGCAAAACTACGTGTTGGCGCGGGTATGATTGCCTTGTTTGCTGTTTTGCCGGTGCGCGAAGCTGCCTCCCACGCAGCGGACTTTGCAGCAAACGAAACGACGTTTTGGCGCGGGCATGATTGCCTTGCTCGTCATTTTGTCGGTGCGCGAAATTGCCTCCCGCGCAGCGGGTGCGTTCGGGATTGATATCATCCTATGCGCGGTGGCGACGGAATATGATGGTCGGCGGGTGAAAAACACGCCGGGCGGAAACTGCGAAGCATGCCGTGCAGTAACTGCGATAGGTGATGCGCGAACGCGAAAAACACGCTTGGCGATGCAACGCAAAAGCCTGTCCGAACGACATTCTCGGACAGGCCAGGGGGGTCTAATTAAAACGGGGGCTGATTTGCGTGCCGCACAACCAAAGGCAAAACTAGAGCGTGTTCCCACTACCGCAAATGGGCGCTTTTTGGCGAATTATCCGCCCTGCCGCGTTGACCTCCCTTGAAAGATTGACGATATTCCTGCGGTTGGTCGCCTTGCAGGGCGAAAAATTCGCTCAAAAATCGCTCCATCCGCGTAGTGTGAACACGCTCTAAATGCTGCGGCTGCCGGGCTTAATCGCCGGGAGCTTACCTTCGCGGCACAGCGGGCAATCGGCGGCCTCGAAGCTTGGGACGTCCAAATCCAGCAGGGCTTTGAGGGGCACATCGCCAAACCCGGCCTTGCCGCCCGAACGATTGACCAATACCCCCACGCCGACGGGTACCCCGCCAAGGGCACGCACCATGTCGACGACCTCTTGCACTGATCCCCCGGTGGTGATGACATCCTCAGTGATCAGCACGCGGGTGCCGGGCGCAAGCGTAAAGCCGCGGCGCAGGGTGAACTTGCCGTCTTGGCGCTCGGCAAACAGGTTTTTGACGCCCAACTGTCGGGCGGTTTCATAGGCCACATGGATGGCCCCAATGGCCGGGCCGATGACCACCTCAATGTTGTCGTCGGCAAACTTTGCCGCCAGCTCGTGGCAGAGCAACTCGCTGTCCTTGGGGTTGATAAACAGCTTGGCGCATTGCACATACCGCGCCGCATGCCGGCCGGAGGTCAGCAGAAAATGGCCCTCCAGCACCGCTTCGTTGCGGGAAAGAATGGTCAGCATTTCTTCATGGGTTAGCATATGATTTTCCTCCTTGGTATTTGGGATTTATCCGAGTCAAGCGGTAATCCGCAAAGACGGCATGCGCGGGCATCGTGATGGCGTGCGGTGTTACGCGGGTATTGCGATGAAAACGGTGTTGTGCAGATATTGTGAATGGGGTGCGTCGGCGTTGCACGAGTATCGTGATAAAGACGGTGCTGCGCAGATATTGTGAGGGGGGGCGTTGCGTGTACGACGGCATTGTGCCAAAATCAGCGATGAAAGCTGCAAAAGGCCATCATGCCGTCTCTAGTGCGCCAATCAAATCCGCCACATGGCGCACGCCGTGGCGAACGCAATAGGCTTCGATTTCCTCCACAATACGCGGCACGCAATAGGGGTCGCACAGGATGGCCGTGCCGACCTGCACCGCACAGGCGCCCGCCAGCATAAAGGCAATGACGTCCTCGCCGGTGGTAATGCCGCCCATGCCGATGATTGGAATTTGCACGGCGCGCGCGGCCTCCCACACCATGCGTAGGGCAACCGGACGAATGGCCGGGCCGGACAGGCCACCGGTGGTGTTGGCCAAAATCGGGCGGCGGGTGTGTACATCGATGACCATGCCGGTCAGCGTGTTAATCAATGAAACCGCATCAGCACCGCCCTGCTGCGCGGCCACAGCGGTTTCGCTGATGCTGGCGGTGTTGGGGGTAAGCTTAACAATTAGGGGCTTGTTGGGCAACACATTTTTAACGGCTTGTGTAATTTGCAGCACCATATCCGGCTGTACGCCAAAGGCCACGCCGCCCGCTTTGACATTGGGGCAGGAAATGTTCAGCTCCACCATGTCCACGGGAAGATGGTTCATGCGTGCGGCCAGTTGGGTGTAATCCTCCAGCGTGGTGCCCGCGATGTTGGCAATGCGCACGGTGTTTTTACCCTGCAGACGGGGCAGTTCCGTAGAGGCAAAGGCCTCCAGCCCCGGGTTTTGCAAGCCAACGGCGTTGAGCATGCCCGAAGGTGTTTCGGCCACGCGCGGTGGTGGATTGCCCTGCCGGGGTTCCAAGGTAACGGCTTTCAGCGCGATGCCGCCCAGCTTTTCCAAGCCAAAGATGGCGTCCAGCTCTTGGCCAAAGGCCGCCGTGCCGCTGGCGGCGATAACGGGGTTTGCAAAGCGAACGCCCGCCACGGTTACGGATAAATCAATCATCAAATGACACCTCCGACAGCGCGAAAACCGGGCCGTCCTGACACACCCGCCGGTACTGCCCGTCCGCTTTGCACACGCACACGCGGCAAACGCCAAAGCCGCACGCCATGCGAGCCTCGGCGGAGGCAAAGGCCGGGATTTTTGGATATTGCAACATCAAACCCTGCATGGCTTTCATCATGCGGGGCGGGCCGCAGACCAACAGCGCGTCGGGAGGAGTCGGCACCAGTAACGTACCGTGCTGCGCTTGTGCCAGCCGTGCGCCTAGCGCCTCGTGAACATAGCCTTTTTGGCCGACGGAACCGTCGTCGCTGGTGACCCAAACCTTGGCGTAGGCGCCAAGCTCGGCTTGCAGGTACGCCGTTTCGTGATTGCGAAATCCGGCAAAGACCTCTACCGAAAGGCCCGCCGCATGGGCCTGACGCGCCGCGTACAGCAGGGGCGCAACGCCGACTCCCCCACCCGCTAACCAAAGACTTTTGTATTGAGGCAAAATGGAAAATCCATTGCCCAGAGGCCAAAGGAGTTCCACCTCGCAACCGGCCTCCAACCCGCAAAGCGCGGCGGTACCAGTGCCGATTTTTTGAATAATTAGGGTTAAAACACCCGTGTGGGCGTCGTAATTGCAAATGGAAATGGGGCGCGGAAGCAGGGTGTGCGGGGCCGCAACGGTTACCTGCGCAAACTGGCCGATGCCAACGTCAACGCCCGTTTCCGTTTGCAGCCGCAGCGCATGAATATCCTGCGCAACGCGGGTGTTTTCCAACAGTTTCGCCCGACTTTTTTGCATGTTTTGCACCTCTGAAATTTGCTTTGATGTTGCGCGTTTGATGAATTGCAAGTTGATAGTTCGTAGCCAAGCACGCTATCCCGCTGAGCTACAGGTACATGCGTTGCGATTGTTTTGCGCCCTTGCGTGGGGGGCACCTAGTTTCGCGCGAGTGTTACGCCTTCAACGCCTCACGTAGTGCCGTGCGCATGGCCAGCGCCTCTTGCGCTGCGGCTTGGGCGAAATCCTGTGTGTTTTGCTTTTGCCATGCCAACAGCAAGCTGCGCGAGGCATTGACAATGGCACCGCGTCCTTGGCTGTCAAAGCACCCGGCCAGTTGCGCTGCGGTTGCGCCTTGTGCGCCATAGCCCGGCACCAAGAAGAAGGTGTGTGGCAAGGCTTTTCGCAGGGCTGCGCCATGCTCGGGGTAGGTTGCACCCACCACCGCGCCAACGGCCGAGTAGCCGTGGCTTCCGATGATGTCGCTCCCCCACGCGGACACCAGCTGCCCCACGCGCTCGCAGATGGTTTGGCCGTCGCCAAAGGCTACATCCTGCAATTCTCCCGAAGAGGGGTTGGAGGTTTTTACCAGAACAAAGATGCCATGCTCGCCGCAAAGCGCCAGAAAGGGCTTGATGCCATCGCTGCCAAGATAGGGGTTGACGGTGACGTAATCCGCGGAAAACGCCGATTCCTCCACCATTGGGGTTTTGCCCATATACGCCATGGCGTAGGCCTGAGCCGTTGCGCCGATGTCGTTGCGCTTGACGTCTGCCATGGTGACAAAACCCATCTCACGTGCCGCGCGCAGGGTTTCGGCAAAGGCACGCATGCCCTCGACGCCGTACATCTCATAGTAGGCCACCTGCACTTTAACCGCCGGAACCAGCCCGCGCAGGGCCTCCAGCAGTTTGAGGTTATACGCCAAAATGGCCTCAGCTGCATTGGCAAAACGCCAAACGCCATCCGGCGCAAAGGTTTTGGCAAAGGCTTCGGGGATGTACTCCAGCCGGGTGTCCAAGCCCGCCACCGTGGGGTTGTTTTGGGCTTCGATGGCTTCAATTAAGCGGTCGGTGATGTGCATTTAGGGCCTCCTGTATAGTAATTTTCCGTCGACAATGGTAACCGCCGCCACAGCACCTACACGTTGGCCGTGGAAGGGATTGTTGTGGCCTTTGGAAACAAACCGTGTGACATCAATTTCCCATGGCGCGTTGGGGTTGATGAGGGTGATATCCGCCGCCGCGCCCGTGCGCAGTGTTCCGGCGGGCAAATCAAAAACGCGGGCCGGGGCCGTGGACATCCAGTTGATCCATTGCAGCGGCGTGGCACCGCCCTCCTCCACACACGCCCGGTGCGAAAGCGCCAGACTGGTTTCGATACCAGAAATGCCGCTTGCGGCCAGATCAAACTCCACCAGCTTTTCGTCGGCGTGGTGCGGCGCGTGGTCACAGGCGATGCAATCAATGGTGCCATCCAAAAGCCCCTGCATCAGGGCCTGGCAATCGTCCTCGGTGCGCAGGGGCGGGTTGACCTTGGCGTTGGTGTCGTAGTTTTCGCACAGGCTGTCCGTGGCGGTGAGGTAATGCGGTGCGGTCTCGGCCGTTACCATGGTGCCGCGGGCCTTGGCCTCGCGGATTAACGCCACACCGCCGCGCGTGGAAACATGGGCGATGTGCACGGGAATATTCAGGGTTTGGGATAAAATCAAGTCGCGCGCGATCATGCTTTCCTCGGCAGCGCGGGTAGTGCCCTTTAGCCCCATGCGGGTGGCGGTGTCGCCCTCGTTCATGACGCCCCCGGCCACTTGGGCCAAATCCTCGGCGTGGCTGATGATTTTTTTGCCAAACTGGTGCGCATATACCATGGCCAGGCGCATCAGCCTTCCTGACGCCACGGGCTTGCCGTCGTCGGAAAAGGCCACGCAGCCCGCATGTGCCATGGCGCCGATTTCGGAAAGATCCTCGCCCGCCAGCCCCTCAGATACCGCCCCAATGGGGTATACCTTGGCCCATCCGGCAGCGCGCGCCGCAGCTAGGATATCGCCCACCACGGCGGTGTTGTCGCACACGGGGTTGGTGTTGGCCATGCACGCAACAGAAGTAAAACCGCCCACCACAGCGGCGTGGGTGCCGCTTTCGATGGTTTCCTTATACTCATAGCCCGGCTGGCGCAGATGGACGTGAATATCCACCAAGCCGGGTGCCACCCAAAGGCCGGTGGCGTCGATGACCTCGGCGTTTTGGATGGATAAATCGCGGCCGACAGCATCAATGACGCCATCGTTTACACAGATATCCAAAATCTCATCCAGGCCTTGGGAGGGGTCCAGCACCCGTCCGTTTTTAATAATCATTTTCATGCGTTTTCACCTCTGGTCAGCAGGTGCAGCAGGGCCATGCGCACGGCCAGGCCGTTTTCCACTTGCTCATCAATCATGGATTCCGCGCTGTCGGCCACCGCTGAGGTCATCTCTACGCCCCGATTGATGGGCCCGGGATGCATCACCAGTGCGTCGGGGCGGACCAGCGCCATGCGGGTTTCGTTGATGCCAAACAGGCTGGCGTATTCGCGCACAGAGGGGAAAAGCCCCTTTTGCTGACGTTCTTTTTGCACGCGCAAGCCCATGACGACATCGGCGTCGGTCAGGGCTTCGTCAATGCAGTTGGTGGCGGTGCAGCCCATGTGCTCAATGCCGGTGGGCATGAGGGTGGCGGGGCCGCAAAGCCGCACCGTGGCCCCCATGGTTTGCAGCGCCCACAGGTTGCTGCGCGCCACGCGGCTGTGCAGCACATCGCCCACAATGGCGACGCACAGCCCCTGCAAATCGCCAAACCGCTGGCGCATGGTGAACAAATCCAGCAGGGCTTGGGTGGGATGCTCGTTCATGCCGTCACCAGCGTTGATGACGCTGGCCTTGACGTGCCGGGCCAATAACGCGGGCGCACCCGACATGGGGTGGCGAATGATGATGACATCCGTGCTCATGCGGTCGAGCGTGCGGCCGGTGTCCACCAAGGTTTCGCCCTTTTGCACGCTGGATGCCGAGGCCGAAATATTGGCGGCGGCCGCTGACATATACTTGCTGGCCAGTTCAAAGGACATCCGGGTTCGTGTGCTGTTTTCATAAAAAAGCGTCACAACGCTTTTGCCCTGCAAATGCGGCAAGCGCTTGACGTCTTGTTGCAGCAACAGCTTCATCTTCACCGCCATATCAAGAATTTCTGTGATATCATCGGCGGTGAGATCCCGCATGCTTAGGATATGGCGATGGGCAAAGGCCATGTTATTCTTTCTCCTCAATCGTTACAGCGTCGTAGCCATCAAAATCGGTTAGGTGTACGCGGATGAGCTCATGGCGGGAGGTCGGTACGTCTTTTCCCACAAAATCCGCGCGGATGGGCACCTCGTGGTGCTCGCGGTCAATCAGCACCGCAAGGCGAATGATATCCGCCCGGCCGATGTCGTTAACGGCGTCGATCGCCGCGCGGGTGGAGCGCCCCGTGAAGAGCACATCGTCCACCAGCACAATGTGTTTGCCGCGCACCGGAAACAGGATGTTGGTGCCGCGAACCTTGGGGTGATCCTGCAAAAGGGCCAAATCGTCGCGGTATAGGGTGATATCCACCGACCCCACGGGTGGGCGGGTGCCCTCAAATTGCGCGATGCAATCGGCCAACCGGTTGGCCAGCGGAACCCCCTGCCGGTGCAGACCGACCAGCGCGAGGTTTTCGATGCCCTTGGCGTCCTCGACGATCTCATGCGCCATGCGAATCAACGCGCGCTCCATTTGCTTGGCGTCCAAGATGGTTGCTTTAATCGGCAAACCGCCACCCCCCTTAATCTTTGATGTGCGTTTGGCAAACGTGTTTAACACGCTGGTATGCGTTTGGTCAAAGTGCTTAAACTGTCGGTGTACGCATGGCAGAAGTACAGAAAAATCCTTGTATGCGCGTGGTGAAATTGCTTAAAAAAACGCCCTGCCGGTTGGGCAAGGCGTTAATCCCTTGTAAGCCTTGCTCGGGTTGCAAGGAAAAAGATGCAACACATCTTTTGCGAGGCTCAATCCAATAAAACCTGCAAGGATATTATAGTATAGGCACTGCGGGGTTGTCAAGAGATAACCGCTCCGTCCACGGACTTTGGCCAAGGCCGGCTACCCGCCGAATAAAGTCTTCCGGCGGACGTGCCGAAAAGGCCATCGTCTGCCCGGAATCGGGGTGCACAAAGGACAAATGCCACGCGTGCAGCATCTGGCGCTCGCCCTTTCCGATGCCATAGAGCGGGTCGTCCAGCAGCGGATGCCCCATATGGGCCAGATGCACGCGGATCTGATGGGTGCGCCCCGTGTGCAGCTTGCAAGCCAACAGCGCTGCGTGGGTGAAGTTTTCCAAAACTTGAAAGTGGGTTGTGGCGGATCGGCCATCGGGCATCACCGCCATGCGCTGCCGGTGTGAGGGATGCCGCCCGATTGGACCTTCGCATAGGCCTTCCATGCGGGAAAACGAACCCCGCGCCAAGGCCAGATATTGCCGCGAACAGGTGCGGTTTTGCAGTTGTGCCGCCAGATGCCGGTGGGCCGCGTCGTGCTTGGCAATGACCAACAGCCCAGAAGTTTGCTTATCCAGCCGATGGACAATGCCGGGCCGAACCTCACCCCCGATGCCGGATAAATCCTCCATGCAATGTAGCAGGGCGTTGACCAAGGTGCCCTCGCGGTTGCCCGCGGCGGGGTGAACCACCATGCCCGCCGGTTTGTTGATGACGGCCAAATGGCGGTCTTGATACACGATATCCAGCGCAATCGCTTGCGCCAAAATTTCGCTGGGCTGGGGCGCGGGCGGGTCGAGCGTCAGCACATCGCCGATGCAAACCTTGTCGCGCGGTTTCAGGGCGGTGTTGTTGCGAAAAACCAAACCGGCATTGAGCCACCGCGCCACTGTGGTGCGGCTTTCCCCGCACAGCGCCGCCAGCGCAACGTCCGCCCGGTCCGGCTGTGTTACCGTAACCGTCATGACTCACCCAGCAGCTTGCGGCTGTTTTTGTCGAAGAGCATGCCGCAAAAGAAGAGGGTTCCGCCGACAGTGATGCACATATCCGCCACGTTGAAAATGGCGAAATTCATAAAAGTAAACTCGAAAAAATCAACCACCGCGCCCCAGAGGCAGCGGTCGATGAAGTTGCCGATTGCCCCGGCCAGTATAAAGTACAACGCAATGCGCAAAATGGATGAGAGGGGTTTTTTCCACAGCACCCAAATGATGCCGCCAAGCGCCACCACGGTGATGGCCACAAAGAAAAGCTGCTGTCCGGCAAGCATGCTGAAGAACGCGCCAGTGTTTTCGGCGTAAGTCAGCGAGAGTAAACCCGGAATCACCACCACCGAGCCGATGGGTTTTAATGCCAAAACAATCCAGAGCTTGGTTGCCTGATCCAACAGCACCAAGAGCGCCACCATCCAAGCCATCAGCATACATCGCCCTCCCCCGCTTGATCGAATCGTCTGACTTGCCTTTTGCCGCAAGCCCTGTCAGTATCCAGTATAACAAAAGCCGATGCGGCTTACAAGACCCATAGATAATGAAAAAACCTCCCTAAGCGCCATGACGAGCTTGCAGAGGCGCGCGGGAATACCCACGCTGGGTGGAATTTCATTGCACAAGAGGCGCGAACGGGAAAATAACGGGCCAGATGCAATGAGTTTTGTTCGTGTGCATACGGCTCACGCATTAGAACCATAGCAGTCGGCGTGTTCCTTTCCCGCTTTGGCAGCTTGGTTTTAGTATTGATGCGGCAATTAAGCCAAGCCAAAAGACCACCGAATTGTGGCTTGGGTTAGTTGGTGCATCAATATGAACATTCGTTGAAACGGAGGAACCGGCATTGTCCACACGCAAAACGCGGGCGCAGCGACGGGCTGGGCGCCAAGCCGCGCATTTGCTGCACATCGAGCATCTGTTGGAGCAACTGCAAAAAGCTGAGCGCGCGGCAAGCACTTCAAAGCTTGTGGTACAACGGTTTTTAGGTGGAATTGCACAGGGACTGGGCTCCATGATTGGGTTCAGCTTGTTGGGCGCACTGCTGGCTTTCTTGCTGACCACCGCCGTTCGCGATGAACTGCCCCGCATCGCCCTTTGGTTGGAAAAAATGCTGGAGAGTATTCAGAAACGGCTATAATTTTTGAGCAAGATTCAGCTACGCCAGCAGCACCATTCGCGCGCCGGAAAACTCATATTGATGCGGCAGCTAAACACTGGACAAAAGGGGGCTAAAGACCACCGACCTTGTTCAGTGCTTAGTTGGTGCATCAATCATTGCACGAGGACAGGGAGGACAATGTGTTCCCCGCGGGTGGACGCCGCAAATCAAGACAGCGGCCACCGCCGTTCACAATTTATTGTTTGTCTTTTGGTTTCCGTTGATAAATTTGCATCAGGACATACAGCACCAAACACAAGAAAACCAAGCTGAATACCAACAGAAAATACGTTCGGATAAAGCCAAATACATTGCCCAAAAAGGGAATGGAAAAAACGACTTTCCCCACAAGGGCTGTTTCGGCAAAGGTGTGGGTTTCGGTGTCGTCGCCGCCATTGGCACCAAACTCAGGCCGGCCGCTTTGCTCCGCAGCGCGAATTTCAACAATGCGCTGCGACAAATAGAAATCTGCGGGATGACCCTTGACCGAGAACACCACGGCATCTGAGGTTTGCACGGCTTCGGGAACCACGTTTTTGGTTAAAACCAAGCTGCCGACGGGATATAAATCTTCAATGGAACCCGTTTCCACGCGAAAAACACGTAGACCAAGCAAGGTTTTATCGGGGTTGCGATCCAACGCAAAGGCGGTGGTCATTACCAAGAGCGCTACGATAATCAAACCGAACAATATATTGGAAGCAATCGTCCAGCCCGGATTCCCTTTGCGGGAATTGGCGAGGGTTTGGGTCTGCTCGTTGACCGGGAGCGGTTCATCCGGGGTGGTGGGGGTATCGGAATCGAGAGAAATGTCGAAATCAGCGGGAATGTTGCAATTAGTGGACGCAATGCAGTCGGGTGGGCTGATGGGAGCGGCGGCGGTGTCGGAATCAGTGGGATAGCTGAAGCCGGTTGAGGTGCTGGAATCAATCGGGATGCTGAGGCTTGTCGGGGTGCTAAAATCGGCGAAGACGCCAGGGGCGGCGGGGATACTGAAATCGGTCAAGGTGCTAAAATCGGTCGACACGGTGTAGTCGGTTGGCGCAAAAGGCAATGCCGGCGGTTGAGGTTGTAAAGGTTGGACCTGCGGTTGCGGGGACGAATCCTGTGATTGCGAGGGTTGGACTTGCGGCCAAGGAGTGGGCATTGTCCATGGGATGGCAGGTGGGATAACCCGTGTGATTACGGGCTGCGCCGCAGGTTGGCCGGTAAGCGGAAACTGCCCGAAAGTCGGGTACTGCCCGAAAGTCGGGTGCTGCCCGCTAGCCGTAGCCGGAGCCGAAGGCTGCTCGAGAATACCCGCTTTGTAGGATGCGGGCGGCAGGGACGATTGTGTTGAATTGATTGGCGGTTGCGCGACAGTCGCGTCGTGTAGGGGCTGCACGGAAGACACGCCGTTTGCGTGCAGTGTGGAGGCCTCCTGGGCACGTTGCACCAGTTGTTGAAATTCAGCATTGAGCTGTTCTAACGATTTGATGCTTTTCCCCTCCTTTTGGACACGATTTACATGATGCTGAAAAAGTAAAATCGAAAACGGCAATGCAAGCTAATCCGGCAAGCCTTGGCAGATAAAATTCCAGGTAATCGCTGATTAAAGGGGGTGCGGCAGATTCGCGTGGATTTTGGTTTCAAGAGGTGCGTGGCAAAAACGCGCATATTAAACGAAATAGGAAAGTTTTTGCCGCGTGCCGCTTGGGGCCAAAAGACGCCGAAGATGGCACGCCAGCCTTTAATCAGTGGTTACCTAGGGTAAAAAAAGAAAATGAGGATTGAACAGCGCATGCACAATCCTCAAATGCGGCGCGAGAAAATCATATACGCACAAAGCAGCCTAGCTTTTGGACAAGGTGGTGATGTTCGTCGCGAGAAAAGTGGTTTCCACGGCGTTGAAGAAAGGGATTAGTCGGCTTGATGGATAGGGGGAAAGCTACCGGAATCGGCGATGTCCGCCTCTGTCGTTGCCGGAGGTTGCGGCGCTTGCTGCATGGCGGGAAACGGCGGCGCGGCGGTTACGACGGGGGCAGCGGACACGGCAAAGGGTTCAAAACCGGCTTGGACTACGGGCGCGTCTTCAGGAGCAGGGCCGATCATTTGCATGCCGGTTTCAACTGCGGACAAAATGCGCTTTAAGAATTCTTGCAGATACTGAAGATTTTCCAAAACCTGCTGGTTGGAGGCTTGAATGGCGGCGGCCTGTTGATTGGCATCGTGCAGAATCTGATCGCACTCGGCTTCGACACGGGCCTTGACCGATTGCTCGTAGGTTTTGGCATCAGCCATCACCTGCGAAACAAGTTCCATTTTTTTTGCCTCAAACTGATCTTGCGCTTGAGACAAATCACCCTGAAGTTTGGCGAATTCACTGGTTTTGTCCGCCAGCGCTTCGCTGAGCTTTTGGTTTGCCTCAACAGCTTTGCGATATTCGGCCGACAGCAACTCAATATATTGAGCAACCTGGTCGCGGTTGAAGCCTTGGTTTTCGGTTGAAAAGTTAATCATGAGGGATACCTTCCTTACTTGTTTCAGTGGGTTGAAACGCTGGGGCGCGGAGGGAAAGTGGTATTATAACACGTGACTTTTGTTTGTCAACAATTTCCAGACCAATTTCTTCTATCTTTCACAATCGCGCGTCAAAACCGTATAAAAGCGCGGTTTTGGAGGCGATTTTGCGAAAAGAGGGTCGTCGCGCCGCGAGAAAATCATCAGGTGAAGATGCCAAAATGCAGAACGCAACGCGGCTCTTGACGGCAAATCTACGCCAAAAGCAGCGGAAGCGCCTTGCGGAGCATTTTCGCTTTTTCTTGTCCAAAGCGATTTCCAAGGCAAGACCTAGTTTATACCAAGGAAGGATTTTTATACTGTTGCAACGCCTGATATAGGGCATCCTTTTTTGGGGGCGGCAGGGTGGTGCCATCCTCCAGCGTCATGCCGCGAGAGGCGGTTACCGCGCGGCCGATGACCGTGGCGTTGATGCCGCGCCCACTCAGCGCCGAGAGCAGCTCGTGGGGGTTGGCGGTGGCAATCAGCATGGCACCGCTACTGATTAGCCCCAAAGGATCGATGCCAAGAGCTTGGCAGACGGCTCGCGTGGCG
>JGI994J12354_10002738_pt1 | contig 16882 bp, 28 predicted proteins | sample IntmicLarv3ML3BL_FD_12354 | JGI IMG/M metagenome (IMG submission 12354) | reverse complement strand
CGATCTGTAATCTTTTTGTGTTGGATAGCTAACCTCGCCGCCCTTATATGGCTCTGGTGGTCCTCTAAACCGATTAGAGGCGTCTTTTTTGTTCCCGTAAGGATTTGAATTGCTTTTACTGTTTCATCGTCAAAAAGATATATTTGCGCCCACCAACTGGTATATCTATAATTGTAAGATAGCACGTTTTCAAAAGAACCAGTCAACCACTTAATGGATTGACAGTCTAATCTCTGAGTGATATAATCATCATCAGTAAGAAATGTTCTGAATTCTGCTTTTATGTTTTCTTCCGCAAGTTTGCAGCGAGGGAAGAAATATAAGAGCAGAATTTTTTTATTTTCCGCGTCAACAGTGCGACCTAAAACGAAATACTTAATACTATCGTCATCAAATCTCTTTGCAGTATTAATCATTTCGATATCAGCATCCATTATTGGAATTTTTCGCAATAATCGTTTATTCATGTAATATACCTCACTTAAAATAATGTTACCTGTCCGTTTTCTTTATCCTCGACCTTTTGCTTTTTCTCTCTTGGTGGTTTTGCTGTTGCTTTAGATTTCTTATTTTTTACATCAGCTGCTCTTTTGGCTTGTTCTGCCTTGCGCTTTTCTTCTGCTTCTTTCTTACGCTTTTCAGCCGCCTTTTTTTCTTCTTGCTTTTTCCGTTCAATGGCTTCATCGTCTAAATTAAAATAATCAATCGATAGTGAAAATATCTCCTCCGACGACATACCAATTCCGATCTTGCTTTCACCTGTTTTTTCATGCTGTGATTTCGCTCTTGTGTACGCAATTTCCATGATATAAGAAAAACACTTGGATAAACTTTTTGTAGCTATCATCACTTTTTCTGAAAAAGCCTCATCTTGCGAACATTTATCCTTTAAATAATTGTAAATTGCTATCGCCGGAACATTTTGTCCACTGACACTGTTAGCCTCATTTTCAAGTTTTTCAATAGCTTTAATAATCTCTGACATCTTTTTTCTCCTTTCAAAATAGGCTATATTGCCCGCTTGTGTTTTCTTTTAAGCTCAAGTTATAAGTCGGTACCTCCTCCCTAATTTCGGATTTTTCAATCAGACTATCTGTAATCATGGATATAGATGTCGCTACCCTACGACAATTCCAAACTTCGGAAAAATAAGATGACGTATACCATATGTCTGCTTCCGGAGTGCTTGAAGTCGCTTTTCCTGCCTTTGGAAACAATACATGTCCTATTGGCGGTTGCGTGATTGAATTCCCTATTATGACATATCCTGGCATACCTAACAGCGACATTTGAACATAGCACATCTTGGCTACTACCGGGTCAATATCCTGTGCAACAAATAAAACATGATTTTGATAATTTACTTTTTCGTTGTAGCAATGCTCTGCAAATGCAATTAACATCGCTCCACCACCACAACACATATCGCTAACCGTCATATAACCCTTTTTATCAATCTCTGACTTAACATCATCAGCAGACATTTTCGCCATCAAGACACTAATGTGATATGGTGTAAAAAATTGACCTTTCCATTTATTTCCCATTTCAAGTTGCATATATAAATCACCCAAAATATCAGCGAATTGCTCTTGTTCAAAACTCCTTACAATTTTTGCAAGCATTTGAGGAAATATTTCTTGTTCGCTCTTATCGTATTTATTGATAATCTCTAAGTACTCTTTTTCACGCTCCTCCTTAAAATCACAAGGTTGCGAAAGAGCTGCCGCCGCCATATAGATAAAGTCCTGCCAAACTTGCCAATCGCTATACTTGTAGCATAGTTTTTTGAAAAGATTAATAAATTCTCGGCGCTGTTCTTGACCCGGTCTAATAGCCACTTGACCTCTCCTGCTCATATCTCACTGCCTCCCCGGTAATCTGCCCACGCCATAGTCACAACATTGTTACATTCTTGGAAACGGCTTATGATCGCCTCAGCGTTGCGACTATCCCCATTTCTTGGAGTAAGTCGTTTTATTAGCATCTCTTCGTTATAGTTTGTCGTGATAATGGTCGGCCGCATTTCTTCATAGCGGTCATTGAGAATTGAATATAAAAGTGGCATAGACCAATCTGTAACTTGCTCTTTTCCAAGGTCATCGATAATAAGTAAATCAGCCTTTTTGTAAATGTCTAATATCTGATATTCGCCGTAATTTGTACCGCTATCATAGGACCGTTTTATGTCAGCAAATATATCAATCGAGGTTTTACATATTACAGGAATTTCCTGTTTCAAAAGTTCAATTGCGATTGCGACTGCTAAATGTGTCTTTCCTGTTCCAAATGTACCCTCGAAATAAATCCCTTTACCGCTGGCGCCATATTCTGCAAAGTTAACAACATAATCTTTCGCTATTTTGAACGCCGCTTGATTGGTTGGGTTCACTTTGAAATTATCAAAGGTTCGAGTAATAAACCGCTTTTTTATTCCACTTTTGCCTACAAGCCTTTGTATTCGCTCGTTCATTGCCCGTCGCTTTTCAGCAAGCTTTTCATCATGCCTTTTTTGCTTTTCTTCTGTATCATACCGTGTCCAATAGTCTACGGCATTTTTACATTTACATCTCCGGGGGTTATTATTCCAAAGACAAACAAATCCACTAAGCACAATTCCCTCGTGATATAACGTCACTCCACAGAATTCACAAATTTTAGGCTCAGGCGGTGCATTTTTGTGCGGAATTCCAAGTTCTAAAACTTCCCTTGTGGTATAGACAGTTCTTGTTTCAACTTCGGCTTGGCCTAAATCCGCTTGGGTCAAAATCCCCTTTATGTCCTGCATTCTCATCGCCCCCCTGCTTTTGCATTTTTGCCGTTAACTGGTTATATTTTTCTCTGAAATTTTTAGCTGACAAAATTACTGCACCCCAAAAATTATCATTTACCGCAAACTTCAATGTTGCCTTTATTTCCACCCAAGGTATCTCGTCCGCTTCTTCCATAAGCCTAAACGTGTTAGCCCATGTTTGTAAATTAGCCTCCGTTGGTGTCCTGATTTTCTTTTTAGAATTTTCTGAAATGTGATTTGACAACCACAAAGCAGCTTGATAGTATTTGCTGTCATGAGAATATTTTTTACCTTTGTTTTTTCTGTCGTCAACTTCGCTATCAGCGGAGTTTTGACGAGGAGATAATTCGTTAGAATTATCTTTTACTGCTACTGCTACTGTTACTGCTACTGTAGAGGTAACCCTTTGGCTAACCGTTTGTATAAGGGTTTCATAACGGTTTCCATAATCGCCCTTTTTTCCGGTACACATGCTCATTTTATAGCGGTTTAAAGCCTTTAATAGCTTCTTGTCCAATTCGCAGATAGGGACTAATTCAAGCGCTTTTATCGCTCCGCTAACTTGGTTCGGATTTTCAAAAGAATTGTACTTGAAAAAGTTCTTTATCAATACAATTTCCACATCATAATCATAGTTTATATAACCCTTTTCAGACAGTTTGGTAAACCGTTCCTCAACCGTTTCAGAACCCCATTTTAAATCTGCTGCTATATATGGTAATGGCATAATATAATACCCCAATACATTTCGATGCGGACAGGTTAGCAAATAAAGAAAGAGCAATTTTTCATCATCTGATAAAGTCTTATTTTTTACATCTTTCCAAAATAGACTATCTACCTTTGAATACAGAATTCCTCACCTCTTTCCTTTCTTATTTTTAGTATTTAACGATAAGCGTTTACAGAGATATTCATCTAACTTGATTCCGTAGATGTGGTAATCTTCAAGCAGCTCCTTTTCGTCATGGTGTGCGTGATTGTGATGCTCTGTGCATAAAGCTATCGCTTTCAATCCGACATGGATAATCTTTTCCCTATCCCTACCCATGCCTACACGGTCAACGTGATGAACCTCAGCTCGTTTGTTACAAATAGCGCATTTGCGGTGCTCTAAGCATAGATATAAGTATTTCCCTATATCGTCCGTCTGATTGAGTAAAGTGTCCTTTGTCGGCACTTCCCAACTGAAACAAAATTCGATGAGTTCGTTTGTGAATTTTCTCGCCGTTGTCATATCTACAACTGAAAGAGAAAACCAATCAATATCCTCTTTACAAATAAAATCCCATGTCATAAGCTGCCGCAAATATTCGGGTTCATGTCCGCTCCAAATAGCTATATCACGAATGATTGCAAATATCTTTTTTCTCTGATCGTTGCTTATACTGCGACCATCATTTAACCGAATTTCAACACTCCCAATATGCTTTTGTGCAAGTTCTCTGCCAATTGGTTCGTTCGGGCATAGCAACAACTGACCGTCAACATATCTGATTATTTTTGCAGTAGTAATCACTTTTCCGCTTCCTCCCTGTGACAATGCATATACACATACTGCCCATTTGCACCTATATTTTTGTAAATAAAATTGTCTGCCTTTTCCTTGGATAAATGATTCCGCATGACTTGTACTTCGTAAGCGTATTCGCCAGCTTCTTTTTTATCCTTGATTTTCTGTCGTATAACATTTTCCTCATGATTAGCCTCAATCATGTACAAATCATAATTTGGGGCAGTAATACCATTTAGATTATTTGTATCTGTGGCATAAATCATCTTTTCATATCCGCTACCGGTTGGAAATTGGATTTTATATCCCAAGTTCGGAACATTGTGCGCAAGTGCTAGCGGAATGACGTCACATAGTCCATAAAGATACTTTTTATCAAAATCCAATACATCAATATTTTGCTTTGCCACACCACACCTTACTACTGCATCTACAAGCCACCGCCCGCAGGCAAATCTGAGCGTTGGTCTGTCTCTTGCCAAAGAGCGTATACAGGTCTTATTAAAATGATCCGACGCTAAGAATGAATATGTGTTAATAAAACTAATTTCAGTTTTTTATAGTACATTTTCAAAGCTTTAAAAGGTACACCACAATCAATCAAAACAGCTTTATTTGCTATCACCGCATTCCCTTTTGAACCAGTCGATATAATCACATATTCAATCATTCCCCATCACCTCTCTTTCAAAGCGCCAAACAAATCCCCCCGCAGTTTTTCTCATATGTTCCTTATGTGCAACTTGAAGAATATTTCGTTCACAAACACCGGTTTTGATAGAAGCTAAATGTGCAGTAGGAAATATCGATATTAATTTCCCACTTCTATCCAACTGGCAAATTTTATTAGGTCTGATAATCATGTTGTGATAAAATAACCCTCGAAGTTGGTTCGGATTCCTTTGAATAGAATGATTAATATTATGTTTCTGTGTACACCACTCTAAATTATCGATCACATTATTTTGCTTGTTACTGTCAATGTGATTAACAACATTGAATCCACTGGGGTTTTCAATAAAGTGTTCTGCTACAAGACGATGAATATAGGCAGTTTTACGAGATTTTCCAATTCCTTGTAAAACGACACGTAGATAATCATCTCTGCTATTATTATTTTGTAGAATTATTCCATTTTGTGATGTCTTAAAACTTTTCAATCTTCCAAAAGATGAAATTTGATAATATCCTTCAAAACCAACTATATCCATCCACTCTTCTTTTATCGGCAACTATATCACCACACTTTCTTTATTTAAAATTAAAATGGAAAGGCAAGGATTTGCACCTTGCAGAACATATACCAACTGTTAGCCGACACCTGCAGTAGGGACACGAGTTATGATTTTCAGTTGGTTTAAGGGTGCAGATAGTTTACGGATGTTTACTCGGCTTGTTTGCAACTACCTTGTTCCTGCCCCTGTCTTAAACTCTTGATATAGCGTCTACCTTTTCCGCCACTTCCCAAACTGTCGGTCTTTCCCGACTTGTCAAATGTGATTATTTCGTTTTGTAGCGAGGTCGTAAAACTCACATTAGGAAAAATATTCTCGCTGGTATATAATCGCTCATGCGTTTATATCGTTGAATATGGCTACTCTGTTTCGCTTAATAACTGCTTACCCATTTTCATAAGCAGCTCCCTAAATATTGGCAAATCACCATTGTTTGAATATCCCAACCCATACGTGTAAATTCTGCAATCTCCGCAGTTGTGGCTTTGGTATTCGTTTTTATAACGCTTTGCTTCATCTAAGACAAGGAAAAATGCAATTGGCTCAAACCATGTAACATATCTTCCAGTGTAGATTTCCAATCCGTATTCTTCGCAATAATCTTTTTCGTCAATAATGGTATTCCCATTTACTTCTTTCCACTGGACATCATAAAATGTCGGAATGTTTTCGCCGCTAATTTGCCGGGCTTCTATCAAATCTTCAAACGAATCATAACCTTTATATTCATTTTCAACATCAACCCATATTTCTTCGGATCCGTCTACAACAAATTCTTTGCGAATCCGCTCCACCACATGAATTGGTGTTGCTGTTCCTACATTATCTTTTGCGTTATCATATTGTTTAGAGGCAAGCTCTTTTAAAAATGTTACTTCTTTTTCATTCAACGATATATCCATAATTTCACCTTTCATTTCAAAAACTCCTTTAATCTGTAAGCGGTATTTTACTTTCAAAATAAGACTCTGTTTGTGTTTCAAACTCAATATCTTCTTGATAGTATTTTGCTCTCTTATTCCAACTATCAAAACATTTAGGACACTGATAATGATTTAATACCGGAACAAGATATCCACTTGCCGCAAACTTATTACATTCATCACAAACTCCAATTCCACCGAGTTTAGTTGTTTCAATAGCCGTAGTTTCGTATGCGGTATATCCCACCGCCGTTTTTATCTTCTTCATATCTCGTCCAAATCTACTTGCTCTACGATTTCCTTTGCTTCGGGTTGAGCAATTTGTAAACTCTCCTCCGGTGTTGTAATAAAGTCATTATTATTACCAATTTCAACCAATGCAGAGTCTTTTTCAAATGCCATTTGCATTTCAGTTGACATTACACCCCAACGACTAATAAGCTGTCTAAGCATTGTCTTTTTCGCCATATCATCAAAGTTTTTGTACCAAAAGCTGCTATACTTCCATTTATCTTTATCTGCTATTTCTCCATTAAGTAACTTTTCATGCGATCCCCTGTTGTATGCTGGGCTGTATGTATCTGCATGTGTCTGCATTTTTGAATAGCTCCAATAGATTGCTTTGCGGAAACCATTAACATACTCAAACATTGCATAATAACCCACAGTAGGTGCTGACTCTCTCTCTTCCCAGTTATCAATTAGATTGCATTTGATTTCCTCATTAAGAGCATCAAAATGCACTAACTCGCCCTCTTTTATCTCAATTACATTCAATTTTTTGTATTGCCCACTTCGGATTGCTAACTGAATATATCCCTTATATCCTAAAATGAATTGTGCATTTGTACATTCGGGAGAAATCAGCTCACCATCTCTGTTATATTTTGCTTTCTGCTTAAATGGAACAAGATAAAATTGACCTAGTTGTGGCGAGGGAGATAAATTAAGACTTTCTCCAAGCAATGCTGCCGCAAGGATTGTTCCGGCCGTGCAGTCTTGTAATACAGGATTAACGGCCACCGCTGAGGTAATTGTTGCTATAAATCTTTTAGCCCTATCCGGGTCGCCAAGAGTGTTATTAATTAACTTTTGATAACCGGGCGTTGTGATAGCTACTGTAAATTTAGGTTTTTGTGCGATTTGATTTTGATTAATATTTGACAATTGTAAAACCTCTTTCCATTAAATTATTTTTGAATTCCTTGCACATCTGAATAAGTTCATCATATTTATCTTCGGGATAATCTATCCTCATTGAAAGTGCTATGCTTCTTTGTGCTTCGGATACAGTAGGGGCAGATTCAAATTGAGGTAAAACAGCAACCGGAGCTGTTATTGGCGAGTTATCCTCAAAGTGAGTTTCTTCGGGTGCGGTCAATACCTGTTGCTCCACGATTACTTCTTCAACGTGCTGTACCGTAGCAGCTTGTCGCTCTTGTGCAATCCTTGCCGTTTCTGCACGTTCCCGTTCTTTCTCAATGGCTTTAAATCTTTTTGTAACGACCATAATCGCCTGCGATACATTCAGCGACTGCTTATACTCCACAAGAATTTCAGCCTTGTACTCTTGAGTATCAATCATGTTCAAGTCATCAGACACCTTATCAATAGTTGCCTTTATCTTGTCTTTAAGGCTCTTTTTACTTGCACTTAGGGTAATGTTTAACTCCATATCTTCAAAGGTCAGAAAGTCTATATCTCGGCTTTGAAGATACTCTTCAAAGTATTCAAGTATCTCTGACTTTTTTTGCTCTTTCAGTCCGTCTTCTATATCCGATATTTTATCCGCAAGTTGCTTGTCTGCTGACTCAAAAATATCAGATATACAAGCTTTATATACAACTTCAAATTGTTCATAAGGCGATAGAACCTCTTTTTTGACTGCTTTTCTTTTATCCTCCAGTTCTTTGTAACTGCGGTTAAGGTCCGCTCTGACTTGCTTTACGTCTTTGTATGTATCTTCCGTACATTCCATAGCCAACGCATTTGAGGTTTTTTCTGTAATTTGAGTTTTCATCTGCAATAATCGTTCTTCGATTATTGGCAATTGTTTTACTATAATAATTTCATTGGTCATGATAATTCTCCATTTTTGATATATATTTTTTAATCCTCTGCTGTATAACTGCTCACACAGTCATCGCAATAAGCTTCTCCACATACCTCGTAATAGTCTTGACCTTCGACAATAGATTCATTGCAACCGGCACAAACATGGATTACTGGTGGCTCTAGAGCATTGGGACAACCTGTCGGACAATGATATTGTCTACATTCATCACACATTTTTAAATTTCTCCTTGTGTTTTCAAAATTCCCATGATATAATAATTTTGTTATTGAGGGGCGTTTGCGTAAGCAACGTTCCTTTTTTCTTTGTATTGGGTTTGGGTGTAACTCGAAAATCTCATTTGTAATACTTGCTCCATAATAAGTTGTTCTAAGTAATGCGGTTTGAGACGTTCCCCATTAGCATCGCCCTCACGCTCAATAATCCAATTAAGTTTTGCTATTGCAAGAGGTACAGCCTCTTTTATTTCTTCCTCTGTAATTGGTCGTTCTGTCTCTTCGGCAAGTTGTATAGCGATATGCCTTTTCATCTTCTCCCTCCTTTTTTATTTGGTATTGGTACATAAAATTTCCCATTATTACACTTTTCACACATAGGGTTACTCCCTCCAATGCTAAAAGCACACGAACTGCAGGTTATTACTTTGTGGTTCTTTTCTTTTTTCTTTTTCACTGTTTCGAGAAATTCGCAGTTGCAATTCTCTCCAAAGTCTAAGCTAGCTCCACACACAGAACACTTTTTATATGCTCCCATCATTTTCCCTCTATTCTTTTATTAGCTTTTCAAGATAATTTATAATTTTTATTGTTTATGCTCTCCGGTCTCTCTCAATAGTTCCGTTATCTCCTCAATAGTATCTGGAAGATATTTCGTAACACAATCAAATCCATGTACTGCGACCAAGCTACCAGGCATAAATTCTCCTGTTTTTTCTCCAGTTCGATATTTTACGCTGTGCATATCCCCTGCAAATGCGGGTACAAGTGTAATAGAGTACGTTTTCTGATCACAAATACTTTTACTCATATCTTCACGCAAGTAAATGGAAGTTTCACAGCTCAATCCAAATGGACCATATATCTCCCAAGGCAACCCTATGTATACCGAAAGTGCTTCGGAAAGTGGCTTCACTATTCCATCTATCCAATTTGTTTGCGGTGCTTTGTCGAGACGTTTTTTCAGCCTTGTGACCTGCTTTTTGCGCTCAATAATTTTCTTTTCGAGTGCATCACAATGTTTATCTTCCTGCCGTTTCGATTCATTATATTTTTCTATAATATCCAGCATTTGAACTCTCCTATCTACTTTAAATTTTATAAAATGTATTGCCCATAGTATCGTTGATACTAAAACGCCATTTTCCGCTATATGTTTTAACAGGTTTTCGGGTTATCGGTTTAGCATCTGTTCCAACAGGTTTTAACTGAATTGTTGCATCACTTGCTTTTATAATTTCATATATAACTTTCGTCCTAAGCGTTTTACAAGGGGCAGGATATTCATACTTTATTGCTTCAAATTTTTCTCCAACCTCAAATGGGTGTATATCCGGCTTCTTTTCTTCCGCCTTGATAACTTCGCTTATTTCAGCGTAAGCGGCTTTTAATACGCCACCCTCTGCACCTCCTGTTAATATCTTGAAGCATACATTTTTAGGACCAGCGCTTAGTATCTCGACTTCGCCCCACCTGCGGATAAGAACAATATATCCAACTTTGATATTGCCCTTGTTGAACCTCATGCCACCTACATCGTCAAGGCAATTTTCAAGATAACCCTGCTTATCCATAGCCTTTTCGACAAGCTCCAATTCACGGCTGATTAAAGATTTCACTTCCTCGGCAGTAACAATTTCGCCGCCACGCCACTTTTTTTCTTCGCCGTTTTCTACGGCATATAAGATTTCCTCATAGTGAATGATATTTTTTTCTCTTTTGCGTATTTCTTTTTCACATTCTTTTATACGACGGTCAAGGTATGCAGGGTTTTCAAATTGTGCGTTTGAGGCGGTCCCTCTAGCGATTTGCGCTCTTTCCTTAAAATATTCACTTTTTCTGTATTCTTCAAATCCTCTATCGTAACGGTCAAACATTTTTTGTCGGCGATTTGTGAAAGCTCGTCCCGAAGAACTGTTTATATTCGGCTGTGTGAAGAAAGAGTTATCACCGTGCATATCGTTTAAAGGTTTTTGCATTGTTTCGGCTCTTTTTTCGGCATTGTTTGCGTATGTTTCGTATCGTTCGGCTCTTACCTCTGCTCTCTCGCTTTTTTGCTCGAGCTGTTCGCTGTATGTTATTCTTTCGCCTTGTCTTTCTTCTTCCGTAAATCCTAACTCTTTAGCTACTGCTTTAGCTTTCCAAAGGTTAGGCTCTTTCGCTCTGCTAACCCAAGCTTTGGCTTTTCCGCTGAATAAAAATGCTGATTTTAATTTTGCTTTTTTCTCTGCACTCAATTCTGTGTACTCTGATTTTTCAAAGTGCAGTTCGATTTTTGTTGTTTCGAGATTGAAGATGTAGTTTCTATCATTGGAACTCATCACCATTACCCTCTTTCTTTTAGCTGTCCGCATTTTGTAGGTGTGTTATAACAAGGATTTTTGCATTTTGCTTTATCCTTGCAATAACTGCAACACTGGTTTCTGTGTTTCTTGTCACAGTTGAATAGCTTACAATTCATCTTTATCGCCTCTTGATAGTTTTTCTTCGTGTCTTTTCAACTCGCCAGATACAACCCTTTCAAACTGATTAGCTAACAGAACAATGGCATTGTGTGCTTTTATGGTTTCTTCGTCCTCATCTGTAACCTCAAGCGATGCAATAATATCTAACAGTTGGCAATATATCTTTTTATCAATTTTTACATTTCTGCCTTTACAACATATCGGCCATGCCGTGTAGTCGATATTAGCACCACTCAAGTCAGCACTGCGCAAGTTAGCACCACGCAAGTTAGCACCGCTCAAGTTAGCACCGTACAAGTTAGCACCGCTCAAGTTAGCACTGCGCAAGTTAGCACCACTCAAGTTAGCACTGCGCAAGTTAGCACCACGCAAGTTAGCACTGCTCAAGTCAGCACGCTCACCGCCCTCTTCGTCGTTTAACCATTTTTTATGCAATTCCAATATTTTATCTAGTTCAATCTGTGTCATTTTTATCTCCTCCTCTTTCTTTTACGCCTATAACTGCGCTCTATGTATGGGCGGTCCCGCATTATGTTCCCCATGTTTTCTTTTACTCGCTCATAAAAAGCATATAACGGTGGGAACTTTTCAAGATTTTCACTAAAAAAATACATTATGGCGAATAGGATAAAAAAGAGTACCCCAGCTCCTATTGTCGCCAATATCGCTTCTAACTCTGTCATTTTCTCACACCCCTATCTTTGAAAGCGTTCATTTCTTTACTCTTTAATTACAATAGACTCGCATTCCGCTTGAACTTCGACAGCAGAATACGTAATTGCTACTGTGTTTTTACTACTATCTGCCTCAATATGAATATCAATTGAACTGCAACCGTCTATATCTTTTCCGTCTAGCAAAAAAATCTTTTTTTCTGTATCAATCTCAAGTTTTTTCATTATTGTTCACCCCACTTTCTATTATCGGAATACCCATTAAATCTTCCACAAGTCTAACCATTCCCCTACTAATAACTACTGTTTCATAAGACGCATTTCGTTTATTCAAAAACTCTATTACTGGTAAACATATTGCTCTTAATTCTTCTATGTCATTTGTTTTTATTTCCTTTTTCATCTTTCTGGTCTCTTCATCAATTATTTTTTGTGCTTCAGCGTTCATTTCTTCAAGTATTTTCAATCTGTCCATATTTTTCATCTCCTCTCTCGTTTTAAACTACTGATTTCACGACTTTCCCATCTCTTACCTCTTCTACCACTATTACATCGCACCGTGCTTCAAAATAGTTTTTCGGGATTCTGCCGGTAAAAGTCATTTTCCCTTTGGCGGCCAATTCAGCGTTAAGCTCCTTTATGATGTCATATGCCTTTCGTGTCGAAAAACTTAATATTTCGGCAATATCTTCAGCAAAAAGGAATCTATCATCCATTTTTTCTGCGCCCCTTGGCATTTTATTGCTCCTCCTTTCGCTTTTCTAAATATTCAACAGCAGACAATATTCTTTTAGCTGTATCACGCAATGTCTGTATGCTTAAATTCATTTGAATTAATTCATCAGGTGATATGTTGCTATCTTTGAATATGGCTTTTAATATCGTTCTTTCCTCTGTTATGCCGTCGTCTGCAAGCTCCAACTGCAACATTGCGTCCCCATCGGTTAGCAGTTTGTCCGACATACGAAGATACGTCACCAAATGCGGGTTTGTATATTCAATATGCCATTTCGCTAATGACGGTGTGCGATAAACTTTTATCATTGCTGCTACCAATTCTTGACTGACTGGTATATGTCCATTCTCATATCTTGATAAAGTGGCTGTTTCTGCAATTCCTAAAAGAGAAATAGCCTGCTCCTGTGTCAAACTTGCCTGTTCTCGACAAGTTTTGTAATGTAATTTGCTTATATCAGTCATTAATAATCACCACCATTTGCTGTAAAATAATCACATAGGTTTGCTAACTGTGAATTTTTTAGGTAAAAAAATTTTCGCTACTTCAATCGATAATATTCCACTAATTTTGTTGGCAATCTCTGCTGGAACACTTCTGCTTCCAGTCTCATATTGATTATATGTAGATATAGCAATTCCGAGCATGTAAGCCATTTGTTCCTGTGTAAATCCTTTTTCTTTTCTTACTATTTCCAGTGACTTATTTATATGTATCACCTCCTCCATGTTTCACAATTAGCAAAACTTATGTTTAGATTATAGTTTCTCGAATTGAAAAAGTCAATCTTTTTTTCTCTATTTGTGAAAAAATATTTTCTACTTGCAAAATCCATGATATAATTCCTCATAATGTGAAATTAAGGGAGGCGATTTAAATTTCAATTTTAGCTATGCGAATAAAGCATCTGAGAGAGAACTCAGGAATAAATCAAATTGACTTAGCAAAAGAGTTAAATGTTAGTAACACTACACTTTCACAATATGAAAGTGGGAAAAGAGTACCCAGTGATGATATAAAAATAAAAATAGCTACTTTTTTCAAAGTCTCTGTTGATTATCTTTTAGGTCAAGAAGATAAAAAAATAAAGGCAACCTTTGACGGATTACCTTTATCTCTTGAACAACAAAATTTACTTTCGGCTACTGCTGATCTGAGCAAAGAGGATTGTTTGAAAACTCTTGAATATGTCGAGCTTTTAAAGCTAAAACGTAATTCATGACATCTTCAACTTCCTCCGGCGTTAATTCAGCTATACACTTTTCAAGCTTCATGTATATTTCTCGCCGCTCTATGTCTTTTGATTTCTCCATGTTTCTCCCCCCCTAACTGGCAATGCCTGCATTTCACGAATGAGTGAAACAACATTTTAGCAAAGCCATTCTTATAGATTGATAGGTTAAATTAACACTAAATACGTTATTAATAAAAAGGAGTTCACATAATGAAAAAATTTTTGAGTTTATTTTTGGCAAGTCTTATATTTGCTGTCACACTCTCTGGGTGCAATCAACCCGATACTGAAAGTGAAGAAATCTCAAGCAGTTCAGAAATAGTATCATCGCATGAAACTGATACTATAAATGTAGAAAATCAAGAAATAACTCTTTCGTTCCCTTACGGGGAAAGAATAGGTATATTTACAGGAACATTCCAAAATGGAGTGCCCCATGGTGAGGGAACATTTACAACTAAAAATCCTGAAGGGACTAACTGGACTTACTCCGGAGAATTTGAAAACGGTAATTTCCATGGCAATGGAGTAATCGAGTGGGAAACTGGCGCAAGGAGAGAAGGAACATATAAAAATGCCGCACTTTCAGAAGGGAAAATATACAATGATGATGAGACACTGCTTTTTGAAGGCATTTTGGAAGACGGCGAGGAATATACACAAAACTTCATGGATTATTTAAGTGCAATTCAAAATTTCAATTATGGCATTTTCGATCAAACCGAGACTTTATTTCAAAATAACCCTAATTATAGAGATTCTTCTGAATATTTAGAAAAAATATCTTCTATGTTACCCTATCAAGGGGAGTGGGAATCAAAAATAAATCACATTTTTATCAGTGGTTGGCAAATACACCATATCCATTATTCCTTTTCATATAGGGATGAAATAACAAATATATATACATTTGACTTAACATTGAATAATGATGGAACTCTCACTAAAAGTAATCAACATGGACAAGAACGTGGCATTATATCAATAAATGAAAATGGAGAATTGATTGAATCGGATAAATTAAATAACGAGCATAACATTGTAAAAATAAGCGATTCGACAAATGTTCCGGTTATGAAAGAAGAGCCAAAAATTGGCATGACCGAAATGGATGTTATCCTTTCTACATGGGGATATCCTAAAAAAAGAAATACCACCACTACTGTCAACGGAACAAGAGAGCAGTTAGTTTATGATAGAGGATATATCTATCTCGAAAACGGAATTGTTACTGCCATACAAGAACGGTGAGTGGGCATAAAAATCCATATTGGCTTTATAAGCAATCTACCCTTTATAGCAAAATATAGAGGATTGACAACTGTTTGTTGCGACATGTGTTGAAGTTATCGGAAAATCTATTTTGATGGAGGTGTAATTCATGCCGGTATATAAAGACGAAGTACGTGGAACGTGGTACGCCATGTTCTATGCAACTGATTGGCAGGGCGTTAGACACAAATACAAAAAAAGAGGCTTTAAGCTAAGAAAAGACGCCCAAGAATACGAGCGTGAATTTCTCACAAAGAAACAGAAATCTTGCGATATGCTGTTTTCTTCATTTGTAGAACTTTATTATGAATATGCAAACGGTCGAGACCGTGTATCCACGATAGCAAACAAAAAAGCGTTAATCGAGAAACATATTCTCCCATATTTCAAAAATAGAAAAATGAATGAAATAATAGCAACCGATATTCACTCATGGCAAAATGTAATGATGAAGAACGATTTCCGCCCTACATATCTGCGCTCCTTACATTCCCGGTTGTCAGCAATTTTTAATCATGCTGTAAAGTTCTATGACTTGCCATCAAACCCCTGTCAAAAAGCTGGTCTAATAGGCAGTAAAAAGCCGGAAACGATTGATTTTTGGACGTTAGAGGAATACAACACCTTTATCCCTGCTATTGCCGATAAGCCTCGTTCAAGGGTTGGCATTCAAATCCTGTATTGGGCGGGATTGCGTGTTGGCGAACTACTGGCTCTCACTCCTGCAGACTATTTAAAAGATAAGATGGCACTGCGTGTGAATAAGACTTGGCAAAAGATTGATGGTGTAGAAATCGTAGGACCGCCAAAAACTGCCGCAGGAAACAGAATAGTACCAATACCCAAATTTCTTGGCAAAGAATTAGAAAGCTACATGAATATGCTTTATGAATGTCCTGAAGATGAACGTATCTTCTATTACACCTCTAATCATTTTTTTGCAAAAGAAATAGCCCGTGGCAGTAAAGCCACAGGCATAAAAAAGATTCGTGTGCACGATTTAAGACACGCTCACGTTTCGCTATTGATAAACTTAGGTTATGATTTTATGCTCATTGCAGAGCGTATAGGGCACGACGATACAAAGTATATCATGGAAACATATGGACACCTTTACCCTCAAAAACACGCTGAAGTGGTGCAAACACTGGAAAAACTTGATAATACATAACACATGGCTTAGAGCCAAATTAGAGCCACAAGCAAAAAATAAAGCCGCAGAACCTAGGCGTACCAGAGGCTGCGGCTTTTCTGATGTCTACTCCCACTCTATAGTTGCAGGCGGCTTAGAGGTTATATCATAGACAATTCTGTTAATACCCTCAACTTCGTTGATAATTCGGCTTGAGGCTTTGCCCAGAAGCTCATACGGAAGCTTTGCCCAGTCTGCGGTCATAAAGTCGTTTGTGGTAACTGCGCGAAGTGCAACGGTTACACCGTAGGTTCTGCCGTCACCCATTACGCCGACACTGTGATTAGATGTAAGTACTGCAAAATACTGGTTCACATCACGCTCAAGTCCAAAATTAACGATTTCTTCACGGAAAATTGCATCTGCTTCACGCAGAACATCAAGTTTAGCCTTGGTCAAATCTCCGATTACACGAACAGCAAGACCGGGACCCGGGAAGGGCTGACGCCAAACTAAATCCTCGGGAATTCCAAGTTCCAACCCAACTTTTCTGACTTCATCCTTGAACAAATCTCTCAGCGGCTCAACAAGTCCCTCAAAGCCAATATCCTCAGG
>JGI994J12354_10002737_pt1 | contig 16888 bp, 18 predicted proteins | sample IntmicLarv3ML3BL_FD_12354 | JGI IMG/M metagenome (IMG submission 12354) | reverse complement strand
GGCACAAAAGGTAACGGGATACTGAAAAACATCAACACCGCCGAAAGAGCCCCCAAAACGCCGACTTGAGTCAGCCAACGAGTTCGATTCATGCCGAATCCTCCCACTTATTTTCAAATCCTTATCTCCTTTTATTATACTATAGCTAAGGGCAGGGCTTCATTTAGGAGCCTCTTCCCTTTTTTATTTTTCTGTTTCACTTTTGGAGTGCTGTGCACTTTAAGAGGGAGTTTTTTTATAGCAAGGGATAAAGCTCTTCCGCAGTTTCAACAATTTGATCGGCTCCGGCAGTTTCCAGTTCTTCACGGCTTCCATAGCCGTAAAGCACGCCAATACTCTTAAGCCCGTTGACTTTTGCACCATGAATATCATGGCGACGGTCGCCAATCATAATAATTTTTTCTTTTGGGTAATCTGGAAATTTTTCCAACACCACTCGAATTACATCTTCTTTTTCAACCAAGCTCAGATCCAGCTCACTTCCTTGAATTTCTTCAAAAAAGCTCGCAAGCCCGAAATGATTCAGGATGATTTTTGAGTATTCCGTAGGCTTTGAGGTCGCAACTACTAATTTTTTTCCGGATTCTTTCAACTGAGTAAGCAATTCCGGAATACCCGGATACATTTCATTTTCCAGCATTTTCTTTTCCCCGACGAAGCACTCCCGATAAAGCTGGATGCCTTTTCTACCATCAACCCCGTAAAAATTCTCAAAAGACTCCTGCAAAGGCGGGCCAATAAAGCGCACCAACTCGCGCCGATCCTCTACAACTACACCTAATTTTTTCAGAGCATATTGGACGGATTTGGTAATCCCCTCTTTGGAATCCAGCAATGTCCCATCCAAATCAAATAATATCAATTCTGCCATTTTGTCGCCTCCTCTTTTAGTCTTTCTTTTTCTAGGCCTTTTTTCCTGCTTTTGATTGACTTTTTTTCAGTTTTCATCTACTCTGGAAGAGTAGTAAAGTAGAATGGTAGGCTGGGAAAGATTTTTTGCGCCCCATTCAGGGGTGCTTTTTTATTTTTCGGCTTCCAAAGCTCTGCTCGGATTGTAGAAAGGTAGGTTTTTTTCATGAATTCATCTGATTCCATTTTTTCCAATATTCCCTTTATGATTCTGTGCTTGTATATCGGCGGGCTGTTTGCGATTAGTGCCTATGCCAATCGACTGGCTCAGAAAAGTTCGTCAGGCTTCTTACTGGCCGGACGAAAGCTCTCCTCAACCCTCGTTGCAGTCAATGTGGCAGGTCTGGCAGTCGGTGCCGCCTCCACCGTAGGAGTCGCCGAAAGTGCTTATAATATCGGACTGGCTTCCGGTTGGTACAATGGAGCCTGGGCCGCCGGCGCTGTCGTCATGGGGCTGGTCGCCGCCGGAAAATATCGTCAACTGGAGCTCAGTACTTTGCCGGAACTCTTTGAAAAAGTCTTTGGCCGCAGTAGCCGCTTGATTAGCGCAGTGGCTCTGCTGATTGTCTTGATGATGATTGCTTCTCTTCAATATTTGGCAGGTGGCGCAATTCTTTCTTCCTTGTTGCCGGAATTTTTTACCTTTGAAAGCGGCATGATGGTCAGCGCCGTGGTCTTTATCGGCATCGCCTTGATTGGCGGTCTCTGGTCAAGCGGACTTTCCAATATACTCAGTGTTACCCTCATCTATTTCGGCATTATTGCCGCCACAATCCTCACAGTGCTCAAATCCGGCGGGTTATCCGGCCTTTCTGCTCAACTGCCGGCAGGAGATCATTGGTTTTCCTTTCAAGGCGTCATTCCGATGGCGACTTTGATTGGCTGGTTTGTGGTCATGATTACCCAGACCCTGAGTGCTCAAGGACCGGTACAAATCGCTTGCAGTGCCAAAGATGCCAATGCAGCAAAATATGGCTTTATCTGGGGCGGCATCTTAATTTTCCCTATCGGCTTCTTCTGTGCAGTGCTCGGTATGGCGGCACGGGTACAATTCCCGGACATCTTGCCAACCGTAGCTCTGCCGCAAATCATTCTGGCTTTGCCACCGCTTATTGCCGGCATCGTTCTCTCAGCGCTCTGGGCAGCGGATGTGTCTACAGCCTGTACAATCCTGATGGGCTCCAGCACTCTCTTTACCCGAGATATTTTCAAGGCATTTATCGCACCAAATAGCTCCGATAAAGCTCTACTCACGGTCAGTCGCCTTTCGGTCGCCGCAATCGGCATCATTACATTAATTCTGGCTTTTTTCGCTTCCGATATCGTCAAAACCATGATGATTGGTCTGAGCCTGACTACTGCCTTTACGCTGGTTTTCCTAATGGTGCTCTTTAAGCCGGAATGGTGCAGAAAAAGCAGCGCTTTTGTGACTACTCTGGTCGGCATCGTGGGGCTCTTGGCTTGGCAGATGACTGATGTAGTGCCTAATTTTTTCGAGACCTCACTGCCCTCTTTTAATCATCCGATTTATCTGGAGTGGTTTCTTTGTACAGTCACCTTTTTCCTGATTCCGCTCTTTGACAAGCGGCGAATCAACTTGGATGCCCTGAATTCAAACAAAAACAACTAAATTAACAAGGAGGATTTCATCTATGGAAACAGCATTGCCCCAAAGCATTTCGGTCGGCCGAGCCGCGGTACGCATGGCTCTTACGGAAACCCGGGAAGAGGAACTTCAACTTCGGGAAAAGCTCCTCGCTCAAGGGGTTCAATCGGTGGGGGTCGACTTCGGCGGCGAATTCATCACCATGACCCGAAAAATCATCGAAAGAGCTGTGGTAGCTGCCCAACGGCAAGGGCTGGTGCCGGCCAATCATATCGGTGAAGGTGCGGTGGCCGGAGCGGCAAAAAGTGTCCTAGTTGAGATTTCTCCTAAAGCAATGGGCTTTAATGTAGGCGGAAAAATCGGTATCGCCCGCCACGGCGAACACCTCACAGTCGCTATCTATTGCAGTATCGGACTTCTCAATCTCAATCAAGTCTGTATCGGCATGGCTCATCGTAGCATTTCCGGCGATAGCTAATTTTATGAAACTTACTCTTTTGCCTCAGACTTTCGCGGTCTGTAAAATCAGCGACCCTTCAGCCATCGACTGGAAGCAGGAATTTCTTTTTTTCAGTAAAACCGATGAAGAGCTTTCCCTTGTCTGTCCGGAAAGTGCTGTACCTATTGGCTCTGCCCATGTCGAAAAATCATGGCGCGGCTTTCGAATCAACGGAAAACTTGATTTTTCCCTCATCGGCATCCTTGCCAAAATCTCAGATATTCTTGCAAAGGAAGAAATCAGCATCTTTGCAGTTTCCACTTTCAATACGGATTACATCTTCCTACAAGAAAAAGACTGGGAAAAAGGACTTGCCACACTTTCCCAAGCAGGTTATGAATTTTAATCACAAAGAAGCGATTGCTCCATTTTTGGAGCAATCGCTTTTTATTTTTTGATATAATCCACTACCTTAGCTTCCAATAGATCAATCAATTCTTCCGCCATATACTCATAGTCATCCTCAATATATAGACAAACTATCTTTTTACCTATCAAACAATCTGCATATTTCTCCTGAAGCCTACGGATATGCTTTTTCTCCATCCCAAAAATCACATCTGACCAACCCAATAAGCCGGGAGTTACCTTACTCCTGGCATTGCTCTCCGTCCCTGCCGACTTTACTTCAATGCCGGGAATTTCCTGAAAAATATGTTCCGCCGTCAAACTCCGACGCTTATTTTGGCTACATAAAAATAATACTTTTTGCGGATAGTCGCTCAAAATTATTCCCCTTTCATAAAAAGGTAGCTTTACTTTAATATACTCGCTACTGGGCATTGTAAATGAACTTATCCTCTCTCTGCCCAGCCTTAACCGGTAGCCATAGGGTTAGATTGATAGATAGCGAGCTAAAATGTGGCAAACGTCGTGTACAAGTGAGTGTACGAGGACTATTGAGCCAAAGTTATAACGCGACCGGCACCAACAATGACACTAGTCCCTTGTCCAACAAATCACAGTTCCGCCGGTCAATAATGTTAGCTGCTTCGGGTGAAGCGGAAATACCGAAAAAGGCGTTCCTGCCGCCGCCCAGACTTCATCATATTGATATAAATCCTCATCAATCCATGTTTCCAGCGGCACCAGATGAGCTACCGGCGGAATCCCGCCAATCGCAAAGCCGGTCACTTCTTGAACAAACTTCGCATCCGGTCGGGTCAACGGCTCACCGATCCACTTCGCCAGCTTCTTTTCCGGCACTCGATTGGAGCCGCTGGCAATAATCAAAATCGGCTTACCACTTTCCTTGCCTTGAAAAATCATCGACTTCACGATCTGCCCCGGTAAGACTCCCAGCACATTCGCCGCCTCTTCCACCGTCCGAGTCGAATCCTCTAGCTCCCGAACCTTCAAGGGAACCCCTTTTTCATTTAAAAATTCCTGCACCTTCCGGCTACTTTTCTGTAATTCGTCCAAAACTTTAACCTCCAACCTACTTTATACTTTAGGGTTTATTATATCTGAAAGCCATATTTTTAATTGATATTCAAGATTGCCAAATAATTCTGCTTTAGTAGCGGTTTCAAGGGTCTTCACAGTAATTTTTCAATATCTCTTTCACTACGCCCGTGAGCGCCTTAAAAGGCGCCGGAGTATTTCACGACAATCCCCTCAGACTATTTTTCCTGAAGCCACTTCGCCGCTTCTAAGGCATGATAGGTAATGATAATATCCGCCCCGGCTCGTTTGATTGCAGTCAAGGTTTCCAAAATCGTCCTCTTTTCATCCACTAATCCAGCTTGAGCGGCAAATTTAATCAACGCGTACTCGCCGCTCACATTGTAAGCCGCCACCGGCACCGATGAGATTTCTTTGGTCTGCTTAATAATATCCAAATAAGCCAATGCCGGCTTTACCATCACGATATCCGCACCTTCTGAAATATCCAGCTCCACTTCCAGAAGTGCCTCGCGAGCATTTGCCGGATCCATTTGATAGGTGCTCCGATCACCGAATTGAGGCGCCGAATCCGCGGCCACCCGAAAAGGCCCATAGTAGGCAGAATGATATTTCGCCGAATAAGCAAGAATCCCCCGATCCTCAAAACCCGCCTTATCCATTGCCGAACGCATCGCACCAATCCGTCCATCCATCATATCCGACGGAGCGACCATATCCGCCCCGGCTTCCACATGGCTCAAAGCGACCTTGACTAAATTTTCCACCGACTCATCATTGACGACATGATGGCAGCCATCCAGCACACCGCAATGCCCCGTAGAAGTATACTGGCAAAGACACACATCGGTGGTGACCAACATCTCCGGCAGAGCCGCCTTAATCGCACCAATCGCCCGCTGAACCGGACTCTCTTTGTCCCAGGCACTACTTCCCTGCTCATCTTTATATCCCGGCAGACCAAACAGCATAATTGCCCTGACGCCTACATCCCAAGCTTTCTGAGCTTCTTTAACTGCTTCATCCACACTCACATGGTCAATACCGGGCAAAGTCGCAATCGGCTCCCGCTTACCGATGCCGAGAATTACAAACATCGGATAAATAAAATCATCGGGGCTCAATAAAGTCTCCCGCACTAAGCCGCGAATCGCCGCACTACTACGAAGCCGCCTAGGACGAATTGCCAAATTACTCATGGGATTTCCCCTCGCTTTCAACTATCGCATTTACTAAATCAGCAATTGTATGAACTTTCGGCATCGCTGTTACTGTCAGCCCATTTCTTTCCGCCTCTGCCGCAGTAATCGGGCCGATTGCGCCGATTTTCACGGCTTTCAAAAGTTCTCGTTCCGAGCCTATTATCGTCAGCAAATTTTGTATCATCGAAGCACTGCTAAAGGTAATCCAATCAATTTTTCCTTCCCTAAGAAGAGTTTTTAGTCGCTTCTCCTCAGGTTTTCCAAAAACAGTCCGATAAACCGGAGCAATTGTCACCTGCACGCCCAGCGCCTCAAGACCTTTCGGCAGCACATTTCGCGCTTCTTCCGGACGAATCAGAAGCACTGAATCACCGGGACTTATCTCACTGCTTATCGCTGTCAAAAGGCTTTCTGCCTTAAACTCCGGAGCTTTCAAATCTGCTCGAATGCCCCGCGCCAGAAGTTGCCCGGCAGTTGCCCGACCAATCGCTGCAATCTTTGCACTTCCAAAAGCCCGTGCATCGCCGCCTTTTTCCAAAAGCCGCTCAAAAAATCCCTCAACCCCATTTACACCGGTAAAAATGACCCAACTATAAGTCGCCAGATTTTCAATCGTCCGGTCAACAATTTTCCAGCTTGTCGGCGGGGCAAATTCAATCATCGGAGTTTCAATAGTCAATGCTCCGGCTTCTTCTAAAAGAAAGCTCAAGCGGCTGGCCTGAGCTCTTGCCCGAGTGACCAGCACCGTTTTGCCGAATAATGGTTTTCTATCAAACCAAGCCAATTTTTCCCTGAGCTTAACAACCAAACCTACCAGAAAAATCGCCGGAGCGGTAATTTTTTCTCGTTCCCGCAAAGCGACTGCATCAGCCAAAGTGGTTGTCCAAGTTTCCTGAATCGGATGAGTTCCCCAACGAACAAACGCTACCGGGGTATCCGGCGCTTTACCATGTTCTAAAAGTTTCTTTTGAATCTGGGGTAGATTTTCCACACCCATCAAAAAAATCAAGGTATCTGCGCCTTGGGCAAGCCCCTGCCAACGATGGGAAGATTCCGGCTTTTCCGAATCTTCATGACCGGCAATGACCGTAAAAGAAGCCGCTACATTCCGATGGGTCACCGGGATTCCCGCATAGGCCGGCGCGCTGATCGCCGAAGTCACGCCGGGGATGATTTCAAAAGGGATACCTTTTTCGATACAAGCTAAAGCTTCCTCACCGCCTCGTCCAAAAACAAAAGGATCGCCCCCTTTAAGGCGGACAATATTCTTACCGCTCAAAGCTTTTTCGACAATCAGATTATTAATTTCCTCTTGCTTTAGGGTATGCTGACCGGCGGCTTTTCCCACGTAGATTTTTTCCGCTGTGGATTTCGAAAAATCGATAATTCGCTCTGAGACCAACCGATCATAAATCACTACTTCCGCCTCTTCCAAAGCCGCCTTAGCTCCTAAGGTCAAAAGCCGCCAATCTCCCGGCCCGGCTCCGACTAAGCTTACCTTTCCCGGCTTTTTCACCACTCTACCTCCCGGGCTTTTCCTTGAAGCTTCGCTAGAATTGCCTTACCCCCTTGATTTGCCAAACGTTCCGCCAGCCCTCTCCCCAACTCTTTCCCGTCTTCCGGCGAGCCACTCACTTTCTCACGCAGGCAAGTCCTACCATCCGGGGTCAATATTGCCGCTTCCAAATGAAGCTTCCCGGCTTCTATCTCGCCATACACTCCAAAAGGTACCTGGCAATTTCCTTCCAAATGTCCCAGAAAACTTCGCTCCGCTTCCACAGAATAACGGGTCGGTATATCCTCTAAAAATCCAATTATTTCTCCGATCCGCTCATCACTTGAGCGAATTTCCAAAGCCAAAGCCCCCTGCCCCGCAGCAGGCAAACAGATTTCATAAGGCAATATCTGATCGATTCGAGACTCCCAACCCAGCCGCTGCAAGCCCGACACCGCAAGCACAATACCATCATACGCGCCGGCATCTAATTTAGCCAACCGAGTATCCACATTGCCTCGCATCGGTAAAATTTCCAAGTCCGGTCGATAGTGGCGAATCTGAGCGCCTCGCCGCAGGCTACTTGTGCCGATTCTTGCGCCTGGCGGTAACTCATCTAAAGTCTTAACACTATTTGAAATAAACGCATCTCCCGGATGAGCCCGCTTCATAATTACCGCAAGCTCCAGCCCTTCCGGCAATCGGGTCGGCACGTCCTTTAGACTGTGAATCGCCAAGTCAACCTCCCCTGCCAGCATTTCTTCCTCGATTTCCTTTGTGAAAAGCCCCTTCCCGCCGATTTGCGACAAAGGTACATTCTGCATCCGATCGCCGGTAGTCTGAATCACTTTAATCATCACAAGCACATCTGAGTGCTCATTTCGAATCTCGCCGGCCACAAAATTTGCCTGCCACAGCGCCAGCTTACTGCCTCGGGTTCCAATGACTATTTTCCGCTTCGCCATTTTCATCTCCTACTTCCGACAAATTAAGTATTTCTTAAATCACGCTTTTTTCAAAAATTCACGGCATTTATTATCGACTTGTCAAAGAGATTCTCCAAGCCATGCTCCTTAAAGAACAAGAACTCCGCCTTATCACCAAGCTCTGCCACCTCAGCCTCAATCATCTCCCTCGCCAAAGTCGTATCTTTCTGTCGCTCTTTGCAATTATTAGCAACCACTTCTTCCAAGCCGTCGATATTAATAAGAGGCGCGTCGGGTAATTTCGCCGACTTCCGACTCCAATAATCATTGCCTGCTGACCTTTTATATCCCTAAGGGTCTGACTACTGCCGCCGAGCTGACCAATGCCAAATGAAAAGCGATTTGTCCCCGGATATCAACCGACGAATTATGATGATTTCCCCCCAATATCACGAGCCGCATTACGAATTTTCGCCTCCACTTCTTCAAGTCGCCCTTGATGCACCCAATTTAAAAGCTCTTTATCCAGCACCTGCCGCCAAAAAGCCGTCCGCTCTTTCGGAGTACCTTGCTCGGAAAGCTCCTCCCGCAGCCGAGCAACTAATTCCAGATACTGTGCCCAAGCCTCGCCATACCGTTCTTCTAAATCGCTCCGTACCTGCTTCGCCAGACCGGGACTCTGTCCACCTGTAGATACAGTAAAAAGCAATTCTCCTTGTCGATATTTCGCAGGCACCATAAAATTTCCCGGAAAACGATGATCGGCGCTATTGACCCAAAGCCCCAACTTCAGCGCACTCGCAACAATTCTTTCGGTCATTTCTTCATCATTTAAAGCGGCGAATACAAATTCCTGCCCCCCCAAGTCACCATTCTCATAAAACCGTTTTTTCCAAATCAACTTTCCTTCGGCTTCCCATTTAAAAAAATCATCCTCGCCCCGAGGCGCCACTACCGTAATTACTGCACCGGACTCAACCAAATCACGGCACTTTCGGCAAGCTACTTTGCCTGCTCCGATTATCAGCACCGGACGAGCTATCAAATCAACCATCATCGGGTAATTCATTACTGTTTCTCCTCATTTATATCAATTACGCCTATATCTATTGCAAAATTCCCCAAAATTACTCTGACAAATCCTGTTATCAACATTCGCTATCTTCTAATGAAAATCCTTGTCTTTCCCGAAAAGTGAGCTGTATCAAAGATACTTCCGGGCAAAAAAATAGGCTTCCTCTAAAAAGCATTTTCAGCTTTGGAAGCACATTTTCTATTCTTCTATCCTGTTTTTTCGGATTCAATAAGGAGCAACCAACCTTTCAAAGACAAAAAGATTGGTATCCATTAGCATTCGCTCACCGCTCAACCCGGTTTTCCTGACTTTCCCCGCCATGAGCCTGCCCTTTTCGGTCCATACAATGCGGCCGCCGTCGTTGTCCGCCCATTCCCACTCCGGGCACTCTTGGCATTCATCAGTCTTTGAATTTCTGAGGCTATAATAAGTGGAACTTGCCCCATAACCAAGCTTGGCAGAGCGACTAAAATGACAACATAGACTCCAATGCTCATTGATTCGTCGTTCAAAAATCTCGTAGTAATTCTCTTTTTCCGTTTTGGTTAAGACCTTTCGGCTCCATCCATCCCGCACCATTCGAGCAAATTGAATTCCTCGATATAAATTCCACTCCGGATATTCCGTGACTACCGCAAAGCCGCTTTCTTGGCGACTTTCTTCTGCCGAGTATATCCCCTCATGATGCCAATAGGACTGATTCGAGAGAAATATCCCGCCGCCGCCCCAAGTATCACCGGTTTTGTAAAAATCCAAAGCCTTTAAATAAGGGGTTTTCGCTACTGCCGTCCAAGTCTTCCCCTTAGCACTCATCGTAAAATAAATCCAATGCTTGCCATCCGGAGCGATATCGCAGCGCTCCGAGTAAACCTTTCCCTTCAGCCATTGCCCCACTTGAAAAGTATCACTCAAGCGATTCCAACCGATAATTCCGGTCTCTTTCGAAGGACCGCGACGAATTAGCACCCCTTGAGGCGAATCACTCGCTAAAAGCACTTGCACACGAGCCGGTGCTGCCTCTTTCATTCCTCTTCACCCCAAGTTTCCTGCACTATTATTATTCAGGCCTATAAAGCACTTCGGATTCCTCGATTGCATCAAATTCTCCGACATTCAAATCTTCTACAGGTGCTTCCTGAGTGCTCTCTTCTCCGGCAGAGCCATTCGTTTCCTCGCCGCCGCTTTCAGCTCTGCTGCTTCCCCCGCTACCTGCTCTCCTTCTCCTTGGGTCTGAGGATTCTTCCTCTTCGTCCTCGTCCTCAATCTCATCGGGGGCGGATTCTGCATAGCCTTCCTCATCAAAGACCGGTAGATAATCCCAATACAAATTAATTTGTCTTTGAGCCCACCGCTTCCACTGGGGAGTCGGCTCTACACCATCAAATTCATCAATTTGCTCCAAAAGCTCATTCATATTGGGAACCCAATAGCTGATTCCGCCGATATAATAGCCACCACCGGGCACCATGCCCATATTAGTCTGCATATTTTTATCCCGGCTTTCCTTGAAAAACCGTCCCAAATTCAAAAGCTCCAGAGTCGAAAGATCGGTCTCAACCGCACTGCTGACCTCGGAAATAATCGCCGGAAGCCGAGTAATAATCGCCGGACGGCTGACTTGATCGACAACCGCTTTCATAAATTTCTGCTGCCGCTCAATTCGCCCGATATCGCCATCTTCATCCCGATAGCGAACATAGGTAATCGCCGTCCTGCCATTCATTCGCTGAAGCCCCGGCCGAAGATCAATTACCAGACCGCCGTCCTCATCCCAAGGATCCTCATAATACATTCGTTTTTCTACATCAATTTCCACACCGCCAATGGCATCAACAATCCGGTAAAATCCTTGGAAATCAATCTCTACAGTATGCTGAATCTTAACTCCCAAAAAGCCTTCCACAGTCTCTACCATTAGGTCTTTTCCCCCGAGGGAATAGGCATGATTGACCTTATCCCAACCATAGCCGGGAATTAAAAGCCGGGTATCTCTGGGAATCGAAAGCTGAAAAATCTGCTGTCGCTTCGGGTCGATACTGACCAAAAATAGAGTATCGCTTCGCCCTACGTCGTCTTCTCGCTTATCCACACCCATAACCAAAATATTGACCTGATCTTTTAGGCTGCTTTCCTCAGTTGCTTGTTTATCAGAATCCTGTAGCTTACCAAACCATAAATCATCGGAGTAAATCACATACCCGCAATAAAGAAGAGCCAGCACCAAAACACCTGCAATTGCACCGGCAACTGCCTGCACCCACTTTCGCTCCCGCATTTTTCTCAGCCGAATTTTTTCCTTATAACTTTCTCGCACTCAACCGGGCCTCCTTTAGGCTCTATAAAATCAGAAAACCCCTTGCGGGGCCTGATTTTTTAAAAAATTCAAGCGATTACATCGTAACCGATTTCTTCAATCGCCGCGACAAAATCTTCTTTTTTGTTCTTGTGATGATCATATTCCACAGTCACATTCTTAGCTTCCAAATCCACCTCAGCACTCAACACGCCGGGCAAACCGCGAAGAACTTCCTCGACTGCATTTTTGCAATTTACACACACCATGCCCTCCACGAAAATGACTTCTTTATCCGGTTTTCCAAACCGAAAACAACCACAAAATTTACACATGAAAATTCTCCATTTCATTTGCTGTATCTTTATATTTTACCCCAAACTTAAAAAGATGACAATTGTAACTATTCATTTTCTCGCAAAGTTTTCAAAAAAGACGAAATAACCTGACCCGTAAGCCCCCAAATTACCCACTCCTTATAAGGGTAAAAAAGCACCTCATACTGAGTGGGGGGGGCCTCCGGCAAAAGGTCAAAAGGAAATCCCTCCTGAGGCTTCGTCGCCACCGCCACAGTACCCCGCCGCGGCTCAGTTTCCAAAAGCCACTCTAGCGGTACAGTAAACGTCCGAGCCACCTCATACGGCTGAGGCTTCATCTTCTCCGGCGTCAAAATTCGCCCTACCGATGGGTAAATTACCAGACCCATATGACTGACGAAAAAATCCATCTCCCCGTAAAATTCCAAATCGACAGGACTTAGACCCAACTCCTCGCAAGTCTCCCGAATCGCCGCATCCGCCGGACTCAAATCATCCTTTTCAATTCGTCCGCCGGGCAAAGAAATCTCACCGGGCTGCCAAGCCAATTCCGGCGACCGCTCCTCAAAAAGAATCGACAAGCCCTCATCCGTCTCCACCAGTGGAATAAAGACCGCGGCCTCAAAGCGACCCGGATACTGAAGTCGCCCCTTTTTCCCCTGAAAAATTTTCGCAATTTCCATCAGACTTTTCCACTCTTTACTCACGAATCGGCTCTCCTTCCAACAATCCGAAAATCTCCGACTCCGGATTTTGAAAAACCTCCCGCAAAATCAATGCACAACCACCCAACGAACCCGCATAACTGGTCATCTGGGAAATGGAAATCGCCGTTTCTCTCGCCACCTCAGGAAAAGCTTCCTTTTGAACCACTTCCAATAACGAGCCCAGAGAATTTCTCAGAGTCTGCACCGTTGGCCCGCCCAGAAAAATATGGGACGGATTCAGCAAATTAATAAGCTGAGAAGCTACCTTGCCCACATCCCGGCTCATCTCGCCGGACATCTGCCTGCCCAAATCACTCTCTGTCTCCAAAAATTTCTGCCAGTCCTTCATCCGAAAAGCCTGCATATTGACTTTTGATTTCTCAAAAAAGCCTTCCTTATGAAGCCGATTTTTAATGCCCTTCCAGCCCCAATAAGCCTCCAAGCACCCCTGATTTCCACAATTACAAAGCTCTCCATCAGAGACCAACGAAATATGCCCCAGCTCACCGCTATAATTGCTCCGCCCCCGAACCCACTCGCCCTTTTGAATCAGGCCGGCACTAATCCCCTCACCCAGATGAATCCATGCCAAATCGGCAATCTCTTCCTTCTGCATCAGCCAATATTCCGCCAAAGCGCAAGCCTTTGCGTTATTCTCAACTCGAATCGGCAAAGAAAATTCCGCTTCCAAAAGCCTTACAATCTCTAAATTATCCCACATTTTACCTAAATTGACCGACCGCTGAATCCGACGGTTTTGATAGTCATAAAGACCGCCCGCCGCCACTCCAAGCCCCAAAATCAAATGATTGGAAAATGGGGAATTCCTGAGAAAATCATTCAGTTTTTTACCAAATTCATGAATCCCCACATAAGGATCACTCATATCCAGATTCCACTCCTGCTGAGAAAGAATCTCCCCTTTCAAATCGGTAATAGAAATCCGTATCTGCTGGCGAGAAAGCTCCGCGCCGATCACCAAAGCCGCATTGCCATCAAGCACCAGTCGTACCGGCCGCCGACCACCACCGGACTCGGCATAACCTTCTTCTTTCAGCACTTTTTTAGTGAGCCAATCCCGTACAATTCCGCTAATCGCCGGTGGGGTCAGACCAATTCGCTCTGCCAGCTCCTGCCGAGAAATCCCCGCACTACTGCGAATCTGCTTGAGTACCTTTTGGCGATTTGTCTTACGGACATAAGTGCTATTCACAGGTGACGCCATTCTCTTCTCTCCCCACTCTTATCTTCTCCCCATATTGTACCGAAAAACCGACGAATTCGCAAAATTTACTCTATTCTTGATAACCGGAAAGAAGGATTTTTCGAAAAAATCCCGAAAATCTTGAAGTAACAACTTAGTTAAATAATTTAATTAACCGATTCAATTCTTTCCCTTCAAGGCATCTATAAAATATAAGGAGGTTTTTTCATGTCCAATCAACTCTTTTTGGTAGCCCAAGAAAAAATTCAATCCTCATCCCTGCAAGGCGGCTTTGTCTACCCGGATTCCCCTTGCCGAGTCGAGGACACCCTACTCTTTTTGGTCAATAAAGACCACAAAAAATTCCTGGTCGTAGTTGGAGTTCTTGCGGAAAAATTTTCCGGCACCGAAGAAACCATCGGCGAGGAAACTCTTAAAGTCTGCCCGCTCTCTGCGGAAAATGCTCATGCACTCCGAAAAGCCCTGCCTTTTACCGCACCGGTAGCCTTCGGACGACAAGCCTTCTCCATCGGCCTCGGTGACCGCTTAGGCCGCGCTTCGATTGGGCATCTACGGGTTATCAAAAGTAGCTATCCGGATGTTAAGCCGGTTCTCGCCCAGCAATCCATGCGAGAGCTCGTCCTTACCAACCGTACCTATCAAGATGTACTGGATGCAGCGACTTGGTCCGTCTTTCAAGAAGGTTGGCGAAGTGGCTTCGGAGCCGACGGCGACCACCTGAAAAATTTGAAAGATATTCAAGATAGCCTCAATTTAGGCTACACCATGATTACTCTGGACTGCTCCGATGAAATCGACAACACCATCATGGACTTACCGGAAACGGAAGCTCTAAGCCATTATCAAAGCCTGCCGGAAGAAGCCCGCAAAGCCTTTGAAGCGGAATACCTCAGCGCACCCATCCAATTAGGAAGCCACGAGCTGACCTTTACTGCCGCCGAACTGGCTCAAAACGTACTGATTTACAGCAAAGCCATCGATCCACACCGAGATGATTTATCGGGAAGCGATTTTAAAAGCTCCTCATGCCATCGACTTTGAGCTTTCCATCGATGAGACAATGACCCCGACCTCGCCCCAAGCCCACTACTTCGTAGCTCAAGAACTCAAAAAACGCAATGTTGAGCTTATCAGCGTAGCCCCTCGCTTCTGCGGAGAATTTCAAAAAGGCATCGACTATATCGGTGACCTCAAACAATTTGAAAAAGAATTTATCCTTCACTCGGCAATCGCCGACCATTTCGGCTATCGACTCAGCGTTCACTCCGGTAGTGATAAATTTTCCGCATTCCCGATTATCGGCAAAGAAACCCGCGGCCGAGTCCACGTCAAAACCGCCGGCACCAACTGGCTGGAAGCTCTGCGGCTGACCGCCCAAAAAGACCCGAATTTGCTTCAGGAAATGTACGCTTACGGTCTGGAGAATTTTGACGAAGCCCGCAAACTTTACCATGTAACCACCGACCTCAGCCTTCTGCCCCAACCGGGCAACCTCTCCCAAGAAGAGCTTTGCAAATTGCTCGATGAAAAGGACACCCGCCAAGTGCTGCACATCACCTACGGCATCCTGCTTGGCGCAAAAAAAGCCGATGGCACTTTCCTCTTCAAAGACCGCTTCTTCGACCTCCTAGACCGAGAAGAAGATGCCTACGCCGACCTTCTCATCACCCACTACCACAAGCACCTCGCCCCGCTGACCGGAAAATAAGATAACTGACTTTTTACAAAGGACTTGTTGCCTTGCATTTTTGCAGAGCAACAAGTCCTTTTTTACGCTCTAAAATCTTAACTGATTTACATATTATCTAACAAAAAAGAGCAAGCCTTGTGCACTTCACCCCATAAGTGTGCAAGACTTGCTCTTTATTTATTTTGCCTCTCCTTTATTACCGGCAGTACCTCAATAATAAAGCTGTATTCACAGCTATTTTCGCCCCAATGGCAAGTGATCGATATTTGCCTGATTGATTTTTCCGGATTTTCCTTGCAAATAATTTGATATTCCCCTTCGCCAATTTCACTGATTTGATAATCTGAAACCAGTTGCACTCCATAACCGCCGCTTTTTCGCTCCGTGGGATTCATAGCCAAAAGATTTTCATAGCCCTTGCGGTCAAGTAATGTTTTTTCACGCAAACCAGTCGTCAAATTCATTTCCTGAAGTTGGATTTTTTCCGGCAGCTTTTCGGGAAATTTAATTGTAATGACCTCATTCTTGCTGACTGCCTTTAAAGGGATTTTCCATTCCATAAATAGCTCCGCTGTACTTAGGCGCTTCACTTGGTGTCCATTCCAAGAATTTACTCCAAACGCATAGCTAATCGATTCTTCCTTGATAAATATCTCAATCATCGGCGGAGCGTCCAGTTTTTCCAAAGACTTCCCCGATGACGACGCTCCCAAAGAAGAGCAGCCCGCCAGAAGCACCATCATGACCACTCCAAAAATCATATATTTTTTCATTTTAATCTCCATCGCCAGATGCATACTGTTCATTTTTTGAGATTGCTCTGTGGCGGGTTATTTATAGTTTTTCTCAATCAAAAAAAGGTGTTCCGTGCAACTGTCTAACTCAACAAACGAATAAAATCTTTCCGCCAATTCACCTGCATTGCATGAATTTTCTACAAAATTCTTTGCATCTTCCATTGTCTCAAAAGTTATAAAATCTGCCCGCACCTCGCCATCAACAAGTTGCTTCCAAGAAATATAGCCTTTTTGCTTAGAGATATATTCATTATTTAATTTTTCTGCGGCAACCAAAAAATCCTGCACAGATGCCCCTTCTTTAAGCCTGGTCGAACAATAAAAAACTGCATTTTTCATGGAATTAACACTTTCCTCTCCGATTTAATTATCAAATCTCAAATTACCATCTCACATACCTAAATAATACTACCACAAACCTCACTTTGCTTCGAATCGCAGTACTAAACTTGGGATAAAACCTCCACCACCAAAGAGGTGATGATTACCAAAAAATCACGTAATTTTTCATTTTCCTTACTAGTCTAGCAAGCAGTATCATGTAGCACACTCGTCCCTGCCCAACCAGCTCTCTTTGAGCACCTTGTATAAAACATTAAGAAAATTTTCATTATCTAAGTATTTAGGTTAAGTGTATCCCTCTAACTACAAAACAAATAATATAGCGAGTATTTGGGATGAAGCGCTCGGCAAAGCAAATGAAATGCGACGAAGTGTACATCAAGTACATGAGGAGTATTGAA
>JGI994J12354_10002736_pt1 | contig 16889 bp, 13 predicted proteins | sample IntmicLarv3ML3BL_FD_12354 | JGI IMG/M metagenome (IMG submission 12354) | reverse complement strand
AGCACGATGGCAGGCTTGCCGTATTTTTCGCCCAGCTTCGCCGCCACAATGCCCAGCACGCCCTCGTGCCAGCCCTCCCCCGCCGCCACGATGACCGCGTCCAGCGCAAGAGACGGCTGATGCGCCAGCTGCGCGCAGGCCTTCTCGAAAATTTCCGTTTCTATCTGACGGCGCTTGCCGTTGAGTCCATCCAATTGTGCAGCCAAATCCGCCGCCAAATCCGCGTCCTCGCACAACAGCAACTCCAGCGCACGCTGCGCCGAACCCATGCGTCCCACGGCATTGATGCGCGGCGAAAGGCGAAATGCCACCGTCTCCGCCGAAACCGGCTTCTCCACGTGGCCGCTCACGGCAAGCAGCTGCGCAACGCTCTCGCGCGGACGCTCGTTCATCAGGCGCAGGCCATAGCGCACCAGCGCGCGGTTTTCACCCGTGAGCGCCACCACATCGCCTATTGTGCCGATGGCCGCCAAATCCGCGTATTCCTCCAACACCGCCTCATAGCCGCCGCCCTCCAGCGCGCAGACCAGCATAAACGCCACACCCGCGCCCGCGTAACCGCGGAAGGGGCACTCGCAGTCCTCGCGGTGCGGATTCACCACCGCCACGGCAGGCGGCAGGGTCTCCCCCGCGCGGTGGTGGTCGGTAATCAGAAAATCTACGCCCAACTCCTGCGCCTTTTCGGCGGCTTCAAAGGCGCTGATGCCGTTGTCCACCGTCACAATCAGTTTCACGCCCTGCGACGCAAAGCGCTCCACCGCCTGCGCACCGATGCCGTAGCCATCCATCTGCCGTTCCGGCAAAAGGCAGCAGACATCCGCACCGTGTGCCTCTAAGTAAGAGTACAAAATCACCGTCGCGGTGATGCCATCCGTGTCATAATCACCGAAAACCGCGATGCGCTCGCCCTTCTCCAGCGCACGGTTGATGCGCTGCACCGCCTGTTCCATGTCCGGCAAATCAAAGGGATCCACCGAAAGCACCGGCTCCTCACTGAAAAATTGCGCAAAAGCCGCCTCATCCGTCAGCCCGCGTGCCACGGCCAAATATGCCGCAAACGGCGGCAGGTCAAAGCGCTCCGCCAGCTGCGCCGCCAATTCACGGTCGCAGGATGCCGCCTTCCAGCTTTTTCTGCGCAAAACATTCCCTCCAAACACTGATATTTCTGCCTGCATCTGCATTTTTGATATTTGATAATTTTAGCATATTCTGTGAAGTTTGGCAAGAAAAATCTGCTTGTGCTCCCAAATCTTCTGCTTGTGCTCCCCTGGATTCTTGCAAAGTGCATGAATGAAGTTTCCCAAAAAACTTTACTTCCACTGAACTCCGCCGAAATTTCTCAAAAAACGGTAAAATTGGGCTTGACAAACCCAAGCAAAAGCCGTATAATCTATCGAGCAGGTTTAAGTTAGAGCGAAAGAACCTGTTGCACAGGGTCACAATTGCATCCGTTATTTGGGGGTGTAGCTCAGTTGGGAGAGCGTTCGGTTCGCATCCGAGAGGTCAGGGGTTCGAATCCCCTCATCTCCACCATAGTAACACCCATCAATGGATAAACTGTTGATGGGTTTTTCTTTTGAAACCTTTATGCCTACAAACGCCGTGTTTGTGGGCGTTTTCGTTTTGCAACCGTATGACATTACCGTTTATGTCAAGCGGATAAGTCCTCAAAAATCGCTTTTTTAGAAAAACCGCCGAGTAAAGTCATACGGTTTCACTTGAGCCGTTTGACTTTACAAGCAAAAATGAAACCTTTGAAACCCTCTCTAAAACAGACACAAAAAACCCGCAAACCAAGCCTGCGGGCTATAAAAAGACCTGAGTGGAGTTTGACTCCAGTCAGGTCTACGCCGTTATTTCCGTGCCGTCTCTAAACTTGAAAACCAGTCTGCCATCGCTATGTACCGTGACGCAATCCACGCTCAATGCCCAGAGTTTTTCGTCAAATTCGGAAAGAGCCAACGGAGCATTTTTCATGTCGCGGATGTACTTGTCAAGCAATCTTGAGGTGTGCTGCCTTCGCTGGATTTCAGCTTCAAGCTCTGTAATCTTGTCGCACCACTTTTTTCTCCGCAGCAGATAGGCAGCGTTTTTCTTTTTGAAATCGTCAGCGTCGGTTGCTGTATGAGATGCCTCGTAGATGAGTTTGCGAGAAAGCTCCTCAACCACCTCGATTTCACGTTCCGCTTCATTGATTTGTTGTAGCAATTTTGAGCAGTCGCAGATTTTGTCCCGTGCCGCCTTGCAGTCGGCAAGCAGGTTTTCACGGTTGCCGGACATTTCATTCCACACTTTTAGGAATGCCCCTTGAATCTGTTCTTCGATAACATAAGCGGTATCGCAGTATTTTTTTAAGCGGTATTTATCATTACACTGCCAGATTATTCGGCGGTAGGTTTTGTCGGATTTATAGCTCCCCCAAGTCTTGGAACCAAAGTATCCGCCGCAGCAACCGCAGACAATGCGTGATGAGAGCGGGCTTTTACACCCCATAGGACGGGAAAGCGAATCCCGCCGTGCGATTTCGGCTTGTACCGCCTCCCAATCTTCGGGGCTGATAATCGCCGGATGGCTTTCCACTACCCAGTAGGATGGAAGTTCACCTTCATTTTTCTTTCGGGATTTGGTTAAGTAATCGGTTGTAAAAACCTTTTGAAGCCTTGCCTGACCGGAATATTTTTCGTTGCTTAAAATGCTCCGAACCGTGGATACCTGCCATTTTTCTTTGCCCGCAGGGGTTGGGATTTTCATATCCATGAGTTGCCGCGCAATCGCCGAAGGAGTTTTCCCCTCGATAAAAAGACGAAATATCATCCGAACAATTTCGGCTTCTTCCTCAATAATAGCAGGAGTGCCGTCTTCGCCTTTTTGGTAGCCGAGGAATTGTTTATACGGCAGGCTCACTTTACCGTCTGCCATACGCTTTCTTTGTCCCCAAGTTACATTTTCGCTGATGTTTCTGGCTTCTTCCTGCGCCAGGGAGCTCATAATCGTCAAGAGCAATTCTCCCTTGCCGTCAAAGCTCCATATCCCTTCCTTCTCAAAGAAGACTTCGCAACCCGCCGCCTTTAAGTCTCTGATAGCCGTTAAGCTGTCAACAGTGTTTCTTGCGAAGCGTGAGACCGACTTTGTAATCAAAAGGCTGAACTTCCCGGCAAGCCCGTCAGCCAGCATTTGCTTGAACCCGTCACGGTTCTTGGTGTTGCAACCGGATATGCCCTCATCCGTGAAAATCGAATACAATTCCCAGTCGGGACGGTCGTTGATGTAGTTGGTGTAATAATCCACTTGGGCGGCAAACGAGGTCTCCTGCTCATCTTTATCGGTACTTACGCGAGCATAAGCGGCGGCTTTGCGTTTTTCCGCCAGTGGAGTTGCAAAAGCAGCCGATGCGTTAAATTGCTTTTTAGGTGCAATAACCGTAACGTTAGAATTTGCCATTTCTCGCCCTCACTTTCATGGAAACTTCGTCTCTCATTTCAGGTGTCCAGCTTTCCCGCCGAGACGGGTGCTTCCATTCAATTTCATGCCTTGTCCCGTCCTTTAGGGTGAATATCAAGCGAAACTTGCTTGGTACGATGATGCCGCTTATATTCTCCAACCCGCCGACTTCGGCAATTTTTTCCATAAGAATGTCTTCGGGTATTTGCTGGCTGGAACACTCGGATTTCCCCAGCGTGTTGAACGTGGTGCAAATCCATACGATTTTTTCATATTTGCTGCCTGCCGCCGCGTGTTTACGGCGATATGCCGCGCCGCATTGACCGCAGAGTATCATCCCTGTGAGCTCGTATTGTTTTGCCGGAAATGTTCGAGGGCTGTGTGCCGCTGCCCGCCTTGTGATTTCTTTTTGTGCAGCTTCGAATACCTCTCTTGAAATAATTGGCTCGTGCGCGTCGGTAACATAGTATTTTGGAGCAATGCCATCGTTGCGAACCTGTTTTTTGCTGATGTGGTCAATAACAACGGTTTGTTGCAATAACAAGTCACCTTGGTACTTAACATTTCGCAAGATGCATGACACGCCGGTTTGGCTGAGTGTTATCCCTTTCGCCATCAGTTTTTTACGAATGGCAAGAACACCCATACCGCTGAGGTAATAGTTAAAAATCTGCCGAACGACTTCTGCTTCAGCGGGAATAACCTGTAATACCCGATTCTTCATTCGATAACCCAAAAGTGTGCCGGTGTTGGGTTTGCCTTCTTTGAAATCCTTTCTGATGCGCCATTTGATGTTCTCCGATACGCTGCGGGATTCCTCCTGCGCGTACCCGGCTAAAATGGTCAGCATCAATTCGCCCTCGGCCGAAAGCGTGTGAATACGCTGTTCCTCAAAAAAGATGTCAATGCCGAGGCTTTTCAATTCCCTTGCCGTTTCTAACAGGATGACCGTGTTCCTGGCAAACCGGGATATACTTTTTGTTATCACCATTTGAATCTTTCCTGCCCGGCAATCGGCAAGCAATCGCTGAAACTCAGGACGAGTGTCCTTCGTCCCGGTTAAAGCAGCATCTGCATACACGCCGTGGTAGTTCCAAGACGGTTCTTTTTGAATCAATTCACTGTAATAGCTGACCTGAGCCGCCAAACTGTGCAGCATCTCATCGTTTCCGCAGGATACACGAGCGTAAGCCGCTACGTTTTTGATTTCAGGAATCGAACCCTGTTTTGCCTCGGTTTTAATTATTTCTTTAGCCATAAAAATCGCCTCCTTTCGTGGTTTTGACCGACTCTCGCGGTCATGGTATATTAGCGTCATTACCCTTATATATCAAGTCATTTCGGCGATATATACTTGTAGAATTTATGCCATATTTTTCGGCTGTAATTGTATCAATTACCCTCAACTCTTCCTCGGTAATCAGTCCGATTGAGTGCCATTTTTCAAAAATTGAAACGGCGGCTTTATATTGGCTGACATTTACGGATTCAGTCATGGCAAACCCTCCGAGAAGCACCATAACAGGTGCGTGAACAGTACAGGCGTGGGCGATTCCCATAACATTCAAATTCTTTATGGCACATCGGGCATACCATGTTTCTAATAATTGAATGTCCTCTTTGTTCGGGGTGCTTCTTCCACCATGTGGCACGACAAGCATCCGAGCAGAACCGTCGGGATTTATGCACCGATTCTTTCATAAGTTTTTTACACTGCTCACAAAGAACAATGTTCTCATCGTCTTTAATTTTTTGCCGATAACATATGGTTTTGACAGTTCCAACAGGCACTGAAATCAATGCGGCTATTTCGGGATAGGTTTTACCGTTTTCCCGAAGACGTAATATTTCTGATTTGGTTTGTAAGTTCATAGAAAAAATCCCTCCTGTCTTTCCAAGGACAAAAACGAGGGATGTGAGTACCAAACGGACAAAAAATATCCCCGCCACACGAGATTGCTCTCACATGGCGGGGATACAAATGATTATGAAATTTTAAACGGTGTTATCTCTTCTGACAATAATTCAAGCTGATCCAGCCTGCGCCGCTCTTCAGCTTGCCCCATTTGGTGGCACCCTGACCAGTGGATTCCTCCACAATGGTATAGACGCCTTTGTCCTTGATACTTCCGTTGGTGCCGTAGTTCGTACCCGGACCCTTGCGGATGTTCAGTTCGCTGGCGGTCACTTTAACCGTGTAGGCAGTAAACGCCGGCGCGGGCGCGGGAGCAGTACCGACCAATTCAAGCACATCCTTGTCAACCCATGTGTTGATTCCGGCTTCTTCTTTGCCGGTCTTTTTATGGGTTTTCTTGCCGAGCAACACACAGGTCTTGCCGCCCTTGACCACAGCTTTGCCCCCGGAGGTGGTTTGCGTAACGGTGTGGTTGTACTCGGTAAGCACCCACGCAGGCACGGCGGTGCTACCCGGATAGTAGTTCTTTGTCCCGCTCTTGAACGCCACCAGCGAACCTTCAGCAATACTGCCGGGGGTGGGTGACGGAGGAGTGGGTTCGGACGGTGCGGGGGGCGTGATGGTCGTTCCCATGCCTTTTTTGACGGCGGCACGGAAGCTGTCCATGCTCTCGCCGTGCTTGGGAAACCAGTTCTTAGGATCGCCGTGGTTGGACGCGATACCTCTTTGGTATCCCTCATAATGTCCGATAATGACACCGTCCTTCATGGGGTTGAGGTTGTATTCTTTGCAAAGGTGAACGCAAAGCTCCACAGCCTCATTAAATACCTTGCGGAAATACACCGCGTCGGTCAGACCGTCCTCGCAGATTTCAAACCCGATATGGGTGTCGTTTACAGAACCCTTCGAGCCGGAACCACCGTGCCAGCCGCGATGATTCCAAGGCAATGTCTGATAGGTAGCAATAGAGCCGTCCGCCAATTTGCCGACAAACCCGTGGACGCAGACCTGCCTCTGGTCGGGCTTGTCTTGATTCCAGTGGTTGCCGTACTGGTTCTGACCGAGCAATCCGTCGTCCGGACCGACATAGCGTTTCAAATTGGGGTTGTTCGCCCCGGTTGAATGCACCATAATGCCTTTGACAGCGATGGTGCGACCTGCTTTGTAGCAGGCGTTGTTCGTAAAAATAAGTTTACGCAGATTCATTTTAGTTACCTCCGTTATTGTTGGATTTGCCGTGCGACCCCGCCAGCACATCCTTTAGTTTTTGCGGCACGGGAAGTCCGAGCCGCGCGGTGTTCTCCAGCAACGACACACCCTCGTTGGCGATATAAAAGAAAATAACCGCCGTGCGAAGAGCTGATCCACCGCCGAGAATGTTGGTGTCCAGCATATGCCCGACCGCCACCATTGCGAAGATGAGGATTTTCTTAAATATCCCCTTAAAGCCCACCTCGCTGGAGAGCTTTTTGTCCACCACCGCGCACATGACGCCGGTGATGTAGTCGATTACCACGAAGGCAATCAGTGCGTACAGGAAGCCGTCCAAGCCTCCGAGAATCCAACCCAGCCAGCCGCCAACGGCGGCAAAGCCCAGTTGAATCCAGTTCCAGATTTCTTTCATTGTCGTGTCCTCCTAAAATTTTTGGATTGAATATATAAAAAAGAGCCTTTCGGCTCTTGAGGGACTGCCGCCACAGGAGCTTCCTGTGCCTTACAGGGAGAGCAGCAGATTTTGAATTTGCGCCGTTACGTCGGCGCGGGGTCGCCCCGTTCCGATGGGGAGCCACAATGGGCTTGGCACATCAAAGCCCGATACCGTGTCGAAGCCGTTTATATAGGTGATAATCGGTTCAATGGCACGGCGGATTTCGAGAATGTGAAACGGCCAGTTTTTGATCCCTGTTTTGCCCGCCGCCACTTCCTCGCTCCACGATACAGCCGCCATGCCGTAATATGCCCGAATCACATTGACCGCCGTGCGTATGGCGGTGATGTGCGCCGCCTTGACTTTGGTTTGGTTCGCCGTGATGGTTTCAAAAGGTGAAGGCAGCACGCTCACGGTACGGTTGACTTCGGTGCTTGACGCTCCGATCGTGTTATCCACGCAACGGAAAGACACGGATTTCACACCCGACGCCTGCGTTCCAGCACGGAATATCAAAGAAACATTGTCGCCGATATAGCCGGAACGGGAAAACATAGACGGGTAACTTACACTGTCTTGCCAAGCCCCTGCGCCAATCTTCACACCTACATTTTGCGTTTGACCGTCCGGCTCTGCGCCTGTCTTAATAAGAAAGCGCGGAGTTGTGTTGTAGGTGGATGTTCCGTTTATAGGCGCCGATACCGTGGGCGCGGGCGGCGGGCTGTTGCGTTTGACCGTATTGCTGACGGTGTACCCCGAAACGGCGTTTAATGTATCGGTAACGCTGATTCGGTAGCGGGTATATGTCCCGGCAATGATCGACGCTGTAGCGGTATAGCTGCCGGAGGTGGCACTGTTGTTAATGGTCGCCAGCGTAGAATAAGCGCTCCACGAACTGTTATCTGTCGAGGTGCAATGCTGAATAACATACTGCTTGATGGCGCTGGAGCCGCCCGACGTGCCCGACCACGAAAGCGTAACGCTTGACGCGGAATAGATAGAAGGCGAAGCGGTGAAGGTTGTCGGCGCCAACGGCGCGGTGTTCTTTTGGACGGAGTTGGTGGTGATTTTCCATGCCGAGTAATAGCCGGACCCCGCAGCGCCTCTTGTCCGTACTTGGTAGCGGCGGTAATAACCACGGGTATCGGGCGGCGGAACCGAAAGACTGCCGTTTGTAGCCGTACTTGTAACCGTGGTATAGGCATACCAAGACCCCCAAGACGAACCATTGCCGGATTCGCTGTATTGGATTTCATATCCGTTTATGGCGTTGCCTGCGCCCGAAGCTGCACCCGACCATGACAGGGTGACATTGCTTTCAGACAATGCGGGACTTAGCGAACAGGAGGTCGGAGCGCCGCAGGCGGTGATATTGCAATAAAGCGTCGTGCCGATTTTACGGTCGGACATGACGTCCAGCGCGTCAATGGTGGTAATACTGATGGTGGTGTAATTTCCGGGCGTCCGGGTAATACCGCTCCAAACATAGCTGCCGCTCGAAGAAGCGAGGTCAATGGTAGCGATGGTGTACCATGATGTTCCCACCGAGCCGTCCGTTGTGGCGTTACTGTAAGAGAGCCGATACCCCTTGATAGCAGAAGTTCCCGCCGACGCACCGCTCCATGATATGGTTATGTTTTCATTGCTGTAAACGGACGGGCTGGCGGTAACGCTGGAGGGCATTCCCGGCATGGTATTCCTTCGGACGGAGTTGGTGGATACCTTCCAGCCGGAATAATAGCTTGAGCCGGACGATGAAACAGACCGCACCTGAAAGCGCCGGTAAGTTCCGCGCGTCCCGGACGGAGCCACCGATACGCTCCCGGAGCCAGCGGTTGTTGAAACCGTTGTGAGCGAATACCACGAACCCCAAGTAGAATTGTTTGACGATTCGCTGTATTGGATTTCATAAGACGCGATGCTGTGGCCGGAACCGCTGGCCGCACCGCTCCAAGATAAAGTGACATTGCTCTCCGACAAAGTGCTGTTAACCGAGCAGGAGGTCGGCGCGGACGGCAGGGTCGCTTTACGGACGGAGTTTGTAGATACCTTCCAGCCGGAATAGTAGCTGGAGCCAGCCGAGCCGCGCGTCCGAACTTGGAAACGGCGGTAATAACCGCGCGTACCCGAAGGCGACACTGCCACACTCCCGGATGACGCTGTGGTCGTTACCGTGGTAAGTGCCGACCAGCCGCCCCATGAAGAACCGTCGCTTGATTCGCTGTACTGGATTTCATAAGACGATATGCTGTTGGCCGTTCCGCTTGCCGCTCCCGACCATGAAAGCGTTACATTGCCTTCAGACAAGGTACTATTCACTGAGCAGGAGGACGGCGCACCGCAGGCAGTTGTCGCCGGGCCAATGCTGTCCAGCGACCATGTGTTACTGCTCGACTGCGTGGCGGAGTAATAAATACCCGTGATGATTTCCACGCTGATCGAGGCATTTCCGGCAGAATCATGACTTACATAAAACTCTCCGATAGTACCGACAAAATTCCTATTTGACTGTCCGTTGCCGCTGCTCTCTCTCGCTCTTGAATACCGCTGTGTCCCGCCGACATTTACCGTTGTGGGTCCCGTGGCATACCATGTGGAATTACCACCCAAGGAAGTAACGGTGCCGGTGATTTTTGAGCGGCGGTTCGCAGTATCCTTCGTTTGCGTTAAAGAAACTTGAAGATATCGGCCGTCATAAGAATGAGAATTAAGGGTATGTGTTGATGCCATGCGTTTTCACCTCACTCATAAACCGCCGAAACCAGCGAGTTGACCAGCCCGCAAAGACCGGCATTCAACCGGGTGTCGGTGATATTTCCCGAAGAAAGACTTACCACGCCTTTTCCCACAGCAATGTCGGCAATACCAAGTTCCCACACGTCGTTGTTGCGGGTAAGCGCCGGAGCCGAGGGTGAAGCTGCCGCCGTGCCGGTGAGTATCGCAAGATTGATACTTCGGTTTATCGCGCTCCAACGGATAACAACGCGGTCAATGCGCGGGTTGACTCCGTTGGCGGTGGCGACGGTCATACCAAACGGCGTGGTGTTTTCGTATGAATAGCCGTTAATCCATCCGGCGCCGGGTTGAACGGTTATCCCCATGCCGCCGGAAACACTGATTTGCAGATTGGAAGCCGCAGCATAAAAAATACCGTTTGAAACCAGCCTGCCGAAATATGCGGCAAAGTCCACGGCGTTATATACCCGGTCGCCTCCCGATGAATTAAAAAATCCGCTCTTTTCCATATTAAAGCGCTCCTTTCAGTTTTTGGAACAGCGTCAAGACGCCTTTGCCAAAGACAATGTTTAATGATTGCCCGCTTACATCGTAGCTTTCCTCAATCTCGGTAATGCGGGCGTTAAGCGTGACGCCCCACTTTTTCGATATGACCGTGACCGTTTGTCCGAGGTCATAATCCACCTTGTAGCGCAAGTTTCTGTGGGGGTTGACTGCCGCGTCAAAAGACCGAATCGGCGCAAGTTCTGTTAATTTGGTTTGTCCCCGGAAAGTCAAAGCGGAAGAATAGTTGCTCGGAAAATCCTCCATCCGCAGGTCTTTGGCGTCCACGAATATCTCGCGGCGTGCCTCGCCGCTGGCTCCGATGATGGATACCAGCATACGAGCAGAGCCTTCACCTTCGCCGGCGATCAAAGCGGTGTTGGCGGTATCTGTATAATCCTCCGCATATATCTGCTCGTTGAGGTTTTCAAACTCCTGCGAGAACACAGCTTGCACCGCGCCCGCCTTGTAGAAATCCACGGCAAACCGCTTTGTAGACGGGTTGTATGTCATACGAAGTCCCGCGTCATGGATTTCGCAAATCTCAAAAAGCACATCCAGCAGATTTTTATATGACGCTTGCATTTGAATCGCCATGTAGGGCGTTCTGTCGGTGTAGTCAATGTAGCTGATTTGCCGTGCCGAATCGGACGGCGCCCGGAGATGTCTGCTTAGAAGATTAGCGACATTGCCTCCGGCATCGCCGGACAGCACCTCAGTTCCCCACAAGATTCGCCGCGCCAAAATAGAAGTGGCGAAGCGTCCGCTCACGGTAATGGTTTCCCGGTCTGTCATGGACATTTCCAGCGATTCAATAATGCCGCATTCCTCATCGTCGTTTTTCCACAAGTAATTGCCGACGCGGAGCAGTGCGACATTTTCCGGGGTAGCGATTGCCTTTAACTCAAAGCTGCCGCAGGCGGCATACCGCCGCGTCCAGCGCAGATATTCAAAATGCTCCACAATACCCGTAAGCGTTCTGTTGGCGTCAAGAATATATAACTCCATACATCACACCCCCAAAAATTGCGGACGGTAGAAGATACTGACCTCCAGCAAATCCATATTGTACGAAGCTCCGTAACGCAGGACATTTCGCCCCGCTTCAAGCTGAAGGAATGTGGAGCCGGTGTCGAGCAGATGGAACGCGCTCGTTTCCGTTTGCCCCACAATGTCAGTAATCCTTTTCCCGGCGAAATGCGTATAAACCCGGATTTCCTCACCGGCAGACAAGGTCTTAATAACCCGGAGGTATTCGCCGCTGTTCACATTCAAGATTTCCGGGTTGCTCACTGTACCCAGCGCCTTGAATACAATCCGGCAGCCGCAAGCCACATCGCCGATATTATCAACAGTGATAATCTGGCTGGGCTGCCGGGCGCCCATCTCAATGCCGGGCGAGATAATTTGCAAGGGAAACTCAAACCGCGATTCCCACGCAGCCAGTTCCACACGCACCTCGTCCGGCGTTTCAAAGAAAGGCGACGGACAAAGCAGAGATATAAAGAAATTCGGCGCACGCTCCCGGCTGGACGCGGTAAGCGCCGCTTCCTCTACCACACAGGGAATTTGCCGTCCCCGGTAAAGGAATGTCCCTTGCTTTTTCGGTGTGAATATCCGCAGCAGGCGTTTGCGCTGCTCGTAGGCTTCGTCGGGCGTATTCGCCACAATCGTCCCCTCAAGCGTAATGTTACGCATATCCACGGTCGAGGAAATATAAAAGGCGCCGTCTTGTTCGGGCGCCTGAAAGGTATTGACGGTCTGCCGGGTCGTACCGACGCCGTCTATTTTGGTAAGGAAAANGGGACGGGCCTGCCGTAATGTCAGACTTTCGCCGCCCCCGTTGATATATGTCGCTTCCATAGACGCCTCCTTCGTTTAATTTGACAACGCCAGTTTGCGGGACAGATTCTTGAATTCCCGTGCCGCTTCCTTTTCAGACAGGGCTTTGGGTGAGGTGATGGCGATATGCTGATTGATTGTTGTACCGCCCGCACCGCCGTTTGCTCCGCGCCGGGAACTCCCACCGTGGATATTCAAGCTGGGATCAACATCTATATCGAAATCGGTGTCGGCGAGATTTTGTGCCACATCGGACAAGGAACCGTACACCTCATCGGCGTTTTCCGTTATACCGTCTGCGAGACCGAGCATCATGTTTTTACCGATGAAATCCCTGAAAACCTTTGACGGAGAGGATATGCCCAAAATGTCCGCAACCCAGCCGAGGGTATCCTTGATAAATCCTTTGAACTTATCCCACAGCCACGCACCCATACCCTTTATGCCGTCCCAGATGCCTGTGATGATGTTTTTGCCGATTTCGCCGAATTTTCCGAGCAGTCCCATGAAGGCGTCAATCAAGCCTTTCACAATCTGCGGCACAGCTTTGACTATCTCAATGATAATGGTCGGAAGGTTGGTAATCAGCGAGATAAACAGCTGAACGCCCGCCATGATGATTTTGTCAATGTTTCCGATGACAGCGTCGATAATGCCGGAGATGATTTTCGGGATGGCGTTGACAATGGTCGTGATGATCTGCGGAAGTGCCTGTATCAGCGAAACAATCAGACGAATACCAGCGTCGATAATCAACGGAATAGCGCCGATGACCGCGGTAATGATACCGTCAATGATTTTCGGGATAGCTTCCACGATGGACTGAATGATGGTTGGTAACGCCTCCACCAGTGAAACCAGCAGCTTAATGCCCGTGTCAATGATTTTCGGAATGGAACTGATCAGAAAATCCACCAGCGAAAGGATGATAGCGGGGAGCGCGTCGATTAACACAGGAATAGCCGCCAGCAATCCTTCGGCAAGGCCAACGATAAGCTGGAGAGCCGCGTCAAGTATCATGGGCAAGTTATCAATGAGGGTTTGCACCATCGTCATAACCGTTTGAATCAGAGCCGGAATAAGTTCCGGCAAAGCCTCGGCGATGCCGACCGCCAGCGTTACAATCACTTGCAAAGCTGCCTCCAGCAACGCAGGGAGGTTTTCAATGATTCCGTTAACCAACGCCATCACCAGCTGAAGCGCGCCTTCGGTTATACCGGGCAGAGCCTCAATCAACCCTTGCAAAAGCGTCATGATAATATCCGTAGCGGCGGTGACAATGGTAGGAAGATTGTCGACAATCGCATTTACAAGCGACATCACGATATCCATACCAAGCTGGATAATGTCGGGCAGAACCTTCATAAGTGTATCGACCAGCCCGGATATGGTTTCTGTCATAACGACGCTGATCTGATCCCAGTCGCCGTTCGCCTCCATAATCCCGGTGGTGAATTGTCCGAGCAGTCCCACACCGTCATCAGCCAATATTTGAAGCTGCGGCAGCAGTACCATGCCGAGGGCGTTTTTTACCGCGACGCCGCCCGACTGCAACCTCTGCATACTATCGTCAAACTGACCCAGCGCATCCAGCGATTCGCCGGACATGACCGCGCCCATGCTCCGGGCTTCGTCAGTCAACCCGGCTATGCCTGCCGAACCCTGCTCTATGAGCGGATTCAAGTCACGGGCTGACTTGCCGAAAATCTGCATGGCGAGGGCATCCCTTTCGGTCTCATTCTGAATTTGACCGAGGGCGTCGATAGCCTCCCAGTACACCGTTTCCGCGTCCCGGAGTTCGCCGTTGGAATCACGCACATCCACGCCAAGCTGCGAATAAGCCGCCCCGACACCCTTTGTGGTATCTTTGGCGTTGGACATGGATTTCACATTCTTCGCCATGCTGCCCGTCAAGGTTTCCATCGACACATCCACCAGTTCGGCGGCGTATTGATAGGCTTGCAGGCTGTCGGTAGACATACCCGTCACGCTGGACATGGTGAGAATGTTGTCGGCATACTCGGACGCGCCCACGGTCATATCGGTCAGAGCCTTGCCCGCACCGATGGCGGCGGCACTGACGGCGGCAAAGGCAACGCCCATCGCAGCGCCAACGCCTTTGACAACGCTGCCCAGCTTTTCAAATTTACCGCCTGCGTCGTCCGCGTCTTTTCCGCTGTCCTGCACATCATCGCCCAGTTTGTCAGCGTCCTTACCTGTGTCTTTCATCTCATCGCCGACGCCCGACAGTGCTTTTTCATTTTCGCCGAGCTCACGCTCCATGCCGTTGAGTTCAGCTTCCGCTTTGTTCAGCTGGATTTGCCAGTTCTGCGTCCGACGGTCGTTTTCACCGAAACTCTCGCTGGCATTGGAAAGGGCTGTGCGGAGGGTATCCACCTTGTTCCGCTGAGTGTCGATTTCCTTATTCAACACTTCATTCCGGGCTGTAAGGGCGGCGGCGGATTTGTCGTTTTTCTCGAACTGGCTTGTGACAAGCTGCATCTCCGAGCCGAGGACCTTAAACGACTGGTTGATTTCCGAAAGAGCCTGTTTGAATGCTTTTTCGCCCTCAACCCCGATTTTCAGACCAAAATTGTCCGCCAAGTTTCCTCACCTCCGTTCAGCAATCCAGCGGTATAATGTCGTCGATTGTCAAATATTTGCGGGCCTTTTCAAGCCCTAAAAACTGCTTGTGGCACGTCCACAAGTCGAGAAACAGACCGATGGGCATGAGCCAGAAATCCTCTGCGCTCATGCCCATCTGCACCGTGCCGTAGTAATAGAGCCGGGTAAATGTTTCTTCATCGTTCCCCGCACGATGCGGATTACTTACCCGGTCACTCCGTTTTTTGAGCCGCCACCCCCGGTGGCGTTGTCGTCCTCCGGCTCACTCTCAATGTTTCGGGCTGTACCTTTGAACATAGCCGCCGAAATAGCCGCTTTGAATGCCGCCAGTTCCAGCGGTGTGGTGAGCAGTTCCACATCATCCTCGGTTAGCAATTCGCGGGGGTTTTCCCCATTACGAAGGTTGTGGATCATAATGCTTTGATTTGCCAGCAGCACGATAAGCCACACGATTTCCTCAAGCGCCATCTCAAAGTTTTCAGATTTGAGCAGCTTTTCGCCGAGGTTCTCAAGACCGCCGTAGCGTTTGGCGATTTCTTTCGTGGCACGGGTGCTGAGTACCAATTCGTACTCCGTCCCGGCAATGGTGATGTTCGCCGACCTTTCGGGCGCGGCGGGTTGGGGAGTGTTTTTGTTAGCCATTTTTCTCATTTCCTTTCGTTGAAGCGCCTGCCGTGCAGCCGCCAAATAGCCGTGCGGACAGTTCGCGGATTTTGTCTTGCATATCCGGCTCGCGGAGTAGTGTAAGCACGTCTTTTTTGTCGGATTCCCGTAATTTTTTGCCGTGCAAAACGTAAGAAAGCCGTCTCCGGCGTTCATTCGCCAATTCATCCATCTTCATAGTCCGAGTCCTCCTCGTCGGCAACCCAATCAGGTAATGTGACTGGGTGTAGTGGTATATTTGTTCCGATAATCTCCTTGTCAAAAATTGTGACGATGATTTTTGGAATGATAATCATAAAAATAAGCATCTGATCCAAAATGTCAAAAGAACTGCCGGTGTAGACAGACAGCATCAAAAAACGCCCCCGAACCGGATCATATAAAAACGGTGTTTGGTCATCGTTTACATTTAATGGCACCGTTACGCGGACATAATAATTATCGGGTGCGTCAATATCAGTAATCCCAAGCATACCCAAACCTTGCAGCAAATCCGCTTCGTTGCAAATTTGCCTTGCCTGTTCAAATTGTTCTGCTGTGGGTTCGTCACTTTCCGGGTCGATTTCGCCGAAGTAAGGGCACAGATACAATTTTGAATAACTGGGATTTGACTCATCCTGTTCAATCGCCGGAAACCAATTGAACCAATACTGTTTGGCGGGTGATGAAACAGGAAGCGCCAACATAATGCTTTTCACGAGTGCTGTTACCCCTTGCGCATTTAGATATTCTTCCGCACTCATGAAACGTCCTCCATTGCCAAGGTTACAAGTTCCGCAATCCGGCTGTTGCTCAGCGGCATCACATCTGAAAAACGCACGTAACCGCTCATGTCAACCGCGGTACTTCCGATCTTTTCCCATGCGCCGCCGAACAAAATATATTCATCGCGCAGATTGTTTTCTTCGGTATCTGCACGCGCAAGCAGATAAATCGTATTTGGTGCGGCGTCCTGTACATCCGGCAACTCATCCACCGGGGCAAGAGAGATGCTTCCGATGGTTCCAATTGCAGATGCAATGGCTGCTGTTACCTGTGCTGCGGTTTGAAATCCGGGACTATTTACAAACTGCGACAGATCTGTCGGTTTTCCGTTCAAATCGGAATAATCGCCGGAAAACAGCTGTGTTATCAATGCCGCATTTTCGAGTTTCGCTTTTTCACTTGCCGTAAAATTGGCTTCTGACAGCCCTTTCCCACTTTCGCTTTTTTGAAAAATCCCCGCCAAAAGTGTCGTATAAAATAGCAGAGCATCTTCATTTAAAATGTTGATTGACATCGTTTTAACCTCCCAAAACTTGATGTATAATTTGCGATATTTTCTGATTGCTGATTATGCCGATTTCAGCGTCCCCAACGACAATACCGCCGCCGGAAACAGGCTGCTCAGAAACAACACTGCCATCAGGCAACAGCCACTTTGCCGCCACGGGCGAACGCGTCTCATATTCTTTGGCGCGGTCGGGATCGGCGGGG
>JGI994J12354_10002735_pt1 | contig 16893 bp, 15 predicted proteins | sample IntmicLarv3ML3BL_FD_12354 | JGI IMG/M metagenome (IMG submission 12354) | reverse complement strand
CACGACGCTCTTCCGATCTGTTGTGGTGGCCGGAGGTATAGGCGCAATCTTGTTCCTTGTGTTAAAAAATAAGTTTGAAAAATAAATTTTTCCTGCATTGGGATTCAAAGAAAGGTATGGTTACAAAATATGCAGCTTCCTATTTTTTATGTTGATGATATCATCAACACCGCCATCAGGGAGGATGTCAACTATATTGACATCAGCACGGATTTGCTGATCGACCCGTCCGCCCCTGCCAAAGCGCAGTTTATGGCAAAAGCCGACGGCGTGCTGTGCGGAGTTGACGTGGCTATGCGGGTATTTGAGCTGATTGACCCGGCTTTTGCCGCCGCGGTTTTAATGCACGATGGCGATAAGGTCAAATCAGGTGATATAATTGCCGAGTTTTCGGGCACGGCGCGGGGATTGCTCAACGGCGAGCGTACGGCGCTTAATTTGATACAGCATATGTCGGGCATTGCCTCTGCCACGGCAAAATGTGTCAATATTGTCAAGGACACCGGCGCAAGCATTGCTGACACGCGAAAAACGCTGCCGGGCTTGCGCGCATTGCAAAAATACGCCGTAATGACCGGCGGTGGCCGCAATCACAGGTTCAACCTGTCGGATGCCGCCATGCTCAAGGATAATCACATCAACGCAGCCGGCGGAATTCCGGCGGCGGTGTCAATTATTCGCGGCAAGCTGGGACATATGGTAAAGCTGGAGGTCGAAACCCGCACGCTGGACGAGGTTCGGCAGGCGGCGGATTCCGGCGCGGATGTAATTATGCTGGACAATATGGACTGCGACACCATGCGCGAAGCGGTGCGTATCATTGACGGGCGGGCACTTACAGAAGCGAGCGGCGGTATTACCGCCGACAGCCTGTTGCCTGTCGCGTTGACCGGCGTGGATGTTATTTCGCTGGGAGCACTGACGCATTCTGTGACAGCGATGGATATTTCCATGAATTTTATCGGAGAGCGGTGAAGCCGGCGTGAACATTCTTGCAATCGAATCCTCCTGCGACGAAACCGCCGCCGCCATAGTCCGTGACGGCAGAACCGTACTGTCCAATGTAATCGCATCGCAAGCGGAGGAACACGCGCTGTACGGTGGTGTTGTGCCCGAAATTGCCAGCCGCCGCCATGCCGAATCCATATCACTGCTTGTTCGCCGTGCGCTGGACGAAGCGGGGATGACAGTCAATCATCTGAACGCGGTAGCCGTCACGCATGCGCCGGGACTTATCGGCGCGTTGCTTGTGGGGGTTAATTTTGCCAAGGGATTGGCGGTGTCGGCTGGCTTGCCGCTTGTACCGGTGCATCATTTGCGGTCGCATGTGGCGGCAAATTATATAAACACCGACCTAAAACCGCCGTTTTTGTGCTTGATAGTGTCCGGCGGTCACAGCCATATTGTGAGGGTAAAAGACTATACTATATTTGAGGTTATTGGCCGCACGCGTGACGACGCGGTGGGCGAATGCTATGACAAAGCCGCGCGGACAATGGGATTGCCCTATCCCGGCGGCATACACATTGACCGGCTGGCGGCAGAGGGCGATGCCACGGCATATAAGCTGCCCCGCCCGCGGGTCGAGGGAAACCGGTATGATTTCAGCTTTTCCGGGCTTAAAACCGCTGTGATAAATCTACTGCACACCGCGGAACAACGCGGGGAATCGCTTAATATCCCCAATTTGTGTGCATCGTTTCAAAAAACGGCGGTAGATATGCTGTCGGAGAATTTTTTTGCCGCGGCGCAGGAGGGAGATACGCTGGTTTTGGCAGGCGGAGTGTCGGCAAACAGCGGACTTCGCAAACGCATTGCCGACGAGTGCAAACAGCGCGGGACGCCGCTGTATATCCCGCCATTGTCTCTGTGCGGGGACAACGCCGCAATGGTTGGGGCGCAAGCGTTTTATGAGCTTTCCGCCGGTAACATCGCGGGGATGGAGCTTAATGCGTATGCCTCAATGCCGATTGACTATTGAGGGGTAGCAAGCTGGTTGCGGCTATGGGGTCTCCATCTGCAATTCCGAAGCCCTCCGCCCTGTCATTCTGAGCAACGCGAAGAATCTTTAAGATTCATTACACTTTAGGTAAGCGATGATCAAATCGCGCACCTGAAATACTGTGCTGTCATTCCGGACTTGAGCCGGAAGCTTAACTGTTATTAGGGCTTGTTTAAAAACTTCACACATGTGAAGTTTTTAAACAAGCCCGCAATGACATAATCAGCGCAATTTGCCCACTGCCTTCATATGAGAGAATTTGGCGTTCTCCGGTTCGCTTTTTGTGCCCGAAATAGGCCGAAAAATACCGTCAATTTTTTAACGCAAAAAATTATGTATTGACATTTTCGCGCGCGGGCATTATATTTTAATGTATTGTCCATTCTTTTGTGCATAATATCGCACATGTATGGACACAAACGCATTCGCATTTTTCGAAAATGGGATAAAGGATTTAAGACCCTTCACTGTGTTCAGGGTGACAGCGAAAGTCCGTTTCTTTACAAGCTCTTTCGGGAAAACGCGCGAACGCGTTTTTGAACTGACACAAAGCTAAGGGTGGTCAACATCATAGTTTAATGTGTCAGAGGCATCTGTTTTGGGAAAACGCGCGAACGCGTTTTTGAACTGACACAAAGCCAAGGGTGGTTAACATCATAGTTTAATGTGTCAGAGGCATCTATTTTTCGCGCAGGGGTACGCTCCCGCGCGCAGCAAGCTCCGCGCATACCGCAAACGGCCGGGCGATTTTTGTCCGGGACGTTTGTGAAAAACCCTTTGCGGAGGGTATGACAGAGAGCCTGCGGTTTACCGCTGTTCAGTTGGCGGCAAGCTTTTATACCGGTCAGCATTGGGGAAAGTCCCCGATACCGGTATCGACCGCAAAGGGGGATGCAAATCATGTCAACAATTCCATTTACCGGCGGAGCCGGAAAAGAAATCATCCGGATTCAAGATGTTTCCATCGCATTCGACGGACAACAAATTTTGGAAAAGCTGAGTCTCAGCATTCGCGATGGCGAATTTGTCACTCTGCTTGGACCGTCAGGATGCGGAAAAACCACATTGCTGCGTATTATCGGCGGATTTATCACGCCCGACAATGGTGATGTATTCTTTAACGATGAACGCATCAACGACTTGCCGGCACACAAACGGCCGGTAAACACCATTTTTCAGCGATATGCGCTGTTCCCGCACCTAAACGTCCATGAAAATGTCGCGTTCGGCATGCGGGTACACAAGAAAAAGAAACAGGAAATTGAGGAAAAGGTTGCTCTAATGCTGGAAACAGTCAACCTTCGCGGCTTTGACAAACGAGCTGTCAACACTCTTTCCGGCGGACAACAACAGCGTGTAGCTATTGCCCGCGCACTTGCCAACGACCCCGGAGTTCTCTTGCTGGACGAGCCGTTGGCGGCGCTTGATTTAAAGCTGCGCAAGGACATGCAGGGCGAGCTGAAAAGTATCCAGCAAGGCTTGGGGATAACCTTCATCTTTGTCACGCATGACCAGGAGGAAGCATTGTCAATGTCGGATACTGTTGTTGTCATGGACGACGGCAAAATCCAGCAAATAGGCTCGCCTCAGGATATTTACAACGAACCTGAAAACGCATTTGTCGCCGATTTTATCGGCGAATCCAATATTTTGGATGGTATTATGCACGAGGATTATCTCGTGGAATTCGTTGGGCGCAAATTCAAATGCGTCGATGCCGGTTTTTCCGCAAAGGAGCCGGTCGATGTTGTAATTCGCCCCGAAGATATCGACATAGTATCGCCCGAAGCCGGCCGTTTGACCGGCGTTGTTACCGCAAACACCTTCAAAGGTGTGCATTTTGAAACTATTGTTGATTTCAAGGGCTTCAAATGGCTGATTCAAACCACCGATTATTATGAAGCAGGACGCACAATCGGCATTGTTCTCAATCCCGAGGACATCCATATCATGAAAAAATCGGAATATTCCGGAATGTTTGGTGATTACAGCTCGTATTCCGGCGAATTCGATGAAATGGGCGACCCTGATGCCGAGCTGGCGGAAGAAAGCGGGGCAGATGCAGGATGATAAAATCGCGTCTGACTTCAACCCCGTTTATCGTGTGGATGCTGATTTTTACCATTATCCCGCTGGGATTGGTGATATGGTTCGCCATAACTACCGATAACGGCAGCTTTACAATGGATCACATCCTCGCAATCGGTAAGCATCTTCCGACTTTTTGGTATTCTATCCAAATCGGAGCAGTTTCCACGGTTATTTGCCTCATTTTGGCATATCCTATGGCATATAACATTTCCCGCAGGTCGGAATGGGCACAGCAAATGCTCATCATGCTTATCATGATGCCGATGTGGATGAACTTCCTGCTCCGCATATATGCGTGGAAGCCGTTAATCGAAAACAATGGTGTTATCAACAATCTGCTGGGCATGGCGGGTATTCCGCAGGTGCAGATGATGAATACAAACGGCGCAGTCGTGATGGGAATGGTATATAATTATCTCCCGTTTATGATACTTCCGCTCTATTCCGTAATGGTTAAAATCGACGCCCGCACTATCGAAGCCGCACAGGACCTTGGCGGCAACAACCTGCAAATTTTGCGGCGCGTAATACTTCCTCTGTCCATGCCGGGAATCGTGACCGGCGTTACCATGGTTTTTGTTCCGGCGGTAAGCACGTTTGCGATAAGCAAGCTGCTTGGCGGCGGCAAAAAGGACATGATTGGTGACGTTATTGAGCGAATGTTTATTGGGCAAACCCATAATTTCGGTGTAGGTTCGTCGTTATCGCTGGTTTTGATGGTCTTGATTCTGCTGTGCATGGCACTTGTGGGCAAGGTTGACCGGGATGAGTAAGTAAAAGGCTGTCATTCTGAGCTTGCGAAAAATCTTCAAAATTCTTCGCAATTTCAGGAAAACACCTTGGTGTTTTCGCGTGGGCACAAATCTTGTTTCGGACTCGAGAAACTTTAATGTGCCCATACCTGTCATTCTGAGCGAAGCGAAGAATCTTAAAAATTTATCCATCTTGGAAAAACGTGAATGCAGGATTTTTGCTCAGAATGACAGATTACGAAAAGGGGGGATTTTTACGCATGAAGAAAAAATTTGCGTTTTCTAATGTTTATAATTTAATTATATTTGCGTTTTTATACATACCAATACTCGTGCTGGTTCTGTTTTCCTTCAACAGCTCAACAAGCCAGGTTGTTTTCAAGGAATTTTCGCTGAGATGGTATGTTGCGCTTTTTCAAAACGCCGAAATCATGAAGGCGCTGATGGTAACACTGAGTGTCGCGCTTATTTCCACGGTAGTGTCCACCGTTATCGGCACCGCGGCGGCGGTCGGGTTTCACGGCATGAACCGGCGGCTGCGCCGTGTGATGATGATGATCAACAACATTCCAATGGTTAATCCCGAAATAGTAACCGGTATTGCGCTCATGCTGTTGTTCGCGTTTCTCATTCGCTTCACGGGGACGTTTTCGCTGGGATACGGCACACTGCTCATGTCCCACATCACGTTTTGCATCCCGTATGTAGTGTTGCAGGTGCTTCCAAAGCTTCGGCAAATGAACCAATATATGTATGAGGCGGCACTTGACCTTGGATGCCGTCCGGCTTCAGCCTTCTTTAAGGTAATGCTTCCCGAAATTATGCCCGGAATCGTGACCGGCGCACTTATGGCTTTCACAATATCGCTGGACGATTTTGTCATAAGCCTTTTCACATCCGGCTCGGGAACAACAAACCTTTCCATCCATATTTATACCATGGTAAAACGGCATGTTACCCCCGAAATCAACGCCCTGTCGTCAGTGATGTTCGGTACAGTGCTCATACTGTTGATTCTTGTCAACATTTTCCAAATGAGGGATAACAAAAAGAAAGCACATTGATTTTTCGAAAAAGAAAGGAATTTACACCTATGAAATTCAGTAAAAAAATTGCACAGCTTACTGCTATACTTGCCATTTGCGCTATTGTCGCAGGGTTCGCAGGATGCACCGGCGGCGAACCGTCGTGGGATTGGGCATCCGAGCCTGCCGCAAAAAAAACCGGTGTTACAATCAATGTTTACAACTGGGGCGAATACATTGCCCCCGACACCAACCGCGCCTTCACCCGTCTTACCGGTATCAAGGTAAATTATACCACCTATGACGAAAACGAAACCATGTACACACGGCTTAAATCCGGCGCGACCGATTATGATGTTGTTTTTCCGTCGGATTATATGATTGGCAAAATGATTGCCGAGGGTATGCTCCAAAAGTTGGATTATGCCAACATTCCCAACGCAAATATGATTGACCCGACACATCTCGGCATGGCTTATGACCCGCTCAACGAATATTCCGTCCCCTACACATGGGGAACAGTCGGAATTTTTTACAACAAAAAATATGTTTCCGAGGCAGATTTGGCACAAGGCTGGGGACTGTTGTGGGATTCGAAATTCGACCAGAAAATCGTTATGATAAACAACTCCCGCGATGCGTTTGGTATTGCTCTCAAAAAGCTTGGATATTCCATGAACACCGAAAACCCAGACGAAATTGCCAAAGCGTTTGAGGAGTTGAAAACACAAAAACCACTGTTGTCCCGCTATGCAATGGACGAAGTTTATGATATAATGATAGGCGAGCACGCGTATATCGCGCCATATTATGCCGGCGACGGTATCATTATGATGGACGAGCATGACGGCAATACTGATATCGATTTCTTCATACCCGACGAAGGAACCAACCTCTTCGTTGATGCAATGTGTATACCCACAAGCTCGAAGAACAAGGCCGAGGCCGAAGCGTATATCAACTTCCTGTGCCGCACCGAAGTTGCCATCGCCAACGCCGAAGCTATCGGATATTCTACCCCGCATATCGCGGCGTTGGCAGGGCTGGATTCCGCCATTTCCGGCAACCCCATATTCTACCCCCCGGCAGCGGTGCTTGACAAAACCGAAGTGTTTTTGACTCTCAGCCCCGAAACAAACCGGTTGGTTGACGATTATTGGAACGACTTAAAAAGATAAATGGAGGTAAAACATGTCCGGACACAGAATGGGAAGAACAAACGAAGATGTGCGAAGAGAATTAACGGCGATTTTGCGTAATGTTAAAGACCCGCGGGTCGCGTCTGCTATGCTGAGTGTTGTGAGAGTGGAGGTCACAAATGACCTGTCCTACGCCACTGTATATGTTAGCGCTATGGAGGGCAAAGACGCGGCATTTACCGCTGTGGAGGGGCTTAAATCGGCGCACGGATATGTCCGGCGGGAGTTGGGCTCTGCGCTAAAACTGCGCCATGTGCCGGAGCTGCGTTTTATCGCCGATGATTCTATTGAATACGGCGCCGAGCTAACAAAAAAGCTGCGCGGTATCAATTCGGCCACAGAGTAAAAATTCAAGCTTTAGCTTGGAGACTGTTCATTCTGAAACGATTGAGCAGTCTCCAAAATTTCTGTATAGTTGAGCACCTTCACCCTGTCATTCTAAGCAGCGCGAAGAATCTTTTGATTTCGGAGATTATAGCCCACATGCAGATGGGGGCTATAATTTACGGTAATATATGAAGTGGCTGTATTTAAAGATTCCCCGCACTTGTACAAAATCATCCCCATAAAAATTACCACTCGGTAATGATAGCGTGAAACTGCTCAGAATGACACTAAAATCAGCGCTTTTTGTCCGCTACCCAAAAAAAGAAAGGCATGGTCACAAAAAATGAAAAATAACGACAGCACCAATCCCCGTTGCGTACAGGTAAACGCATCCGAAACCGCAGCGCTATTGAGGACTGCCGATAACATACTGATTTTGACGCATCAATATCCGGACGGCGATACGCTGGGCAGCGGATACGCCCTGTGCCATGCGCTCACCGCCTTAGGTAAAACTGTGCGGGTAGAATGCTCCGATTCCATCCCCGCACGATACGGGTATATGTTTGACGGACTGACCTCCCGCGATTTCGAGCCGGATTTCATCTGCGCCGTCGATGTTGCGGATGTCCAACTCCTTGGCAATAAATTGTCAAAATACGCTGACAGTATTGAGCTTTGCATTGACCATCACCCCTCCAACACCCACTACGCGCGCAAGCTTTTCTTGGAGGCGGATTATGCCGCCGCATCAATGCTTGTGCACGAGGTAATCCAGGAGCTGGGCGTGCCGGTGACTGACACAATCGCCTCCTGCCTGTATACCGGAATAGCCACCGACAGCGGATGCTTCCAATATACTAACACCACTGCATATACCTTGCGTATAGCTGCGGAGCTGTTGGAAGCCGGCGCGCAAAACGGAATGATTAACCGCGTTATGTTTGGTACAAAAACCCGACAACGGGTAGAGCTGGAGCGGTTGGCGCTCAGCGGTATAAAATATCATTTTGACGGACGGTGCGCTGTTATGCCGCTTACCCGCAAAATTGTGGAGCAAAGCGGAGCGGGTTCTGACGATATGGAGGGGCTGTCGCCAATTCCCCGCCAGATTGAAGGCGTGTGGGTCGGCGTCACAATGCGCGAGCTGGAGAACGGCGACTTCAAGGTCAGCCTTCGTTCCGGTCATCAAGTTAATGTTTCGGCAGTGTGCCAAACTCTCGGCGGCGGCGGACATGTTCGTGCCGCAGGGTGTACTTTAAAAGGGCCGGTTGACGCTGCTGTCACGCAGATATTGGAAAAGCTCGCACCGATTATGGGGAAATATAGTCAATTAACTTGAAACCAAGCTCATCAAATACAAATAAAACCGCATATATCAAAGCTTTTATCTGCATTTTCTGAGATGTTTTCTAAGTTAATTGACTACAATACATAAAGAGCAGTCCTGCAATGATACAAAAAGCTGTCATCCTGAGCAACGCGAAGGATCTTAAAGATTCTTCGCAAGCTCAGAATGACAGCTTTTTTCTTATTTCGCCACAACAGCAAGGGGTACGCAAACAGCTTATTCAGGCAAATTTGCTATCCATTTTTCGGCAGCGTCAGCCGACATTGCCTTAATTTTTTCCACAGCATACGGTGATTCCTCGCCGCCGGCAGTGTACAGGAAGAAAAATCCCTCCGCAGTGCGAAACAGCTCCTCGCTGTACCCTGCGGGATCGCCATATGTGCCGGAATATCGGCTTGCTGCCAATTCGGCAGTCTCGGTGTCATATACCTTCGAACGAATTGTTTTTTTCATAAAATGCAACCATTCCTTTCGTCAATTTCAACTAACAAAATTTTTCCAATAACATTATACCCCCATTTTTCACAAAATGCAACAGTATTAAAATATTGGGAGTGGACAAACGCGTTGATAATCTTTACACTTTATCAAACCAAGTGATGTAAAAATATTAAATATTACAATATCGTTATCGTTTTTTCCTAAATAAACAGTGGACAAGCTATGCTGTAACATGCTACAATTGAGCCATAAATATTTGCAGGAGATGATTTCACCAATGACTCAACAAATCCAACTAATCTCTGACATCCGAAACAATATTCGTAAGGTCATTGTCGGAAAGGACACTGCTGTTGACCTTTTGCTCATTTCCCTGATTTGTTCGGGACATGTTTTGATTGAAGATATTCCTGGCGTAGGCAAAACCACACTTGTATCGGCGCTTGCGGCATCGCTGGGATGCAGCTTTCACCGTATCCAGTTTACACCCGATGTTTTGCCGTCAGACATCACCGGATTTAATATGTTCAACATCAAAACCGGCGAAAAGGAACTGTATCCCGGTGGTGTTATGAACCAAATTGTGCTGGCGGACGAAATCAACCGCGCAAGCCCGAAAACTCAATCGGCTTTGCTGGAGGTTATGCAGGAAAACCAGGTCACTATCGACGGCGTAACATATCCGTCCCCTGCTCCTTTTATGGTGCTCGCCACCCAAAATCCTATCGAAATGTCGGGAACATACAGGCTTCCGGAAGCACAGCTTGACCGGTTTTTGATGTGTGTTTCCATGGGATATCCCTCCGAAGATGAAGAGCGCGCAATTTTGGACAACCACCGCCGCGGACGTGTATCCGAACGGCTTTCCTCTGTTGCATCGGCAGACGATGTGCTGGCGCTTCAATCATCATTGGACAAAATCGTCTGCTCTCCCGCTGTTACCGATTATATTGTACAGCTCATTAAAGCTACCCGCTCCTTTGACGGCGTGAGAGTGGGCGCAAGTCCGCGCGGGTCCATCGCGCTTATGCAAGCGGCAAAAGGCTGTGCTTTGCTGTGCGGCCGCGATTATGTGTTGCCGGACGACGTTCAAAGCATGGCACATCCCGTTCTCGGCCACCGTCTTATTTTGCGCTCGCGCAATAATGTTGACTCCACGCCCACGCATGGCATTATCCATTCTGTGCTCAAATCTGTCAATGTTCCCGCGGCGAAATGACAAAACGCGGTGTGTGCACGGTAATTACCTTTGCGCTGTTGCTGCTTGTCGCGATGATGACCGGCTACAGCGAAATATATTATTTCGCCCTTGTATGCGGGCTGGTGCTGTTATACTCCGCCGCCTCGGTGTTAATCGGCGTAATCGGCATTAATGTGAGTCATTCCATGAACAATTATGCTGTTCCGTGGAAGGGCACAACAACCTTCAAAATGACGTGGGAAAGTGCGCCCATATTGCCCGTTTTGTTGCGCGTAACCGTCCGTATGCCGCTCGGCGGCGAACGTCAAACGGGCGATTATTTGGCGTTTCGCGGAAACGGCGGAATGATGCTGCCCTTTTCCTGCCCGCACCGCGGACGGTGGATGGTTGGTGTAGTTTCGACACGGTGCGAAGATGTTTTTCGGCTGTTTTCCTTTAAGCTGCGTGTGAAAAACCGCCCCGCCGAACCACTTTATCTCACGGTTTACCCCCTGCTTGTGGACCTTTTCGGCAATATATTGCCGCCGGTCGATTCCGATAAGGATGACAGCCCAATGTCGATAAACGATTCCGGCGACACCTTTTCTGACACCCGCCTGTATCACAGCGGCGACCCGCTCAAACGTATCCACTGGAAGCAATCGGCGCGCACGCGGGAGCTGTACACCCGTCAATATGAATCACCCGCCAGTAAAATGGTGATGATAGTGTTGGACAACATCTCCATTTTCGGCGAGCTGCCGGTGTCGTCATACGGATACGCCGACCTCATCACCTCCGCCGCCGCATCGCTTTTGAACAGCTATCTCAACGCCGGCCATTGTGTTCGTCTGACAATGCCCGGCACAGGCGAAACCGAGGATGTGTATTTTCCGGGAGAGCTTACCGCCGCATATACAAAGCTCGCAAGTGTCCAATTTCCCGCCGCAGGCATGCCCCGCGCCGCGGATATTATGACAAATATTATTCCGAACGGGCATCTTGATGAGGATGTAAGTATAATATATGTTTTTACACACTATCCCGAACCGCCGTTGGTGGAATCGCTGTCCGCGCTTTGTACCCGCGACCGCAAGGTCGCGCTGTCATACCCGTATCCAAATAATCTTGTGATGCCCTCCTCCACAGTAGACGGACTGCGGCTTATTCCGATTGCCCGTCCACGTGACATATCCGACCGGTTAGGAGGGGAAATGCTATGACTTCATTGCCCATGCCCCGCCGTTCCGATGTAAAAAGCGGTCCCGCCTCCCTTGCCGCGGCAATCATCTGCTGTTGGCTGCTTTCGGTCGGTGTGTTGGTCACCATGAAGCAGCTGTTCCGTTTTCACAACCCCGTCCCGATGGTAATGCTTCGCGCGGCGGTTGTTATCGCACTGCTGACACTTATTTCTTTGCGCTGGCGGATTACAGCGGCGGCCGTGGTGGCTATTGTCATCGTTGGCGGTATTATTGGTAATTTTACCGGATTTTTCGACGGCTTTTTTGACTTCGCAGGCGGGATTGCCGCTTGGTGGATGGCACTTTTTCCATCCTCTTCCGAATATAACACCCTTGCCAATATCGAGATTGTTCATTGGATTATAACGGTCGTTTTTTGCTCTATAATGTTCATTATGGTTCGTGTAATTCGCCTGACCGTTGAAATCGCGTTTTTTACGGCAATCTTATTCATAATAATAACTGTCAGCGGATTCAGAGAAAATTTTTGGGCGATTGCTTTCACTGCGGCAGGATTGCTTATAATGGCGTGCACCAGTAACTATGTTGCCTTGATGCACAAAAGCTTTATTTCCCCTGCCCAAACCAAACGTGTCGCCGCGTTATGCCTTTCGCTGTGTTTAATATTAGCCATGACAGCGCGGATTATTGTGCCATCTGACACAAGCGGCTGGACTCTTCCGTCGTTCAACAGCTTGTGGAACAGCACACCGTTCTCAAGGCCGCAGCAAGGACATTCTTCTCTTATGTCGGGGACATTCGGACTCCAGCCCAATCCCGCAAAGCTCGGCGGAGATATAGACCTGCCGCATACACCTGTATTGTCTGCGCTGACACTTTCCGCTCCGACATTGCTTAAAGGGTCGGTATATTCCGATTATACCGGCACCGGATGGGAACGCGGGGAGTCAACAAAAATTAATATTCCCGTGCGGGAAACCTATCCATTCAGGACTGACATGCCGCCCAGACTAAGCGCACTTGATCCATATATTATGCCCAGCGGAATAATTTCCATAACATTGCTGCAACGAAGCTCAATTCTGTTTTCCGAAGGTAGTGTAACCAATATTGCGCTGTCGGGTTCAAGGGTTTTGCCGCTGGCGAACAAAGCGGGAGAGCTGCGAACCGATACCATTTTGCCGGCGGAACAAAAATATTCCGCAAGCGCATGGGTTATACACCGCGAGCTTGACGGGTTTGATGATGCGATGGAGAATTTTTACAAAACGTTTGTTGGCAACGGGTCCATGGAAGCCTCGTACAATGACGTCGCCGGGGAATATTTACAGCTTCCGGAAAATCTTCCCCGGGTTATTGCGGACACCGCTTTGGAAGTGACTGCCGACGCCGCATCACCATATGAAAAAATGCTTATGCTGGAGCGGTATTTAAAGCATGACGGCGGGTTCACCTACACCACCTCTCCCGGCGACGTGCCGCAAAATGTCGATTTTGTGGAAAATTTCCTCAGCAGTAAAACGGGATATTGTGTATATTTTGCATCGGCTATGGCAGTTATGGGACGCGTGCTGGATGTGCCGACGCGGTTTGTCGCCGGTTATGGGATGGAGCCATACGGCAATAGTTGGGGAGCATATGCCGATACCGCACATGCATGGGTTGAATGCTATTTTTACGGCATTGGCTGGATTACTTTTGACCCGACCGCCGGGCTTTATTATATGACGCCGGGACAAAATCCCGACCAACCGGCCACAACAACCACCGCTCCGGCAAACACTACAACAAGAACCCCCGATTCCACCACTACTACCAACTCGCCGGGCACCACCGCCACCTCTTCGACCACAGAATCCACCGTACCGCAAGCCGATAACCGCTTCAGCCTTTCGCCGTCAGTCACCGGGATTATTGTATTCGCTGTGCTGTTTATGCTAATGTTGGCGGCCGTGCTGTTACGCATACACCAGCGTGCGCGGGCATATACACTTGAATATGTGCGCAGACGGTTCAATGATTATACCGATGCGGCGGATTACTATTACAGCGGGATAATACAGCAGCTTACCCTTCTTGGATACCCGCCGCAAATCGGCGAAACCATGAGAAATCACGCGGCCAGAGCGGCCGATAGCTCACCTGACGCAATTGCCGCCGCCTTTGATGTTGCCGAAAGCTATCGTTACGCCCTGCATACGCCCGAACAAAAAGAGCTGTCAACATTGTGCGACTCATATGCCGCGTTGGAAACCGTACTCCGCGAAAAATTGGGACGTGTCAAATATTTTTGGTTCAGAAGAATTCTTTAATCATAGGTTACCTGATTTAGGGAGTGGACAAAGGGAGTTCTTTTCGTCATTGCCGCCACGGCTTGCACCACAAGCCGATGCCCCGCAATCTGTTACATTCTTACAGGATTGCATGTCATTCTGGGCAAATCCCGTTTATGGGACTTATGCTGCCGAAAGGCGAAGAATCTTTAAAATCTGTAGAACGTTCAGAATGACAAGAGGGTTACATTATAAGCATTCGTTTATCTCCTCCCGCTGTTCAAGAAAGGTTGTGGTTCACCGTGACAAACCAATTTCTGCGTGTCGCCGCGTGTACGCCGGATATTCGCATCGCCGATTGCGAGCACAACGCGCGCCGTATAATCGAGGCCGTGCGCGCCCTGCCGGAGGGAACGTCGCTGGCAGTGTTTCCTGAACTGTGTGTCACCGGCGCCACCTGCGGCGACCTTATCATTCGGTCGGAGCTTTTATCATCCGCCGAGCTTGCCGTCGCCCAAATACTTCGCGAAACCGTGGGCGAATCCGCCCTGCTCATAATAGGCGTTCCCATCCTGTCCGGAGCAGGGGTTTCAAACTGCGCCGCCGTCTGTCACCGCGGCGAATTGCTGGGACTCGTTCCAAAATTTGTGACAGGTGCGGAATCACGCCATTTTTCCGCAGAATTGCGCCGTTTTTGCATAAAATACGCCGGACAGGATACAACAGCAGATGCCCACCGGACCTTTACCTGCCGTGAGCTGCCCGGATTCCGGCTGGGCGTGGAGGTCGGCGAGTCTTTGAACTCTCCCAATCCATCATCGCAGGAGCTTGCGCTAACCGGCGCAACGGTTATTGCCAACCCGACCGCCGTTATCGCCACCACCGGAGGAATGAGCCGCCGCCGCGCGCTGACCGCGCTGCATTCCGACCGCCTGCTTTGCGCGGTAGTTTCGGCGGGTGCGGGCAAAGGCGAATCCACCACCGACGTTTTGTATTCGGGCCAGCGGCTCATCTGTGAGCAAGGCGAAATCCTTGCCGACGGCGGCCGTTCCCGCGACGGAACAGTCACCGCCGACATTGATTTGGCGCACATTTTGTATGCCCGCCGCCGCAATTCCTCTTTCGGAGCGAATTATGGTGATGAGGTTGAATTTTCACTTCCGATAACACCACTTGAATTGACACGCAAGGTTTCGCCCGCCCCGTTCATTCCCGAAGATACGGGAGCATGCGAGGATATTCTCACCATTCAAGCGCAGGGCTTGGCTGGGCGGCTGAACATTACCGGCGCACATGCCGTAATCGGACTGTCCGGCGGGTTGGATTCGTCGCTGGCACTGCTGGCGGTTGCACGCGCATATGATGAATTAAACCGTCCACGGCGGGAAATTCATGCAATAACCATGCCATGCTTCGGCACCACCGGACGGACGTTGAACAACGCCCGCACCCTGGCGGCGGCGGCGGGAGTTACCCTGCATGAAATAGATATTTCACAGGCTGTTACACAGCATTTAAGCGATATTCTGCACGACGGCAGCCATGATGCCGCATACGAAAACGCGCAGGCGCGGGAACGTACGCAGGTGCTCATGGATTTTGCCAACCGTGTCGGCGGGTTGGTAGTAGGTACCGGCGATTTGTCCGAGCTTGCGCTGGGCTGGGCGACCTACAACGGCGACCACATGTCAATGTATGGCGTGAACAGCTCTCTGCCAAAAACGCTCGTCCGCCATGTCACAGCGTATGAAGCCGACCGGTGCGGCGGAGCACTCGCGGCGGTGTTGCGCGACATTTTGGACACACCGGTTTCGCCCGAATTACTCCCCTCCTCTGCCGGTGAAATCGCGCAAAAAACCGAAAATATTGTCGGCCCGTATGATTTGCACGACTTTTTCCTTTATTACGCTCTCAAGTACGGCGATTCACCCGCGCGGATTTACCGACTGGCGGTGCTTGCATTTAAAGGCTGGTTTGACGGCGGAGAAATCAAGAAATGGATGACCGTATTTTTCCGGCGGTTCTTCAACCAGCAATTCAAGCGCTCTTGTATGCCCGATGGAATATCAGCGGGCGAAATTTCGCTGTCTCCCCGCGGTTCGACCGGATGGGAAATGCCCTCCGACGCGCAATCGGAGATGTGGATGAAAGAAATTGCATCTCTTTGACTGTGAAGATGTACGGCGCGTTTTATTCACCGCTTACTTAAGGCTCAACGGATTTTAAAGATTCTTCGCAAGCTCAGAATAACAGCTGCGCCCGCTGACACATGCCGGTTTTTAGCGGCGAACATCATTCGCCAACATTCACAACCTGTGTACTTTTTTGGAATGCCTGCGGCATTGTACTACTTTGTAGCATGGTGATTTTGCAATTTTTCTCCTGGAAAATTTGGAGAGATGTTCCATCTGTTTGAGGTGGACAAACAGCTTTGATTTTAGTGTTGTCATTCTGAGCAACGCGAAGAATCTTAAAAGTTTTATCAATTTTGAAAAAACAATAACGCGTTTTTAAACAAGCCTTAATCATCGCTTACCTTAAAAATTTAAAAGTTTTTGGAATAAAATCAAAAAAGACCGTCCATACTCGGGGTATTACAGTAAATCAACCCGAAAGGACGGTCTTTTATTATGTCAAAGATAATTCGTGCCCTCGCTATAGGATTAGCTTTATCAATCGCGGTTTCATTTTTCTCGTTTTTGGGAAAGTGCGACCGCATACGCGAACAGGTATTGCGGCTTCATGTAATGGCAAACTCCGATTCACAGGAGGACCAAACCCTCAAATTAAAGGTTCGTGATGCAGTGATTGAAGCCGCCGCCGGAATGGTGGATACCGCCGCAAATGAAACGGATGCGGAACAATGTGTGCGCGAACGACTGCCGGAAATTATACAAGCAGCACAGCAATGCGTGTGGGACGAGGGTTATGATTACAACATAAACGCCGAGCTGTGCGAAATGTATTTCACCACCCGCCGGTACGAAGCCGAGCCGGCAGTCACACTGCCCGCCGGAATATACAACGCGCTGCGGGTCACCATCGGAACA
>JGI994J12354_10002734_pt1 | contig 16896 bp, 12 predicted proteins | sample IntmicLarv3ML3BL_FD_12354 | JGI IMG/M metagenome (IMG submission 12354) | reverse complement strand
GTTTTTTCCCCGCCCCCCGCCATACCCACTCCGCGTCGGGGTTTCGCGCAACCCCGCCCCGTCCAAACGCAATGGGCAGACGCGTCCTCCCGAAAAACCGGGTTGCACACGGTAACGGGATGGCAGCGTCTGCCCTTTTTTATTTCAACCCTTTGGTACCAGCGTCCGGCGAGGGTCGGCGGGCGCTTTGGCGAATTGCGGCACAGGGCCTAGGCCTACGTTCTCGGCTTCGTCAATCCCAGTCCTCGTCTTCATCGAGTTCTTCGTCGGATTGCGATGCGGCTTCTTTTCTTCCGTTTTTGTCTTCGGCGTCATCACCGTCCGCAGCACCAGCCTTGGACTTTACGCGCAAGAACAGCCACACGCAAACACCGACAATGGCCACGGCCACCACGCCCAAAACGATAAACAACCATGTGTTATCCTTGCCGGTTTTTTCTTGTTCCTTGGGCGGGTTGGTGGGGTACGCACCGCGCACCGGAGTGGGCACCACGCGCATTTCCATGACCTCTTCAATGGCCTGTTCCAGCGCGGCGATGCTGCCGACTTCGGCTTTTTCCTCGTCGGTCAGGCTGTTGTAAATCTCGCGCATGGCGGTCAGGTAATCCAAATCGGTCTCGGCCAAAACGATTTCGGACAGTCCGGCAAGGTTATCCTTGAGTGTATCCACCACGGATTGACGCTCGTTTTCCAGCGTGATGGTGAAACTAACGAAATCCTTGTTGCCAAGCGAATCCTCTACATCCACGGTATAAGCGCCCGGCGTATCCAAAACCAGCGGACTGGTGATGTTGCTGGTTTGGCCTCCGGCCGTCAGCTTAGCCGCTCCCTTATTGAATGAAACCGTGACGGCACCAGGGAATTCCGGAGCTTCGCCGGCTTCAATCCCTCGCCCATTGAGCAAAACGCGAGGTAAAATGCCCACGATCAGCGGCGGTTGGGGTTCCGCGAAATTCAATTTGGGCGACTCAGACACCTTAAACGACTCAATGGTCAAGGGCAATTCGTCCAGCTCGGCGGTGGAACGCAAGATCAACTCGAAAGAAAACAGTGCTGATGTTTCGCGGCTGAGGGGTTTTTGCTCGGCATTGAGCGAGGCATAAATAAACTGCACGCGCTCGGCGGTGGCGTTGGTGGAACACATATCGTCCGAAGCCGCTTCGACGAGGCTTTTCATGCTGGGCTTGCGGCAGATAACCAAGTCGGCGTCAAAGCTGACGTACACCTGCGCGCCAAAAATGTCAAAGTTGCTGGGGTTGTCATAACCCGTCAGGTAAACCGTCACCAAAACCTTGTCGCCCGGCGCGGCATCCTTGGGCTCGATCTCGCACCGCAAGCCAAACGCCTCGGTGGAGGTATCGGGTGCAGACTCGTCGTCTTGCAACAAATCCGCCGTTTCGGAGGCGGTGTCGTCTGCCGCGCCTTCCGCGGCTTGGGCCAGCATCCCCAGCGGCGCAAACAATGTGGCCACCAAGCTTAGGATCAATATCCATTGCAGTACGCGTTTCATAAATTTCGTCCTCCAAAGAGGGGGTAAAAACCCCTGGCTTTATGGATACCCGCAAATTTTTCCGCAAAACCGGCCCGCCGTTTTCGCAAAAAGCAAACGCCGCGACAAAGCAGAACTTTTACAGATACTCTCATGGTTATTATATCACAAAGCAAACGTCCTGACAAACACAAAAAATCATCGCACGTCAATCCCCCGCGCGGCGACCTTGCGCAAAGCACTTTCGCGTGCGGTCATGGCCTAACGCGGCTCGCACGGTGTTTTTTCCACGACGATCTTTCCGTGTGTATTTTCATGTTCCGCAATGCTTTTTCGTATTAGAACAACAATTTGGCGATTGGCGTTGGCCGGGGTCGCGAGTCAATGTTTCGCATAAAACATTACGCCGGACGTCATTGCAGCGACGGGCGAACACTGTTTGCCCCTACACATTTGCGTTTTCGCGCAATGCCACCCTGCGTATTTTCCCCGAAATGGTCTTGGGCAGCGTTTCCACAAACTCAATGATTCTCGGGTATTTATACGGCGCGGTATGGCTTTTTACATAGGCTTGGATTTCTTTTTTCAGCGCGTCGGAGGGCGCGTAATCGGGGGCCAGAATGATGGTGGCCTTCACCAACTGCCCGCGCTCGCCCGTGGTGTCCGGCACGCCTGTGACGGCACATTCCATAACGCAGGGCATTTCCATGAGGACGCTTTCGATTTCAAAGGGCCCGATGCGATAGCCTGAAGATTTGATGAGATCGTCCGTGCGGCCGACGTACCAAAAATAGCCGTCCTCATCCTGCCAGGCCATGTCCCCGGTGTGGTAGTGGCCGTCGTGCCAAACCTCGGCGGTTTTTTCTTCATCTTCGTAGTAGCCGCGAAACATGCCGGTCGGCGTGCCTTCGGCCGTACGGATGCAGATTTCCCCGGTATCGCCCATCGGCGTGGGGTTGCCCTGCGCGTCGAGCAGCACAATGTGATACCCCGCCGAGGGCTTGCCCATGGAGCCGGGTTTTGGCGTCATGCCCGCGTGGTTAAACACGGTGAGGGTGCTTTCAGTTTGGCCGTAGCCCTCCATCAGCTTCATGCCGGTGGCTTCGTAAAACTGTTGATAAACCTCAGGATTCAGCGCTTCCCCGGCGATAACCGCGTACTTGAGCGAGGACATATCAAACCGGGAGAGATCCTCCTTGATGAAAAAACGGAAAATCGTGGGCGGCGCGCAGAAGGTGGTGATGCCGTATTTTTTGAACATGGGCAGCAGGTCTACCGGCGCGAACTTGGTGAAATCGCAGGTGAACACCGCCGCCTCACACAGCCATTGACCATACAGCTTGCCCCAAACCGATTTGGCCCAGCCGGTGTCCGAAACCGTGAAGTGCAGGCCTTCCGGATCGACATTTTGCCACCATTTGGCCGTGATCACATGGGCCAGCGGATAGGTGAAATCGTGCCGGACAATCTTGGGATACCCCGTGGTGCCCGAGGTGAAATACATAATCATGGTATCGTCTTTTTCGGTTTGCACGCGAGCAAATGCCGTGCTCTCTGTCGCCATCCCGGCGTCGAAATCGCCCCAGCCGGGCCGGGTGCCGTGGGCCATCAATTTGATGCTGACCGTGGGCGACTTGGGCAGCGCAGCTTCGATTTGCTCGGCCACGCCGCCAACCCCGGTGGCCACGACGGCCTTGATGTGCGCCGCGTTGAAGCGGTACACAAAATCCTTTTCCACCAACTGATCAGTAGCGGGCACCACAATGGCCCCCAGCTTGTGCAGCGCGTTGATGGCCACCCAAAATTGATGGTGTCGGCGCAGCACCAGCATCACCTTGTCCCCGCGCCCAATGCCCATGCGGGCAAAATAATTGGCGGCTTGGTTGGACATTTCCGACAACATACCAAAGGTAAACCGTTGGGGATCTTGGCCGGGCTCCACCCACAGCATGGCCAGCTTGTCCGGGTTCTTTTGAGCGATGGCGTCCAAGCAATCGTAGGCGAAATTGAAGTTTGGCGTGGGGTGATACGCGATTTTTTCCAAATTGCCCTGCGCGTCCAGCGTTTCGGAAATGAAATTCTTGTACACGCGGCGGTCGGTGTCGGCAAGCTGGCGATCCGGGTGTTGGGTAACCGGCTGTGCCTCTTGTCCAGGCTGATTTTGCCCCTTAACCACCACGGACAAAAACCGGCAATCCCGTCCACCCATGGCCACCATGCCGTGCTTTTTCCAGCCGTCGTAATACACGCTGTCACCCGGGCCAAGCGTCTCGACGTGATCCTCAATCTGAACGCGCAGGGTGCCTTCCAACACATAATCCAGCTCTTGACCGTCGTGCGCGGTCAGCGCGATGGGCGCGTGTTCCAGCGCTGAACTGTATTTTGCCGTTACCACAAAGGGCTCAGACAGCCGATCGCGCAGCAGATAGGCAATGTGCTGGTACTCAAAGCCCTCACTGCGGCGGATGGGCATACCGTCGCCGCTGCGGCACAGGGTGTACGCCGAGAGGCGGGGCTCATCGCCCGTGACCATGGCGGAAAGATCCACCCCAAGTCGGTTGGCGCAACGGTACAAAAAGGTAAAGGAGGCATCGGTTTTTCCGGATTCGACGGACTCATAGGCGGCGGCATCCACGCCGCAGGATTGCGCCATTTCCTCAATGGAAACGCCCAGCTCCAGCCGCAGACCGCGCAAGCGTTCCATGGTGGAAGGATTTTGTGTGACGGTGGGAGTTGACATGGTTTTTCTCCTTTTTTGCGGTGAAGGCAACCCTTTGCTCCAAATGCAATGGGCTGCTGTCACTGGGGCTTTTTCAACACGTGTGCGGCGTTTTGCCGACGTCTTTTGTCGGTGTAGGCAGGGGTGCTTTTGTCAGAAAGGATTCCTTTTTTTGTCGGGGCGTGGGACCTGTTGGTTGGCGCGAGCTCTTTTCGTTGGCGCACGAGGAAGGCTGCTGGTTGACGCGGGAGTTAGTCGAACATGGCACACCGTGAGGCTTGATAAAAGAAAAAGCCTCACAGCGTTGTGCTGTGAGGCTGGGGTTTGAGAAAGGCGCGTTTATTCCCCGCTCTTGGCACAGCGCAAATCACCACCTGCAATAATCTTGCAAATGGCGGTGCTAATGCCGATGGTGCCGTGGGGCTGAAGCATGCGTTGGTTCTCCTCGAATTAGAATCGCAAGTCAATCATATCACACTCGCGGGGAAGGTGTCAAGCGTCGAAAAGACATTTTTCGAAAGCCTTGGCAGCTTGGGTGATTGGCTCCGTTACGTTATAGTCGCCCCGCGCCCAAATCGCAAGGACTTGTCAAAATTTGCGGAGGGAAACTCAATATATAGAAAAAACCGGCAAGGCTAGCATCTTGCTTTGCTGCATTCTTTTGCAAGGGCCTCTTTCTGCCGGGAAATCGGGAGGCAAATGCTGCCGCTTTGAAAATCTGCGCCATGACGCTTGCGGACGGGCCGTTTTTTCTGTACAATGATGCGAACGGTGCGCGCGGTCTGCGCACCCCGGGGCACAAGGAGGGGGGCGGTTTGATGATGAAAAAAGACGCGCAAACGCTGCGCTTTCGATCGCGCACGGACTTTCGCGCATGGCTGCAGGCAAATGCGGCGTCCGATGAGGGCATTTGGCTTTTGTTCGGCAAAACAAAGGAACTCGTCACGCTTTCGGCGGCAGAGGCTCTGGAGGAAGCCCTTTGCTTTGGTTGGATTGACGGGCAAATGCAGCGCGTGGACGAGCATTCTTATTTAAAATATTTTAAGCAGCGCGCCCCGACCGGCAATTGGTCAGAGAAAAACCAAAAGCTTGCGGAAACCCTTGAGCGTCAAGGCTTGATGACCGACGCAGGCCGGGCGAAAATCGAATTCGCCAAGCGGCACGGCACCTGGGGCACGCCCCCGAACCCCCCGCCCCTAACTGACGAACTGCTGCAACAATTTTGCGAAATGATTCGCCCCGCCGAACCGGCTTTTACCAATTTGATGCACTTGCCGCCCTCGGCACGTAAAACCTATGCCTCCTCGTATTTTTTCGGCGCAAAAACCGAACAAGGCAAGCAAAAGCGGTTGGCCGCGATTATCGAACGCCTGAACCTAAACCTAGACCCCATGCAGAGCCTGCAAAAGGCGCTGGCCGAAGCCCGTCGCGCTGACAATGAAAAATGATGAATGCTTCGTCCTTGTCGACCTAGTAATGAAGGATAACTTGGGACGCCGGGAAAACCGAAAGTCGGAATCGGGCACATTGGGGAAGGGAGGGGGCCGAAGGCCCTGAAGCGTTGGCTTGGAATGGTCCGCGCTATGCAAGCTAGTGGAAGTGACCGTTGCCGCAAGCGGAACATCCCAAGACAACGCGGAACCCTTCACGCCGGTGACCTATTAAATGCCTTCTCGCTTCTGCGGGAAGGGCGCACTGGGGAAGGGAGGGGGCCAAAGGCCCCTGAAGCGTTGGCTTGGAATGGTCCGCGCTACGCAAGTCCGTGGAAGTGACCGTTGCCGCAGGCGGAACATCCCAAGACAGCGCGGAACCCTTCACGCCGATGACGCAACAATTACGCGGTGGGTGACTGCGGGAAGGGCGAACTGGGGAAGGCGTTTTGCCCACCAGACATTATGCCCGGACCGCCGCAGGGAAGGGAGGGGGCCAAAGGCCCCTGAAGCGTTGGCTTGGAATGGTCCGCGCTACACAAGTCCGTGGAAGTGACCGTTGCCGCAGGCGGAACATCCCAAGACAGCGCGGAACCCTTCACGCCGATAAAGCAACAATTACGCGGTTGGTGACTGCGGGAAGGGCGAACTGGAGGAACAGCTATATTTTGACGATTAAGAAAAACAAACGCGGCATGCTCAACGACCTCGCCAATTTGGACGACGTTCTTGGACATAACGCCGATACCCGCGCCAAACCCGGACGCCTTGGGCGTCGGGCTTGGCGGGGCGGCAAAACTTTGCGCCGCCTTTGGCCTTGGCTGACGGCAGGCCTTGCCGTACTGTTTTTGGGCCTATTTTTCTGGGCCTTTGTGCGCGACAGCGGGACAGTTGCCCACGGCGTGACCATTGAAGGCCAGTCGGTGGGCGGCATGACCCGCGCCCAACTGGATGATTTTGTGGAAAGCACCGCGCAAAGCCGGTGGGGCGAGCTTTCCCTTGTGCTGACTCACGAGGAAAAAACCTGGCAATTTTCGGCGGCGGAGCTGCACCCATGGGATAATCGCGCTGAGGTGGCCGCGCGCGCATGGGCCGTTGGGCGGCAGGACGGACTTTTTGCGCGAAGGGCACAACGTCGTCAAACAGCCCGCGGGGGACTGGCATTGACGTTGGAAATCGGTTGTGATCCTTCGGTTTTGCGGCAGGATTTGGCGCAAGTTGCGCTAGAGGTTACCCGTCTGCCCGAGGACGCCCGCGTGGTGTTTTCCCCCGACCAAAGCGCGGACGAGCGGTTCCGCGTGGTGGCGGCGCGCGAAGGGGTTTCCATGGACGTCGATGCCGTGCTGGAACAGATAAAACTCCTTTTTGAGCAAAGTCTTTTTGTGCACTTTGCGCTCCCGGTTACGCGCACGCCTGCCGCGCTTCAAGCCAAGGATTTGGCCGAAGTGACGCAGCTTCGCAGTCGGGTGGACATCAACATTTCCGCGCTGACCCCCTTGCGGCTGGAGAACCTGATGCGGGCCGCCGCGCTATGCAGCGGGCAGCAGATCCTGCCAGGAAAAAGCTTTTCGTTTAACCGGATTGTCGGCGCGCGGGGGGCGACGTATAACTTGGATTTACTGGACATCAACCCCGAAAGCTTCGATGGCCCCGGCGGTTCGGTGGCAATTGCCGCCTCGGCGATTTACAAGGCGGCGCTGCTGGCCGAGCTTTCGGTCACTGCCCGCACCGCGCCCGACTATCCCGCAGCGTACATCGAGGCCGGGCTTGGGGCAAAGGTGTCCAAAACCGATGATTTGGTAATACAAAACAACGAAAAACTGCCCGTTTTACTCAGCCTAACCTTCGAGGGCCAAAACCTGGTGTGTCGCATCTACGGCACCCCACTGACCGACGTCGTCACCTTGGAAACCGCCTCGCACGAAACCGGCAATCCGCCCGCAGGCACCGAAACGCGGCAGGACACTTCTGGCCTTTACGCCAAACCCGGCCAAAGCCGCGTCTATCCCGCACTGCCCCCCATGGAGGCAGAGGTAACCCGCGTGCGCATCCGCCCCGACGGCACCGCCGACCGTGAGTCCCTGCACACCGACCATTACGCCGGAAGGCGCGAGGTGGTGCTGGCGGGCGTGGAGGTGGAGGAAGACGCAACAGAGGAGTAATCGTTGGTGGTTGCCGTTTTCGGTCTGCTTGTGTTGATCGCTACACGCAGGGGAAGGTTGCGCCGTACTTTTCCCAAATGCTGACCAAGCACGCTCTTTTTTCTTCCGAAATGTCGTAGGAAAACTTGTCCTCTTGGCCAAGGCACATGGAGCCGCAGCTGTCGTATGCAGGGTAGATGCTGATTTTTTCATTATTGCTTTCAAAGATTAACTCAACTGCGCCAAATCCACAGAAGGGGCGGCTAAAGTCGAAAACAGCCGTCCCTTGGCAAATGTTTATAAGGTGCGCCACATCCTCCTCGTCCGTGATTTCGATGTGGATGCTTTTTCCCATGTGCTCATCATTAAGCGTGATTTTTTCCGCTGACTCCAAACGAACCGAGTGAACACAGCCGGTGAGAAGCAGCGCGGCGCTAACCATAGCGATAAGGACAAGGGCTGCTTTGCCTGCTGTCTTTTTCGTGCTGCGTTTTATTCCTTTTGCTGTTTGTCGTTTTTGCGGGGGAATAGTTAAGACAAAAAGCCACGGAGAGGGTTCCCTGTGGCTTTTGTTTAAGGTTTAGCATAGTGGCGCGGGCGAATACTGTTCGTCCCTACATGCTTGGGTTTTGGCATAGCAGCAGGCAACACTGTTCGCCCCTACGTGTGCCAACAACCGTCGAAGACGTTTTGCTACTCCACTGTATGCTGCATATTGGTGGTGTTGAAGGTCACGGTTTTGATTTCCTCGCCCACCAACGTGGGGAAGGAAATGGTGTGGGCCGCGATGTTTTGCTTGACGTAAAATTCCTCATTGGCTGAGTTGGGATGGACAAACTGCGAGCGGAAAATACCAAAGTCCGCGCTGGTGGCTTGACGTCCGACCTCGACGCCCGAGAAAGGCGCATAGCCGCGCCAATTGTCGCGGTGGTTGTCGGTCAATGCGGTGTAATCGGCGTAGGTAAACAGCAGGGTGACCAAGTCTCCCGGGCCGTCGCCGGTTTGCTTGCGGCCTTCGGAGGGATCGGCGGCATAGACCTTGCCATTATAGATGATCTGCATCCAACCGTGGTCCTGTTGGCCGGTGGGCGGCGCATTGGCCGAGCCGTTGGCGTTTTTGAAGTTGTCGATGCGGTAGGCATTGATGCCGCATTGCAGCATCAAAAAGACATCGGTTTCGGCCAAGCCGCAGCACGTGGCGATGCCCGCGCCATTGCCGTTGACACCCATCAATCCCATGTAGGCGTCTTGATACGGGAACACCGGGGTGTACAGATCGTTAAACGCCATATAGGTGAACGAAGCTTTTTTGGCTTGGGTGAGGTAAATGTGGCAACTGATGATCATGTCCAACTCATTGGCACCACTCGGGGCCACTTGCTTAAGCACAGAATTCACCTTGCCGACAAAGGAGCTGATGCGCGCGGCATGGCCGGTACCGCCCGTTGCCGCGTAGCGATACGCGGGCGTGAAGGAGGCGATGGGCGCCGTGGGCAGCTCATTGGTGATGAAATTCCGCAAACCCGAATTGTAGTTCATAAAAGTTTGAACAACGCGCATAAAGTTGGTTTCGTCCAGCTGATAATCCGTCGCTTTGATGCTTTCCTTGCGGTCGGCGATGTCACGGCAGAATTGCTGATACGCGGCGTTGATGCCCCATCCTTCAAGGCCTTCCCACACATACTTGGGCACAGCGTAGGGGAAGTACACTTTGGGGAAGGAAGCCACGCCCGGCGAGGGCTGAACCGCGGGCAGCACCACGGCCGGAGCATTGGTTGGCGCCGGGGTGGCGGCTGGCGGGCTGGTAGGCGTGGCGCCACCGGGTGCGTTGGTGGGGCCGCCGGGCACCTGGGTACCGCCCGGGGCGGTGGTGGCTTTGCCCGGGGTACCCGACGCGCCGGGTGTGCCGGAAGCGCCGGGGGTAAGGCTGGCGCCAAGCGTGGTGCCAGGCACAGGCGAGAGATCCTCTTCACCGGCTCCGATAGTATAGGCCAGCACGACTTCCGCCGCCGCGCCCGTCCAGATCCACAGGAATTTCCCGTCGTCCGAAAGTTGAGTGCGAGCCAGCGTCGCTTCTTCACCATTCAGCAGAACGGCGATGGTTTTTCCGGCGTCAAAGTCTTCAGGAATGGGAATCCACAGCACGATGTTTTGGCTGTCGGCCAACTCCACGGGCTGTCCATCAGCGTCCAGCAGTTGAACGCTGTAGCTTTGGGCACCCTCGGCCAGGTTATCAACAATCGTGGCGGCAAGCGCGGCGGCCGCGGCGGGGTCTTTTAACGCTTCAATGGCGAGCGTAACACCCTCGGGCAAAGTGGTGCCAATGTCGGGCGATACCGCAATGCCGGAATCCTCATCCGTATACACCGCTGCGGCAACCGCAGGGGTGGGCTCGGCGGTGGGTTCGGGCGAAGGGGCCGCCGTGGGCGAGGGTGAGGGCGAGGGGGTCTTGCAGGATGCCAGCACCACAAGGGACAGCATCAGCAGGACCACTAACAGACGAAGGGCAACGGTTTTGGTTTTCATGGCAATTTTCCTTTCTAAGTTCCGCGTAATTTCCACAACGCTTCAGCGTGTTTTTCACAACGAGTTGGAAGGCAAAATTCCGCCGGCGACGTACTGCTTTTATATGAAACCACCATGCAAAGGGTGAGCCCGAGGTGCGAGAGAGGACGCATATAGAAGGGGGGCGCTGTTTTCACGCATCCATTATACAACAAAAACCGTCACTTGACCATAGGGGAGCCAAAAACTGGGTGCGCGCGTGCAGTGTCCCTTCACCGAAACCGGTGCGCGCGCAAACATCGCCGCACAGCACAGCGCTTGATTTGCGCGGACGTGAAGTAAAGCGCTCTCGCCATGTGTCGCAGGTATGCTGTATATGCCAAGGGTGCGCTTCGTGCGCCACGAGTGTGCTTGATGATAAAAAAACGTCTAGTTCTCCCCACGCCCGCATACGGTAGGATATGCGTTGCGCGTCTTGGGAGGGACTGTCGATGAAAAAGAGAAAATCCATCCGGCACAAAAAGAATTCTCCGCTGACCACCCTGCGGGTGCCGTGGCGGGGCCCGGTTGCGCCCCATTGGGCCGTGCTGCGCGGCGTGGGGGCTACGTTTGCTACCCTGCTGCTGGGCATTGCGCTGTTTGCGGCGGTTTTCTTGTTGTTTGGACTGAATGAAGGCCTCATCGCGGCGGTGAACTTGGTGCTGCGGGTGATTGCGCTGGGCGTGGGGTGCGGGGTGTGCGCCCTGCAAAGCACGCAAAAAAACCTGTTGTGGAGCATCCTTTGCGGAGCGGCGGGTATGGCGGCCATTCATGCCGTGTACTGGATGACCACAGGCGCGGCGGCCCCCATTGGGGTTTGGCTCAACGACACCCTGCTCGGCATAGCCGTGGGTGCTGTCCTTGGCTTTTTGGTTATGCGGAAAAGCAAAGCTTGATGAAAAAGCCCATTTGCGACAACGCGTTTTCGCCAGCGCAGACGAACGCTAAGGGCGGCCCATTGGCTGCTCCCTGCGGCGCGGACGCTTCTTTGACGCACGCTTGCCGTGCGACCCCGCCGTCAATCCGCGCTTGCGGCGCGAAGGCCTCTTTTTACTGCGACGCGCACACCGACGCGCTTTATGTGCTGGAAAATGGCGGCACGCCGCACAGTCATCCTGTGCCCGCGGCGTGTCGTCTGCAAATTTGCGCGGCCTTTGCGGATATCGGGCACCCCGATCGCGCCGCCTGTTTGCGGCGGCAAATTGAGTTGTATCATCAGTATTTTTGGGGTGGGGACGCGGACGTTTTAACCGGGGAAGCGAAAGCTGCTCGGGGATTTTCCGATTGCGCGGAGCCTTTACGCGGCAGCGCGACTTACGCGGGTGCTTCACCGGATGTGCCCGCTTGCACGGACGTCGCATCGGACACGTCCACTTGCGCCACGCGCCCGCACGCTGCGCCCGGTCCCCCCGTCGAGGGGCCAAACGCCTACCCTCGCACCATTCTGGCCATTGAGGATCTTTCCCCCCTGCCTGTGGACGAACCCGCCCTTGCGGCGCTTTACGCGCGGGGGGTTCGGCTGTGTAGCCTGACGTGGAACCCGGATAATCCGCTGGCCGGGGGCTGCATGGGCGCGGGTGTGGGGCTTTCGGCGGCGGGGCGTATGGCTGTGCGGGGGCTGGTTGACGTTGGCATTACGCCGGACTTATCCCACGCAAGCGCTCAAACCTTCGCCGATGTGCTGGAGCTAACCCCGACCATCATGGTTAGCCACGCCGGCGCCCGCACGGCCCACGACCACCCCCGCAACCTGCAACGCTGGCAGGTGCGAGAGCTGGTGGCAAGGCATGGATTTCTGGGCGTGCCGGTGGTAGCCGCATTGCTGGGTGATGGGCCAACAATGGCAAGTTTTTCCCTTGCAACAACAGGCAAACCACCCAATGCGGCGCATGGCGGCCTTGCGGCAAGCACCTCAGCAGCCGCCTTTCCTCACCCGCAAAAACAATCTTCGCCCGATGTCGATTGTTTGGAAGACGGCAAACGAACCCCGTCCGACGCCGATTGTCGGGAAGGCGGCAAACAAGCCCCGTCCGGTGTTGGTCATTGTGAAAATATCAAAAAAAACCCGCCCGGCGTTGAACGCTGGTCAGAGCATGTCGCGCGATTGCTGGACTGGGGCGCGGGCGGCATCCTTGGCCTTGGCAGCGATTTTGATGGCGCGCCCTTTTATTTGAACGGTCTTAGCGGCCCTGAGGATGTTGGTCTGCTGTGGCTGGCGCTGGAAAAGCGGGGACTTTCCCCAAAAGAAATTTCCGCCATTCGGCATGACAATTTATGGAATTTCTGCGCAAGGGTTATACCCTAACGGCGACTTCCAGTGCAACGCGCAAAAACCTCTCGCGAGCATTTTGCGAAAGCGCACCGAGCGTTCGGGCGTCCCATTCACGGGCGTCCAGACTATCGGCGGCATAAATAAATTGATACACCGGAACGTTGCGAAACTGTGCGGCGGCCATGATGGAGGCACACTCCATGTCAACCGCAAGGCAACCCTCCTGCTTGCGCTTTTCCATATTGCCGCGCGTTTCACGGTAAAACGCGTCCGTTGTCCATATTTTGCCGCAAACATGCGGCAGGTTCAATTCGGACAGTATCGCGGCCAGCTTCTGCGCGGTGGGAATCTCAACATCATCGCTTGGCGGGATATAGTGATAGCTTGTGCCTTCATCCCGGTAGGCAGCGGTGGGAACAATCAACGATTTTGCGGTAATGTCGTGGTTAAGAACACCGCAAGAACCGAAAAACACAAATTTTTCGCAGCCCTTGGCAATCATTTCCTCCAGCAACCCAACGGCAGCGGGACCGCCGAGCGTCGAGCAATAAATCGCGATATCCCTTTCTGCAAAACGGATTCGATAAACCGGGATTGTCACACACGCAATCATCTCGTCAATCAGCATTGGGTTGTACTGTTCCTGCAACACGGTCATGACGCGTTCCCCAAACGCAACCACCGCAACCTTGGGGAAGCCCTCCACCCGGGGCGCGACCCGTTCCGGGCAAATGATTGCCTCCGTTTTGTCGTCAAAAGTCTCGATAATTGACATTGAATTTGCTCCTGCTCAAACGATGAATACTACGCACCCATTAAGCGCACGTCGTCTGGTATGTTTTTAAGGGGAGCGTAATATTGATGCGCCAACTAACCCATGCCGCATCAATAACACCCTACTCCAACCAATACGTCACCGTACACATCACGCCGTTTTGTTCCAGCGGCAGGCCGAAGGTCAAACTGCCGTTGCCGTAGGGTACCGGCCAGCATTCGGGGGAATAGCTGACCGCGCTGTCCTGACCCGCCGGGCTCCAGCGGTGCATTTGGAAGGGGAATTCCTCGCTGGCGTTTTCGTCTACACCGTAGTACAGCGTGTCCTCATCCGGCGCAAACCGCAGAGCGACGATGGGGTTGGGGCCTTGCGTCAGGTTGATTTGCGTGTTTTGCTCCACATCGCGCAGCACCAGGGTAAAGGCCGTGTCCTCGTGACCGATATCCGTTTGAATATAGGCCAAATAACGGCCGGACGGGCTGGCGCACAGCGTCACTGCCGGGCCGAAATCCTGTCGGGTACCGTCCTCATTGAGGCGGTGCAGCACACTTTGATCCTCGTCGTCCAGCTGGGTGAAATACAGCCCGTCGGCGGCAAAGGCAACATCGCCCGGCGTGGCCCGGCGCTCTTCCATCGCCTGGGTAGCCGCGGCTTCCGGGTCCCACGCAAACAGTCGCAAACCCATGCCGCCGTAGGCTTCGTCCTCCCCGGCGATGGCCACGAGCGTTGTGCCATCCGGCGACCAGTCAAACCCTTGGCTGATGCTGCCAAGCCCGCTTTCAGAGAGGTTGGTCAAGCTGCCGTCCTGTGTATCCAACAGCCACAGCATGCGCAAATCTTCAAATTCTTCAAGGATTTCCACAAAGGCCAGATACCGCCCGTCCGGCGAAAACACCGCTTGCCCCAAACCGAAGAAAGCAACATTGGACAGCGGCGACAGGCTGCCGTCCGCTTGCAACAGGCAGAGGTATTGGCGATCCTCCCCCGTGGTTTTGCGGGCGAACACCCGTTGGGTGCAGTCCGGCGAGACGGCCAGCAGCGCGCCGTTGGCGGTAATCACAGGCAACGTGGGCGTTTGGCCGTTTAACAAAACCAACCGTTGCGCACCCAGCAGCTCGCCCTCGGCCTCGGGGTTATACGCCGGAATGCCCCCGGCCTCCAGCTGAATGGTTTCGATATAATAGCCGTCCACCTCGGCCAAAATGGCCTGTTTGTGGACCTCGGCGGCGTCTTGCGTGTCAAAGCGGGTGGAAATCAGCACCTGATGCAGTGCGTCGGCGGACAGCATGGGCGACATGCCAAAACTTCCGGCTTGCGGCAAGCCTTTTTTATATTGATCCATGGCGTACCACACGACATAATGCCCCGCGCTGGCCGCTCCCTCGGCGCGAAGCCGCAGGGTGAGGGCGGAATTTTTGTACTCCACGCGCAGGGCCGCCGGGCCGGAAAGCTGGCACACCAGCCCAACACGGTTGGTGTCGGCGTGGGTAATCACCTCAAAAAGGCTGGTGATTAAACATTGATTTTCAATGCTCGGCGTAGACAAAAAGGCAATGCCCTCCAGCCACACAATCACCCGCGCGGGGTTGCTGTAGCTTTCAATTTCCACGTAGGGCAGCATGGAAAGCGCCTCGTCGCCCTCCTCGCCCTCGCGCAGGTCGAGGGTCAGCAAGGTTTCATTTGCCTCGGCACGCGCCACCGCACGTTGCAGCGTTACGCCATGTGCCTCTTGGCCACCGCTCAAAAGCCCGGTCTCACTCGGGGCATAAAAACCTTTATTTATCTTTGAATTTTCCATATTGCCATCCAGCGTAAGGGGTTGGCTTTTGCCGCCGGTGGCCCAAATAATCCCGCCCGCCACCAGCACCACCAGCGCCACGGCCGCCGCAATCCATATTCCGCGTTTTTTCATGAGGAACCCTTTCCTTTGGCGTCATTCCCCGGCGGTGCCGCGAACACGCCCCCGTCAGCAAGTGCTATCCATCACCGACCACGCGCATCGCGCCCGGCTTTTTTTCCCTGCACCTTTTGTGCAGGGCTTTCCATTTTTGACTTCGCATGAGCACCCAAAACGCATCATAGCTTTTGCAGATAACTCTGAATAAAGCCCATCAGCTCGCCGTCCAGCACGCCTTGGGCATTGGCGGTTTTTTCGTTGGTGCGGTGGTCGTTAACCATGGAATACGGGTGCAGCACATAACTGCGAATTTGGCTGCCCCACTCGATTTTTTTCAATTCGCCCTTGACCATGGCCAGTTTTTCCATGTGCTCGCGCTCTTTGATTTCGGCCAGCTTGGCGCGCAGCATGCCCATGGCGACCTCGCGGTTTTGAATCTGGCTCCGCTGGGTTTGACAGGACACCACCGACCCCGTGGGCAGATGCGTAATGCGAATGGCCGATTCGGTTTTATTGACGTGCTGCCCGCCCGCGCCCGACGACCGGTACGTATCCACGCGCAAGTCCTCGGGGTTGATGGGCATTTCGCCCTCGTCGGCGATTTCCGGCATGATATCCACCGAGCAAAAGGACGTATGCCGCCGCGCGTTGGCGTCAAAGGGCGAGATGCGCACCAGCCGATGCACACCCTTTTCGCTTTTCAAAAAGCCATAGGCGTTGTCGCCTTCGATTTTCAGCTCGGCGGATTTAATGCCGGCCTCGTCGCCGTCCAACAGGTCCAGCAACGTCACTGTGTACCCCTGCCGCTCACAAAATCGCTGCATCATACGCAGCACCATCTGTGCCCAATCCTGCGCCTCGGTGCCGCCCGCGCCCGCGTGGATATCAATAAAAGCGTTGTTGGCGTCATATTCGCCCCGCATCAAGGTTTGCAGTGCCAGCGTTTGGGCGTCGGCCTCGGCTTTGGCAGCCCCCGCCTTCACCTCTTGGGCCATGGCTTCGTCCTCGGCTTCCTCAGCCAAAGCGCCCCACTCGCGGGCGTCGGCAATCTGACGGGTCAGGCTGTCGATATGATCCAGCTTGCTTTGCAGCTGCCGCGCTTGAGTGGAAAGCTTTTGCGCGCGGGAGGCATCGTCCCAAAAGCCCGGTTGTTCCATGGCAAATTCCAACTCGGACACCTGCGCCCGCATAGCCTCCGGGTTTAAAAACCCGCAAGCCTGCTGCAACGCCACCTCGGCGCGATCCAGTTGTTTGTAGCTGTCATCTAAAAGCATCCCAGTCCGCCCTTCCCGCAGTCACCAATCGCGTAACTGCCAATTCACCGGCGTGAAGGGTTCCGCGCGGTCTCGCAATGTTCCGCACGCGCAAACATCCTTCGACACACTTCTTGCGCGCGGACCATTCCGAGTCCACGCTCCAGGGGCATTCGCCCCCTCCCTTCCCTGCGGTGGCCCGGGCACAGGAGCTGGGGGCCAAAACGCTTCGCCAGTCCGCCCTTCCCGCAGTCACCAATCGCGTAACTGCCACTTCATCGGCGTGAAGGGTTCCGCGCGGTCTCGCAATGTTCCGCACGCGCAAACATCCTTCGACACACTTCTTGCGCGCGGACCATTCCGAGTCCACGCTCCA
>JGI994J12354_10002733_pt1 | contig 16897 bp, 16 predicted proteins | sample IntmicLarv3ML3BL_FD_12354 | JGI IMG/M metagenome (IMG submission 12354) | reverse complement strand
ACTATATACAGGATCCAAAGTTATTAACGAGCTTAGAGGCTATGACACCTAAAAACAGAATGACCCCACAAAAAAGCCCCATAAGAGTTAGTCTCTTACGGGGCTTTTGGAAAATATATAGACGCATTCGGTTAAATTCGCCGAGGATAAAATTACCAACAACTGTCGAAGGTTAGAAAGAAACATCGCGTCTCTTCTCCGTATAGCACAAATAGCAATTATTTTTTATTTTATTTATATAATATTGTCAAAATAAAATTACAACTATATAAAAACTTGGTGCTCAAGGGGCTTTTGTTTTTTTGGAAGCACCTAGCCTAGAATGGAACACCAGAAAGGTGATATATTCTAGGTATGACAACAAAAAACAAGTATGCGAATCGTTCAAAAACTTCAGAGGCGAAATTCAGACAGATTGTAAAGCTGTTTTGCCTGGATTTAGATGCCAATCAAATAGCAGAGCTGAGTGGTCTGAACCGAAACACCATCAACCGTTATCTGAGGGGTATTCGCCAATGCATTGCTGCATATTGCGAACAGACATCGCCAATGAGCGGGCAGATAGAAGTTGACGAAAGTTTTTTTGGCGCCCGCAGGCCGGGCAAGCGCGGACGTGGCGCTGCTGGCAAGACTATTGTCTTTGGTTTGTTTAAACGGGATGGAAAGGTGTATACAGAAATTGTGCCTGATTGTGCGTCTAAGACGTTACAAACCATCATCCGAGGCCATGTTTCCATTGATTCGATTATACATTCGGATGCTTGGCGTGGGGTTATGATGGTCTAGTGGATGTTGGCTATGAAAAACGTTTTCGTGTGGATCATGGGCAGGGAGAATTTGCGAACGGAGCACAACGCACATTAATGGAATCGAGGAGTTTTGGGGCTTTTCAAAGATACGCCTGACTAAGTTTCATGGCATACCGAAATCGCATTTCTATTTGCATCTGAAAGAATGCGAATTTAGGTTTAATCATCGCTGTGATGATATGCACCATTCTTTACTCAAAATCATCAGAAATCACCCAATGTTCTAGTCTAGCCCCTTTATTTTTTATGGCTTTGCCCTGACTCCCTAATTTCACCAACTCATCTATTATATATCCTCGAATCTGGGCTTCTGCGCCTCTGCCTAGGATTTGCGGTTTCTCTCCTTGTTTCCGGCGTATGACTCTGACAATCGCCGATAAGCTTAAAGGGTTACCAGAACAGTTTAAATATGGTAAAAACAAGAACGCATTTTTTTAAAGAGAGATCCGAATATGCCATTTTCTCCTACTTCCGTTCTGGTGACTGGCGGCGCGGGGTTCATTGGGTCAAATTTTATTCATGTGTTTCTTGCCGCCAATCCAGATACGAAAGTAACAAATCTGGATGCGCTGACCTACGCGGGTAATCTGAACAATCTGAAAACATTAGAGCGTCACCCCTCGTATTGTTTTGTTAAAGGAGATGTTACGGATGCGGAGCTTGTGGCGAAAGTTTTGACAGACAGCAAGGTAGACGCCGTGATCCATTTCGCCGCCGAGTCCCACGTGGACCGATCCATCAGCGGACCAGAGGTTTTCGTGCGAACCAATGTGCTGGGCGCTCAGGTTCTGCTGGAAGAAAGCCGCAAATATTGGCAATCGGGGGCAGTTTCCGATTTTCGTTTTTTGCAAATTTCAACGGACGAAGTCTATGGTTCTCTAGGTGAAACAGGTTGTTTTACCGAGGACACGCCGCTAGCTCCTAACTCACCATATTCGGCCACCAAAGCCGGAGCTGACATGTTGGTGCGCGCTTACCGCGAAACTTTTGCTCTTCCAACGTTAACTACCCGTTGCTCCAACAACTACGGGCCGTTTCATTTTCCTGAAAAACTGATTCCTTTGATTATTAGCAACATCATCAAGCGCAAACCCTTGCCTGTTTACGGCGACGGGAAAAATGTGCGCGACTGGTTGCACGTGCGCGATCACGCGTCCGCAGTGGAAACAGCGCTCAAAAACGCCGAACCCGGATCGGTCTATAACGTTGGCGGAAACAATGAATGGCGCAACATTGATATCGTAAATCTTGTATGTGATCTTATGGATGAAAAGCTAGGGCGTTATCCCGGAGAGAACAGAAAACTTATTACCTTTGTGAAAGATCGCCCCGGACACGATCAACGCTATGCCATAGACGCTTCCAAGCTTAAACTAGACTTGGGCTGGAAACCTCTTCATACCTTTGAGACAGGCATTATGGAAACCATCGACTGGTATCTGAATAATCAAGATTGGGTAGATGACGTAACGTCTGGCTCATACCGGGATTATTATGCGCGGCAGTACGGAGGCGCGGTATGATTTTGGTTGTCGGATGCGATGGTATGCTTGGCTCTGACTTGACGCGGATTTTGGGAAAGGCCGCGCGAGGCGTGGATGCGGATGATATTGATATTACTTCGCCAGATGCTACGGAACGGCTTGTTATCTCGTTGCGACCGTCTGTTGTTGTGAATTGCGCCGCTTATACCGATGTGGATGCCTGCGAGAGTAATCGCGATCTTGCCATGCGGGTTAACGGCGAGGCTCCTGGCAGTTTGGCTTATGTGACTCGGCGGATTGGGGCCAAACTTGTTCAGATTAGCACCGATTATGTTTTTGACGGCGCCAAGGGAGCTCCGTATCTGGAGGAAGACCAACCCGGCCCTTTAAGTGTTTATGGCNAATCAAAACTGCTTGGCGAGAAAAATGCCGCAATCAATCCCGATCATCTGATCGTGCGTACCCAGTGGCTGTACGGCTTGCGTGGAAAAAATTTCGTCAAAACCATAATACGTCTGGCGTCCGAGAGAAATAGCCTCGACGTTGTTGACGACCAGATTGGCTCGCCCACATGGACTATGGATTTGTCTCAATCTATCGTCGCGTTGCTGGACGCGGATTGCCGAGGCGTTTTTCACGCGACAAATTCCGGAAGCTGTTCATGGAACGAATTCGCTTGCGCCATTTTCGAAGAACTCGGCATGAATATCACCGTTAATGCTGTGACGACCGCGCAGTTTAACCGTCCGGCCAGCCGCCCGCTTTTTTCTACTCTTAATTGCGATAAAATGGAACAGGAGATCGGTTTTAAACTAAGACCTTGGCGCGAAGCCCTTAAGAGTTATCTTGCGCAGCGCGGGGATGATGGGAGGAAATAGAGATATGGAGCGGGATAAAGATATGGAACGGGGAGATCGCCCTTGGGGATCGTATATCGTTCTGGACGAGAATACGAATTACAAGATCAAACGTATTGAAGTAAAACCAGGGGAACGCTTGTCACTGCAAAAGCACCACCACCGCAGCGAACACTGGATTGTAGTCTCGGGAAGCGCTAGGGTTACCTGCGGCGAGAAAGAATTCCAAGTTAACATAAACGAATCAACTTTTATTCCCGTGGGCTGGAAACATCGCCTGGAAAATCCGGGTAAAAGAATCCGGGTAAAATCCCGCTGGTAATTATCGAGGTACAAAGCGGAGAATATCTGGGTGAGGACGACATTGTCCGTTTTGACGACGATTATAACAGATGCAATCTCTCCGATGAAATTTGACACTATGCACGCATACCCCTATTGCCTCGTTATTTTTTTTATAACGTTGACGCTTGTTATCTCGGCTGGATGCGCGAAGACTTCCAGTGTGGTTATCGAAGAGGAAATCGCCACTGGTCTTAAACCGATGACAGCGTATACGGCGCTTCAAGTCCGTGATTTTGAATTAAAAAAAGAGCTGTATATTAATGAAGATGACAGTACGGACGATCTTGAGCGGCGGTATGCGGATGTGGTGGAAAGACTGAGCAGACAGATAGTTGACGACTCAAGGCTGCGACGCACATTCCAAAATGTTTCACGGGATACGGCGATTTCTCCCGGAGCTTTGGTTCTTAAAGGAAGGTTTGTCCGTACGGGGCGTTTCAGGATTTCCGTTGAGGCTATGTTGTCAGATAGTGAAACGCATCGCGAAGTCGCCTATTTTCGTCAGACGTTGTGGGATGTGAAGAATGCGGCGGATGGTATTGATAGCCTGGCTCGTGAAATTGTTAACAGTATAAATCGTATTCAGCGCAAATGAAAAGATAATGGAGACTGCCGCATGTATATAGTGATCCTTGCGGGGGGATCGGGAACCCGTTTTTGGCCGCTTTCACGGGCAGCCAAGCCGAAACAGCTCATATCGATAACCGGGGACAGGACCATGCTTCAGCGGACGGTAGAACGAGTTTTACCGCTTAAGCCGGAACGTATTCTAATCGTTACCAATGTGATTCAGGCCGAGGAAACGAAACGCCAGATTTCCTCGTATAATGCTGTTCCCATCGATGTTGTGGCGGAGCCGGTTTCCCGAAATACCGCTCCGGCTATCGGTCTGGCGGCGGCCATCATTTCGGCGCGCGATCCTGACGCCGTTATGGCGGTATTGCCGGCGGATCACTTTATTAAGGATGAAAGCGCATTCCGCTGCGCGATTATGGAAGCTGACCGCACGGCGCGTAACGGCTCTCTTGTGACCCTTGGAATCATGCCTTCGCGTCCGGAAACCGGATATGGGTATATTGAGGCCGATATTCATCTCGAAACCTCAGCGTCTTTTTCGGTGCGACGTTTTGTGGAAAAACCTCCTCTGGAAAAGGCTCTGGAATATCTGGAGCAGGGTAATTATTTCTGGAATAGCGGAGTTTTTATCTGGAGTTGCGTTGCGATCATTGAGGAAATTAGTCGCCATATGCCAAACTTGGCTGCGTTACTCGCCCCGCTTTCCCAGCGTTGCGACAAGTGGGAATGTTACGAATCAGACGCTAGAATTGAAACGCTTTATGCCAAGACGGAGAGCATTTCCATAGATTACGGCGTCATGGAACGCTCAAATAGAGTGCGGGTAATACCGGTGGAGATGGGTTGGAGCGATGTGGGAAGTTGGAGCGCGCTTCCAGAAATCATGGAGCCAGATATTTCGGGTATGGTTTCCATCAATACGGATAACCAAATTAATATTGATTCCTCTGATTGTTTGGTATATGGCGATAAACGGGTAATTGCTATGGTCGGCGTCAAGGATCTGATCGTGGTTTCTACTCCTGACGCGTTATTGATTTGTCAGCGTGATAAGGCCCAGGATGTAAAAAAAGTTGTTGAGGAACTGTCCAGAAGCGGAAAACGCGACGTGTTATAGAGTCTGATAAGGTAGTTTCGCTTTTGTTTTTTGATGAATTTCTGCTCTATTTGTCAACCCTGTCTTCTGCTTTTGGTTGACCATTAGGGGAAACACTAATGGAGTTTTCTGTTACAAAAGAGTTGGAGCGGATAAAGGAAAAAAGTCTGTTCCGTTCGACTCGCCTGATTCGAGGACGTCAATCAGCGCGGGTTGTTCTTGGCGAGCGCGAGGTTCTTCTGCTTTGTTCCAATAATTATTTGGGACTGGCCGAGCATCCCGCTCTTATCTCAGCCGCTATAAAGGCCGCGGAAAATTTCGGCGTCTCCAGCGGAGCTTCTCGTCTTGTATCGGGTACTATGGAACTCCACGAGGAGCTGGAGGCTGCTGTGGCGGATTTCAAGCGCACGGACAGCGCTCTAATTTTTAACAGCGGTTATGCGGCCAATACCGGAGTTATTCCCGCGCTCGTAGGTCGAGGCGACATAATCTTTTGCGATCGTCTTAACCACGCGAGCATCTTAGATGGCGCGATCCTTTCCGGCGCAAAATTGATTCGTTATCCGCATAACGATCATGTCGCTTTGGCTTCGATCATGGAAAAGCACAGGGGTTCGGGACGCTGTCTGATTGTTACGGACGGAGTTTTCAGTATGGATGGCGATCTAGCCCCGCTTCGGGAACTTGCAGAACTCAAGTTGCGCTTCGGAGCATTATTAATGGTGGATGACGCCCACGGTTGTGGCGTCATGGGCGAGGAGGGTAGAGGCGCTGCGGACGTAATGGGTGTGGCCTCATCCATAGATATTCACATAGGTACGTTCGGAAAAGCTCTTGGAAGTTTTGGAGCTTATACAGCGCTTTCACAGAAATTGCGGGATTTGTTGATAAATCGGGCTCGCAGTTTTATCTTTTCCACCTCCTTGCCGCCCACAGTTTTGGCCGTTTCTCTCGCCGCTTTGAAACTGGTCCGTTCGGAAACTGGGAATACTCTCAGAGAAAAACTTGTATCCAATACTATTTTTTTTCGGCGGCTACTCCGTAACGCGGGCTTTAGGACTGGCGACAGCGCTACCCAGATTGTGCCGATCTTAATCGGCGAAGCGGAACGGACAATGAAATTTTCGGAGGCATTATTAGAAGAGGGAATTTATACTCAGGGCATTAGACCGCCGTCTGTAACACAGGGAGCTTGCCGTTTGCGCTGTACGCTCATGGCTACTCATTCGCGCTCTGATCTTCTTTGGGCCGCAGAGGGGATTGAGGCAATCGGTCGCCGTATGGGAATTGTCTGATGCCGCGACTTACCCTGGCTGATGGAAAATCTCTTTGGTACAAGGGTGCTGGAGGTGGTCCGACAATCATGTTGCTACACGGTTGGTCCATGTCTTCAGCTATATGGCGGTTTCAGTTTGAAGGTCTCCGTGATTCTTTTCGTTTGATTGCACCAGATCTGAGAGGCCATGGGCAATCTACTGGTTTTTTCGATGAATACGGTTTTTCCGGGTTTGCCTCCGACCTCGGGGAGTTATTTTTTAAACTGGATCTTTGGGATGTTGTCCTTGTTGGTTGGTCCATGGGCGCTCAGATCGTATTATCGGCCTTTGATCAGCTTAAGGAACGTCTGTCCGCTTTGATTTTGGTTTCCGGAACTCCCCGTTTTACTTCCAGTGACGGTTATTCACACGGACTTGACGCGCGTGAGATTGTCGCCATGGAAGCAGGGCTACGACGTAATCCGCTTAAGACTCTGGAACGTTTTTCGAATAATATGTTCGCGGAGGGCGAGCTCGGCTTCGACGAGAGAAGCGACCTTATCCTAGAGCTTTTGCGGCAAGTACATTTTTCTGAACCTAAAGTCGCCCTCAAAAGTCTGAAAGAACTCGGAAACGCCGACATGCGGGAAATACTGGATAATATTCACATCCCAACTTTGATAATTAACGGAGATAAAGACCGCATCTGCCTTCCCGGCGCTTCGGACTATATGGCGGAGCGGATAGCCGAAAGCGTTCATATGGTATTTAAGGGCTGCGGTCATGCGCCGTTTTTGAGTCGTTGTAATCAGTTCAACAATACAATAGCCAATTTTTGCGGGGGAATATTTGACCGTTAACGCTGAAAAAAGAAGGTCGGAAAGACGCTTTCATCGCCATGCCGACACATATGACCAATATGCGCTGATCCAGAGGATTGTCGCGGAGAAACTGGGCCATCTGGTTAAAGTAAATTGTCTGCGCTCTCCGGCTTCGGCGCTTGATGTAGGTTGCGGAACAGGAATTATGCTTTCGGAGATTCATAAACATTATCCCGATACCAGACTTTATGGCCTTGATCCGGCGCCTGGCATGCTGTCGTGTTGCACGAAGCGTCTTGCTTCTTCGGCTGTTCTTACGCGAGGTTTTGCAGAATCCCTTCCTTATGAAGACAGAATCTTCAATCTGTTAGTCTCTTCGTCCACATTTCAGTGGGTCCGTGATTTGGATGTTTGTCTGAAGGAATGTCTGCGGGTTTTGAAGCCGGATGGTATGTTCTGCGCCGCATTTTTCGGTGGAAAAACGTTGTGGGAACTCCAGGAGAGCTACCGACAGGCGCTTACTGATTGTTTCGGAGTCGGCTATGATCAAGCTGAGCGTTTGCAGAGCTTCAGGAAAGAAAAAGAGGTGGAGGATCTGCTGCGTCAAGTTGGTTTCAAACGAACAAGGGTTGTGATGGAGCGCGAGATTGAATATCATCTCAATGTTTCCGCTTTGTTGCGTTCAATCAAAAACATCGGAGCCACGACCCCGGCGTATGGAGCCGGAGCTAGCGGCGGCCTAGGGTGGCGAAAAGTGTTGAACGCCATGTCGGAAAGGTACCGAGTGCGTTTTCAGATAAATGGTCTGATCCCCGCTACTTATGACGTGATTTACATGGTTGGATATCCGCAGTAACGCAAATGTCTACGCGCTTCACTTACAACGCAACAACTTGACGCCGTCTTCAAACAAAACGAGCATTTTATTGGGAACTGTAACGCTTTTTACCATTCCCACTCCGAATGTAGGATGAGCAACAACATCGTTAGCGGAGAATTTTTTATTCATATCATAGCGGATTGCTTGGTCTGGATTTATGGAGGCACGAAGTGTTAGCCATTCTTCCCGATCCGTGCGTCTGTCAGCGCTACGAGAAGAACGCGGAACATCGCGTGTTTTTTGGGTATTAGTATCTTTCTTTGGTGTTTTTGTTGATCTCAAAGTTGGGGGCGGATAGTAGTTGTGCACGCTTCCGCAGGTATTGCATTCGACCCGAGCAACCTTATCGCCAACCATAGCGACAATTCTGTGATTCAATATATCGCGGCAGCGTGTGCAGCGGGAGTCAATGATGTCTCCGGCAGATAGCGTCTTGATTTTCATTTAGTAACACCCTGTTTTGTTTGAGTTTTTGTGTAAGAGTTCTTCTGTTGCGGTAAAATTTGTTTGAATGTTTGCTGTACTTGATTTTCGTGCGCTCCATATAGGAGCCGCTTTTTTGTATACGTAATTCTTTTAGTATAACCGCTAACCAACGTGACTGTCAAAGCGTTCGCAGTATGTAAACGAAAAATACGTAAATGATGCAAATGGCGATATGAGTATTTCTTTGAGAAAAAATTTGACAAAAGAACAGCACATTTTCTTGGTTCATATTTTTTATTATGCCGCAATTGACCGCGCNAAAAGACAGAAAACATTATGAACTCTGGCGCCAGGATGACAATGGTAACCGTTTTTTGATCGGAGTTTATGACAACTTAAAATCAGCCGAGAAGCGCATGGCTGAGCTCTCCAGTTATCCCCATAAACAGATGTACTGGATTAGCGGATGTCATGAAGTTTCGAGCTGAAGCCCTGTTGTGAAAAACCTGAATTAAACACACTTGACGCTCCTATGTCTGGCCGCTATCCCAGCATGGCTCCCCTAAAAACAAAAACCAGAAGTTATTTGATAAATTAAATTTTAATTGATGATTGTTCAGAAATAACTTTTAGCTGAATAGAAGCATCAGATAGATGAGAAACAGGGCCACATGGGCGACTCCACTGTGAGCATTGGTTTCTCCTGTGGTGAGCGAGGTCTGGCAGACTAGGAGGGTTGAGATCATCAGTAAAATTTCGGCCGGATCTAGGCCTAACTCCAGCGGTTGCCCAGTGATTGTGGCGATAATAGATACGACTGGCACCGTAAGGGAGATGGTGGCAAGCACGGAACCTAGAAAGAGGTTCATGGCTCGTTGCACTTGGTTTTGCAGGACTGAACGGAAAGCCCCTGCGCCCTCTGGAGAAAGGATCAGAAGGGCCACCAAAAAACCGGAAAAAGCGGGCGGAGCGTTGATAATAGCCAATGTTTTATAGAGCGGCGCGGAATTGAGTTTGGTGACGCCGATAACCGCCACCAGATGGATGACCAAAAAAAGAAAGTGCCAAGACGTGCTGTGCGCAGAAGGTTTGCAGTGACCGTGGTCTTCGTCTTCGTCTTCGTACACGAAAAAGTTTCTGTGGGTGAAGGTCTGGATATGCAGAAAAACCACATACAGGGCGATGCAGGCAAAGGAGACGACAAACAACTGTCCGGAGCTGAAAGAGCCACTTTCCATGATTGTGGGTAGATCCAGCACGATTATGGATAAGGGAATTATTGAAATGAGAAAGTGCTTGATTCCGCTAAAGTTGAAGAATTGAGTCTTATATTTATAGCCCCCAAGCAGGAGTGCAAGGCCGATAAAGCCCGCCATTACTATCATAATTACCGAGTAGATGGTGTCCCGCATCAGAGTGGGTGCGGCGGCTCCAGAAAACATAAGGATGGAGATTAGACTAACTTCTAGAACTACGATGGAGAGACTTAAGATCAGGGAACCGAAGGGTTCCCCAAAGCGGTGAGCCAGAACGTCGGCATGACGTACTACGCTGAAGGCGCTATAAAGGATCGAAGCTATGGCCGTGATGTTTAGCATGACCAACAACGGTATGCTAGACGTTGTATTCAGCAAAAGAAGCAATAGGCCAACTACGGTGGCTAAGATAAGCGAATATTCCTTATGTCGCGTATGGGATCCTGGTGAGTTGGCCACAAAACCCTCGTTGGAAAAAGTAGTGTTTTTATTCCGTTCAGCGTTTACCACATTGCATCAAACCCAGCAATCATAGCCTAGCTTTGGCGCGAGCCTTCATGCCGAGTTTTTATCAAAACGCTCCGCTAACGAATACATTAATATTGTTGTTTACAGAGGCGTTTTTTAGGAGCTTCCGCAGACTATATTGAGGTATATACGGGAATATTTCCTGGAGAAGCTATATCATAAAATCATCATGCTGTTAATGCACTCTTCGATTTTATTATTTGTCCTTTGTATTGTGTTCTACGATATGGGATGAGTATTCTAGCTTAAGATGCTGAATTTAAGGGCTTGCACATAAATAAAATTGTATTTTTACTGCCATTTTGTTATGTTTTTCTCCACTAGAGATAAGCAGATGGCTGTAAGACGCTGCAAAGTGTCAGATGCGTTTGGAAAATAGCAAGGCCATTTACGCCAATCCTAAAAAGAGATCAGTAAAAAATAGTACAAAGGCAAGACTGTAAGCGTAGAAAAACGATTGACCCTCGCTCAGTTTTTTCCGTCATTAATGATCTTTTTCACCTCCAATGGCAACATTTGAGGCGTTCCCCCAAAAGCCATATCCATTACTTCTAACCGATTATAAAAAACTGGGGCGAGACAATTGTCTGCGCCTCTTTAAGCAAAAGATTGGAAAAAGGATAGACATGCTGCAAATTGCATTTAAGAATTTTTTGGGAAAAAGCGCGAACTGGTACAAAATTACCATTTTGTTCTTTCTCGTGTTGAATCCGGTGGTTTTTTTTCTGATAAGTCCTTTTGTGGCTGGTTGGTTGCTATTGGTGGAGTTTATCTTCACGCTTGCGCTTGCCCTAAAATGTTATCCTGTGCCATCCGGCGGCCTTTTAGCCTTGCAGGCCGTGTTGATCGGCCTTGCTAGTCCCGCCAGTGTGTATTCCGAAGTGGAGGCGAACCTGCCTATCCTTATGCTACTTATATTTATGGTGGCGGGTATTTACTACATTAAGGATGTGCTTTTTCTGGTCTTTACCAAACTCTTTGTGACCATCAAAAATAAAATTGTCATTTCCCTCGTTTTTTCTATGTTTAGCGCGCTTCTTTCCGCTTTTCTGGACGGATTGACATTAATGGCCGTTATCATAGCCGTCTGCTTCAACTTTTTCGCCATTTACCACAGAGTGACGAGTTCCATCGCCGATACGGAACACGCCGTGGCCGAAATGGAACAGTTCAAGGGTTTTTTGCGCAACATTATTATGCATGGGGCGTTGGGTACGGTGCTTGGCGGTACCATGACTATGGTGGGCGAGCCGCACAATATGATGATAGCCACCAAAATGGGCTGGTCATTTTCCGACTTCTTTTTTAACTGCTCGGTCATTTCCATCCCAGTTTCTATAGTTGGTTTTATTACTTGTCCGTTGCTGGAGGCCGTCAAGTTTCCCGGCTATGGTTATCAATTGCCCGAGCGAGCCAGAGCGGCCATTGAAAAGGACTACCGAGAGAAATTTGCCAAAGTAAGCGCTCAGTCCGCCTATATGTATTTGGCGCAGGGAACTGTGGCGCTGCTGCTTTTTCTGGCCCTGGCTTTGCATTTAGCGGAAATTGGTCTTCTGGGGATAGGCATGATAGTCATTCTTACCGCTATCAATGGCCAGACCAAGGAACACGATCTTTCTGAGTCCTTTACTAATGCCATGCCCTTTGTTGCGCTTATGATAGTCTTTTTTGCCGTCTTGGCGGTTGTGCATGACCAGCATCTTATTGCTCCGCTGACTCAGTGGGTCTTTACCTTTGATGGCAAGGCCCAGCTTTTGGCGCTGTATATGGTAAACGGTCTACTTTCGATTATCAGCGACAACGTGTTTATTGCCTCGGTGTTTATTAATGAAGTAGCTTTAGCCTTCAAAAACGGGGCATTTGACGCCGCATGGTATAATAGACTGGCGATAATAGTTAACATGGGTACTAATGTGCCGGCTATTGCCACGCCAAACGGGCATGCGGCTTTTTTGTTCTTGCTTACGTCTTCTTTGGCTCCTTTGATCAATCTCTCCTATATACAGATGGTAAAGTTGGCTTTTCCGTATACGGTGGTGATGGGTCTGACTGGCGGTTTGGCAGTGTATTTTTTCATGTGATAACAAGGAAAAACTATGAATCATAACGCAACGGATGCCAGACTTATTGTTATTCTGGTAAACGAGGGATATGGCCGGGCCGTTGTAGAGGCTATGCGAGCTGCGGGTGCGCCAGGAAGCACAAAGGTGTGCGGCCAGAGCGATTCGTTTTTTTCAGAATCGCCATTTAGTTCGGGTACTCACGATATTTTGCTAAGTTTTATACGCGATGGAGCTGAAAAAATAAGCTCCGCCGTACATACTGCAACCGTGTGCGACCCGCGTATTCAAGCCATAACCCTGCTGACGGGTGAGAGCGCCGCGCAAGATAATGCTGACGAAAATACTGCAGAAAACAGGAGCGCTGCAATGGGACAGCCCATGAGATTAATAGTAGTGATCGTGAGCAACGGATATACGGAGGGGATTATGGCATCTGCCCGAGAGGCTGGAGCTAGAGGCGGCACCATTGTCAAAGCGCGAGGGACAGGCACTGAAGAAGACGCAAGTTTTTTTGGTATAAGCCTTGCGCCAGAAAGGGAAATGCTCTTTATTTTGGCTGATACGGATCAGTGTCAGATCATTATCCAAGCGATTCAGACCCAGCCCATCATGAATGAGCCGGGTGGCGGAATTGTATTTACTATGGGGGTCGAGAGGTCGTTGCGCCACAATTGCTGAAGACTGACCTCTCTGCCTAAATGCAGGGATAATCAATTTTGATGGCAAATTAAAATAGCGATAGAAAGATGCAAAAACATTAATCTTGGTTTGGGTATTATAGTGACTCTAGATATTAGTTTTCTGCTAGTAAAGTCCAGCGTGTCGGGGATTCGGCAGATTCTAATCCTTCCATACATTACACATAAGACAAAAGATATTTATTGTTAATAGTGTTGAACGCGAGCGGATACCTACGGTCAAAACAATCAACCCTGTTGTCAGCAATGAATTTTATTCATATTTTTTGCTATATATTGTCATACTGGTGTTTTGCGATCGGCCGTTTTGTGAAGCGGACAAGTTAAATCGCATAACATGGGGAAGCGAGACTCTTTTGCTTTTTATAGCTAGTTAGTCGTTGAAAATATTTCAACAAACTTTATGAAACAAAAAGGCGCGAAGCAATGAATTAATCAGTATGCTTCGCGCCTTTGTCATGCGTTCAGAAGATGGTGTTAAAAAATATTACCTTTTCTTTCGAAATCTACTGAAAAGAGCGAACATTGTTGCTCCTGCTCCTACAAGAAGAAGTGTTCCAGGTTCCGGTACGGCAGGGATAGGCGGCTCAGTTGGCGGTCCCGGAGGTGGTTCGCCTGGAGTCGTAGAGGTGTTTGGAAAGACAGGTGGTTCTGTAGTGGAAATGTTTGGTAATACTGGCGGTGGCTCTGGGTTAGATGCGCCCGGGTCGTCCTCCGATGGGCCTGCCCCAGGTCCAGGCGAGGGGTTACCTGGATTTGGAGGATAGGTTGGATATCCAGCGGGAAGTCCGCTTCTTGTTGCAGGTGTACCCGCTACTGCCACCGCATCCGTAGGTGCTGATGATGGTGGCGCAACCATATCTGATGTTGAAAATACTTGTTCAGGCGTTTCTTGGATCGGTCTGGGAGGAGGCGCGTCAATTCGTTCAACGACAGGAGGAGCTCCTGGAGGCGGCGGAGCAATAACATAGTCATTGCAACAGAAAGTGCGTACCACATGGCGCCCGTCGGTAATATAGCTGTCGCCTTTGGGTAATTTAACCGCTCTTGACGTACGTTTTATAATATTATCTTTTCGATATGAAACAAATGTCCATACATCACTCTCTTGCTTGCCTATTGTGGCATTATCCCAGTTGAATTCCGAAAAATGTTTTGCAAGCGTTGGATCGTTTTCGACTGTTTTACGGAAATCTTCCACAGAGTGAACACTATTTTTGGGACAGAGCCCATAGTATTTACCTCCGATTGTGCTGCTTGCGTCAATCGGCTCCTGAATCTTTAGCTTTGCTAATTTGGATGATGGTATAGGTGTGTTGTCCGCCTGAAGCGACTGATGCAAAGCTCCCGCCGCAATGATTAGCAGGATGATTACCGCAATGACGGTAATCTCCTTTGCAAAGCTGGAGATTCCTTTTTTTACTTCGGATAGCTTTTTGTTTGTTGTCATACGCGTTATCCTTCCTCTGTCATTTGATAAATTGGAAAGGTATCCAGAAACGGGTTGTGTAAAATATATATTAAAATAATTATCTCGTCGTTTTTGCTAGCTTTATAGTACAAGGTTGCATGGGGCCGAGCGGGTCTGTCGCCGAACCTACCCACATAACAGCGTAGTTTTTATGTATTCCAATGCCGAACGCCATTATACTGGTGCCTTTCCAGGCCCCGGATTGGAGAAGTACGGCGTTGTGNCGCGGACTTGCTTTCCATGCTTCCAAGACCCTTGCGGGGTCAGCCTCTTTTCCGCTAGTGAAGTATGCGTTTTCGTAACCATCTCCCGTATACATGAAATTTGTTATTTCACGGGGTTTGTTCCACATAGAGTTTGCATACATGTTGTCTTCTGTATAGCATACAGANTTCCAGTAGCCTATATCAGACCAGCTGTGAAGCGAACAAGGTTTGCCGCGACGATCTCTGCCCGTTGCCGGAGCATTCTCGCTCAGATCAATGGCATGAACACGAGCAACCTTGTTCAAAGAGCGTGAGTTTTCTATGGGGGGCAAGCCGTGCGCTTGCCTGTATTCATTTACAAGACGAAACAACTTTTCTTCCTTTGAGGAAAGGCAAGAATACTCTCCTAATTCATGAAGGGCGTTTCGCATGATTGTTTGAACGCCCGGTTTGGCAAACTGGCTTGCATTACTATCAATAGATGCTCCTAGTGAAATAATTGCCGCTAGAACGGAATTGACGAGCACCTTTTGTAAACGTACGCCGCGCTTAATGGAGCTTGGTCGGAGATATCCCTCGTCCACTAATATTTCGCCTATTTTTTTGTGCGAGTCGTTTTGTTTGAGAAGCGCCAGATCAAGTTGTTCGCGGGAGAGCTGATTTATGGCTACCAGCAGCTCGCCAAGCCTTAGGGAAAAACCAATGGAAAATTCCTGAAGCAATTGGTAATCAAGAAGAGCGCTCAACTGCTTTTCGGTCAAAATGCCAAGGCGTATGAATACTTCGCCGAGTTTCTGTCCGGTCTGTTTTTGTTCTGAGATTGCGCGATCAAGCTGTTTTNGAGTAATATGTCCAGAGCTGACAAGTAATTCGCCGATTTGTTGGCGATCTCCGGCTGCGGTTTTCACCGCAGCGGAAAGAGATCCTAGACGCTCTTGCAACAATAGCGGAAGTTTGATGTCTTTCTCTTTAAGCGCGCCTTTTCTTATTAACAACTGTCCCAGCAACTCTTTTGTGTATTTTTGTTCTTCCAAGGCGATGTCAAGCGCTTGTTGCGACATAAATTTTCCGTCCAACAAAATTTTACCAAACTGTCGTTTTACTGAACATTCCACTATTTTATTCTCCTGCAGAAAGTCGAGCAAAAGATCGAAATACAAAAAACTCCATGGCACTATATCATTTTTTGTAGCTAAAAGTCCATACAATATAACTGAATGTTCGTTAAATTTTTTTATAAAATTTCTGCTTGTAGCATTGATTTTATAAATGCGCGTCGTGCTACAGTAAGTTATCTAATTTACATGAAAATTACAGTTTACCGAACTAATATCCAATTGGTATAAAATCAACTGTCAGGCCATTAATTTATTTGAAAAATATTATCTTTCGGTAAAACTGTAAATAAATCAAGCGGAGGTTAAAACCGAAAATGAGACAATCCTTTGGAGCAACGCCCATGGTATTTCCCACGCCGGTTCTGATGATTGGAACCTATGACGATGAGGGAAAGCCCAATTTGATGAACGCCGCTTGGGGAGGCGTATGTTCCTCTGATCCCCCTTGCGTAAATGTTTCAGTGCGTAAATCTCGTCACACATACGCCGCTATATCCAAGCTCATGGCCTTCACTATCGGTATTGCTTCAGAATCATCAATGAAACAGGCTGATTATGTAGGCATTGCTTCAGGACGGGATGTTGATAAATTTGCCGCCGCAGGCCTGACGCTAGTCAAAAGCGAGTTGGTTGATGCTCCTTATGCTGATGAATTTCCAGTGATCCTAGAATGTCGCCTATTGCATGTTTTGGAAGTGGGGGTTCACACGCAATTTGTTGGTCAGATTCTGGATGTGAAAGTTGATACATCCGTGTTAGACGAAAAGGGGTTGCCTGATATAATGAAAATCAAGCCGCTGGTTTTCGATGTTTCTCGCAAGGAATACCGCGGTGTGGGCTCTTTGCTGGGCAAGGCGTTTTCTGTTGGCAGAGATTTGATTCGAAAATAAATTAGGGCCTAGCCTAGAATAGGACACCAGAAAGGTGATATATTCTAGCTATGAAGCAGAAAAACAAGTATGTAAATCGCTCAAAGATTTCCGAAGCCAAATTCAGGCAGTTAGTGA
>JGI994J12354_10002732_pt1 | contig 16901 bp, 8 predicted proteins | sample IntmicLarv3ML3BL_FD_12354 | JGI IMG/M metagenome (IMG submission 12354) | reverse complement strand
GACCAAGTGATTAACAGTCACCTGCTCTGCCACTGAGCTACTGAGCATCATTTTTAAAGTTCTAGAATATGTTATTCTTTTTTACTCTTGTCAATATTTTTTAAATATTTTTGCAACTTTTATTTGCTTTTTTTTTCAGTTTTTTCTCTGTGATTTTTTATCACATTTTTATCACATATTCCAAATCGTCATCAGAAGAAATCGCTTCCCATATTATATCTTTATATTTATCCCTATTTGATTCATCCATATTTTTGATTTCTGTCAGCAAACGTCTGTATCTATATTTGGCCGCTAGACCAGCAAATCTATCTACACTCTTTTTCGAAAAATTAAAATCTTTCATATCATTAATAATTCCTGAAGAGATTTTTTTATAATCAAAGAAATTCAAAAATGCTGTACTACTATTATTTGTGTTATTATCAAAATGTGTTCTATAACCTATAAACATTTGTTTTATACGCAGAACTTTTTCTCCATTTTGCTTTGCATACTTTACAAACCTATAAAAGAAATCCCAATCACAGGCTCTTTTATATTCAGGATTCATATATCCTACCTTATCGAAAGCCTCTTTTGAAAATGCAATCGCAGACGGAACCGCTGTTTCAGAATGCAGTTCTTTTGCAACAATTCTTTCGTATTTACGAAAAGTCTTTTTGATAGTGCCTACTTTGAATCTTGGCATATTTTCTTTGAATGCCTCATTTCTATGATATAAACATGAAATTTTATTCGCATATTTTGAAAATAAATATAATTCATATTCAATTGCAAGTGGATGTAAAATATCGTCGCTATGTAAAATTCTAATATATTTTGCAGTTGCTTTGGCAAGACCTTGATTTGTATTTACGACTTGTCCGAGTTCAGGTTCTGAAAACACATATTCATATCGAATTTTACCTGAAAGCATTTCTTTACACAAAGATTCAATTTCTTCTCGTTCTTCTTTCGTCTTTGTATCGTCGGTGATGATAAGACTGAAATTTTTAGAAGTTTGATTCAATATACTTTCCAAAGTTTGTCTCAAAACATCTGCTCTTCCATGGCAAGGAATAACAACATTCATCAGAATTTCATGATTCATTTCATCACTACTATTTTCTTTCGGACATTGGTACAAATATTTTGAGCCTTTTAATTTTCTTATTTTTAATCTGCGAATAAAATGTTTTAATAATCTTTTTTTCGCCCTGTAAAAATGTTTAAGATACGATATTTGAGTCCAATCTATTAGAGGAATACTAGCATTCCCATTAGCGTATTTATTATAAAATTTAAGCCATTTATTATGTGTTAGAATATGCCATCTATCAGCCCCTGCTCTTGTCTTTTTTAAGAATGCAAATCCGTATTGTTCAGGATTCAAAACAATAAAATTATTTGCTAAGATATTTGCAGAATATTTTTGAGCTTCTTCATTATTATCAAACATATGACGCACAGGAATATGTTTTAAGAACTTTTCTGCAAATTTGATAATGATATATTGTTCAGGATTAAATCGAGAAATTAATGCGGGATATTTATGTATAACCATTAAATCGCGGCAATGTAAATTAAACCAATTAGACTCTTCATATGTTGGATATGGAATATCCCAGAGTTTGAGCATATCTTCTTTTAGTCCGAAGCCAACCCAATCGCTTATGCAAAAAGGACACTCCCATTTAAATGGGTCTCGCGTTGCAATAGATGAAACCAAAATTCTATTTTCTACGAATTTCCATTTATCATCATAGCATTCAAATCTATTATAGTAGGAAAGAAAATTAGTATTTGTTAATTTTATATCTGCACGCAATTTTAATACATATTTTCTGTCAGATAATTTAATCCCATTTAATGTAGAAGCAATTTGTCTTTTGATATTATTAGGTTCAAATTCGCTCATCATTACAGCTCCAGGGTCTTTATTTAAAAGAAGCTCATCATAATCTAAATTGGCGACCTCAGAGCCTTCCCATGTTGACAAAATGATTTGTGCATTTGGCAAATGTGCCCTAATACTCTCCACACATTTTGGAGTATTTTCATTATCGATAGGTCCTTGAACTATTATGGAAATATTTTGCGAATCAATTTTATTTTTCATATTATATTTTATAAAAGTATCATTCTTTATTTCACAGTTGAAAACATAAAAATTCAATTAATACATACTTTAAAGAAAAAAATATGCATTTATAAAATAGAAAATTAATTATCCGTGCAAATTAGCATTGGGTAGATTCAAAAATTTATGAATTTTTGAATGATAAAATTCTTTGAGTTTACCCATTACTCCGCGTGCGTTATCTATCGACAAAACTTCATCGCGTAATTTTTGAAGTTCGTTCATTTCAACTTTTCGCAACAAGAATTTTATTTGTGGCAAAGATGAATATGACATACTAAGTTCTTGCACACCCATACCCAATAACAATGACGCAAACACAGGATCTGCTGCTATTTCACCACACACGCAAACTTCACAATTTGCAGCGTTAGCTGCACTTACTATTGTATTTAAAACTCTGACTATCGCAGGGCTTGCAGGTTCGTATAAATATGCAACCTTATCGTTAACCCTATCGACAGCGTACATATATTGAATCAAATCGTTTGTTCCAATGCTGATAAAATCACACATTTTCGCTAGGATATCTGTTGTCAATGCGGCGCTTGGAACTTCTATCATTGCACCAATTTGAATATTTTTATCGAAATCTTTACCCTGTTCGATGAGTTGAGCTTTTGCTTTCTCGACAAATTCTTTCGCTTTACGAAGCTCATTTGGCAAGCTAATCATCGGGAACAAAATCTTGATTTTACCAAATGCAGACGCACGTAAAATTGCGCGCAATTGATTCAGAAAAACATCTTCGTGATCTAAGCAAAATCGAATTGCACGATAACCCATAAATGGATTTTGTTCTTTTTTAAAGACATTGAAATTTGCAAAATTTTTGTCTCCGCCTAAATCTAGAGTACGGATTACAACTGGCTTATTGCCTGCTTTTTCGGCAACTTGTCGATAAACCAAAAACTGATTTTCTTCACTCGGGAAAGATCCTGAATCTATAAAATAATTTTCTGTTCTAAAGAGTCCTACACCACTCATATTGTGCAAGACTTCTTCGGTTAAATCGTCAGAGCCACTGATGTTTACAGAAAGTTTATATTCTTGCCCAGACAACATTTTATTTGGAAAAGGCAAAGATGTATTATACAAAAATTCTATTTGCTTGTGCGTAGAATCAACTTCTTCATATCGACGCAAAGTTTTCTCACTCGGATTTTCGTAGATTGAACCAGTATAGCCATCTATCAAAATAAAATCGTTTTGATTTAATGAAGACATCAATCCATTTACAGCAACCACGCACGGAATCTTCATAGATCTTGCCATAATTGCTGTATGACTCGTGAGTGAACCTTTTTCTGTCGCAAGACCTAAAATATTTTTACTATCTAAAAGTGCAAAGTCAGAAGGCAAAAAGTCTTCTGCAATCACAATCTTTGGTTCGCTAACCAGATTCAATTTCGAACCCTTTTTACCGAGCAAATTATTTATAACTCTGCGCGAAACGTCTTTGATATCTGAAATACGCTCGCGCATAAATGGGTCATCTATAGAACCAAATGCGTCGATAAATTTTTGCGCAGCTTTCTGATAACAATAATCTATATTATAAAGTTCAGAATGAAGAATATTAAAAGTTTCTTCAATAAGCGCGACGTCTTCCAATACCATAAGGTGTGCATCGAAGATACCTGCTTCGCTATGACCAACTCTATCAGAAATCTCGTTTTTAATTGCAAGAATATCTTGTCTTGTTTGGACGAGAGCGCTCTCAAAGCGTTTAATTTCCTCAGCTGTATTGGCTTCGGTGATTTTATAATGCGACACTTCCACATCGCCATGAGACACGATAAAAACGTTTCCCATCGCGATTCCATCAGAGGCTGATAAGCCTCTTAAAATATTTTCGTGACTTTCGTCGTTCATAGGGAGTCGCTTAATAATTAGTTAGGGTCTACTATTTGCTCATAAAACACAATCTTTTTTTATCAAAGACAATTAGGTTAAGTGCGTCCAGCAATTTCGCAAATGCTTTTAAAATAAGATATATTTTCTGATTTAAATTGTGTGATATGATTTTCTAAAGCACGCCATTGCCAGTTGCCATAAGGATTCCCTGGCGTATTCAAGCGTCCTTGAGAACCCAAACCAAACAAATCTTGCAGAGGAATTATTGCAATTTTTGAAGGCGATAACATTGCACCAAAGATAATATCCCAATGAGCATTTTCGCCAGAAGTTTTAAAATAAATGCGAAATTGATTTTTTGTTTTCTCATCAGAATTTTGATACCAAGAAAGCGAAGTATCATTATCGTGAGTTCCCGTATAGCATATAGCGTTTTGCTTTTGATTGTATGGCAAGTATGGATTATTTTTATTTGAATCAAATGCAAACTGTAAAACGTTCATAGATGCAATGTTTAAGTTGTCGCGCAATTTAATAGCGACATCAGAGAGCAAACCTAAGTCCTCGGCGATAAGTTTTATTTTTGGCAAAGCTTTAGCTATGTCTTCAAAGAATTTTAAATCAGGACCTTTACACCATGTGCCTACTTTTGCAGTTTTTGAATTTGCAGGAATTGCCCAGTAATCTGCAAAAGCACGAAAGTGGTCTATGCGAATTGAATCGAAAAATTTTGTAGCATTTTTTAAACGTGCAACCCAAAAGTCTTTACATTTTGCATAGGAATTTTTCCAGTCGTAAATAGGGTTACCCCAGAGCTGACCTTCAGGAGAAAAATAGTCTGGTCCAACACCTGCTACATTACGGAGATTTCCATTTTTGTCGCAATCAAAAATTTCCTTGTTAGCCCAGAGCTCTACGCTATCGAAAGAAACATATATAGGTAAATCGCCAATAATACTTATGTTTTTTTCGTTTGCATAAGATTTCATCTGCAAATACTGAGCAAAAAATACCCATTGAATAAATTTTTGATTTTCCATTTCAGCGCATTCTTTTTCAGAATACTTTTGTTTTTTTGCTTTTTTGTAATCTTTGAATTCAGGAGTCCATTTGTCTGAAGATGCTCCGCTGAATTTCTTTTTGAGCATTGTAAAAAGAGCGTAATCATCTAACCAAAAAGCATTTTCTTTGCAGAAATTTTTAAATGAAGAATTTAATTTTTCTTCACAAACTCTTTGATTTTTTTTGTCGCTAAAAAATCTTTGAGCCGCATTGCCCAGCATCGCAGGCAAAGTTTCGTAAAGACACCCGTAGTCGCAAAAATCTTTTGGCAAACTTTTTGCGATGCTAATTTCGTCGTCAAACAAAAGATTTGTTTCTTTGAAAAAATCAAAATCTATAAAGTAAGGATTCCCCGCATATACTGAAAAAGACTGATATGGAGAGTCTCCATAGCCTGTTGGATTTATAGGACATATCTGCCAATATGTGGCTTTGCAATCCGCCAAAAAATCAATAAAGTTCTTTGCGCTTTTGCCAAGATTGCCGATACCATAATCAGATGGCAAACTACTTATATGTGCAAGCAAACCAAAGGCTCTATCTTTAATCCAAGAATAATCTTTCATAACTTAGTATATAAGAGTTTAACATTTTAAACTTCAATAACAAATTCCACCTTGACATAAGATTTTCAAAATTTAACATCTGCTTTGAAATTATCAACCATACTATACTATGAGAGGGGTTTTTTATCTATGAGAAAAATATTAATACTATCGCTAATCCTTGTTGTGAATCTAGGATTTGCCCGTGAAACTATATCGCTTGATGGCACTTGGGATGTTGCCGAAGGTTTTTTAAATGAACCCCCAAGCGAATTCCCATCAACTATCCACGTTCCCGGATTTCTTGATATGGCAAGTCCTGCTTTTGAGAATGTAGGAGCAAGAGTTGAAAATCCTTGGGATTTATCGAAAGGATTTTCCCGTCCTTCCGACCCATTGCGTGAAGCATTTTGGTATAGACGCACATTCGATATTGGTGATGAGCTTCCAAAATTTGCAGAATTAAAAATCAATAAAGCAGCTTATACAACTCAAGTTTTCATCAATGGTAAGCTCGCTGGTACAAGATATTCTTGCTTTACACCAAATTATTTTACAATTACACATCTTTTACAAAAAGGTGAAAACACTATTCTTATCAGAGTAGGCGCAGGATTGTCGGCAGTCCCACGTCAGTACGTCGAAGGCTACGACTTAGAAAAGAAAGTTTACACTCCTGGGATTTACGACTCTGTATCTTTGACTCTAACAGAAGATACTTTTATCAAGAACGTACAAATTGCTCCCGATATCAAAAAAGAAGGAATCAGAGTAGTTGGTAGCGTTTGGAATAGAGGCGACAAAAAGCTCACAACACCTTTAACGTTTAAAGTGAAAGAAAGAAATTCTAAAAAAGTTGTGGCGACTTTGGAATCTACTCTTCCAGAAATCATACCAACTCAAGATCAAACTTTTGATGTGTTTGTAAAAATTCCAAATGCAAAATTGTGGAGTCCAGAGTCTCCATTTTTGTATGAATTAGAGGTTTTAACTCAAGACGATACCTACTCTCACAGATTTGGTATGCGCGAATTCAGAGGCGATGAAGAAACAGGAATGTTTTATCTTAATGATAAACCTTACTATCTGCGCGGAACAAACTTCACTTTCTTTAGATTCGTTGAAGATGCCGATAGAAAAGCTCTACCCTACGATAAAGATTGGCTCACAAAACTTTTCCTACACCTCAAAGATTTGGAGTGGAATTCTGTTAGATTTTGTATAGGTTTTCCGCCAGAAATTTGGTATGAATTTGCAGATGAAATGGGTATTTTAGTTCAAGATGAATTCCCTGTTTGGTATGAGAATTTCACACATCTATTAGATATGGACGAGTACACAACCGCTGGCGAATACAGAGCCTGGATGCAAGAGCATTGGAATTATCCATCTGTCGTAATTTGGGATATTTTGAATGAAACTATTGCTACGCCTGAAATGGAGTATGCAAAACGTCAAGTGCGCAATTTGGATTTGTCGAATCGCCCTTGGGATAACGGTTGGGGTTGGCGCTCTCAGGCAGGAGACCCAAGCGAACATCATCCATATAGAATAGGTGGATATAAAAATCATAATCAAAAATTCCCTCAACAAATGGTGCACGATACTGTGGCTATACCTCCGCACGATGGCAAAGGATTCATCACTACAACCAAACCGAAGATTTTAAATGAATATGGATTCTTGTGGTTGAAGCGTGATGGTAATCCTACCAAACTTACAAAGCCTATTTATGATTACATTCTTGGTGAAAATTACACAGTAGAAGAAGCTCGTGAAGCATACGGCAGATACTTTGCTTTACTCACAGAACACTGGCGTCATAAGGGACGCGCGGCGGCAATTTTGCATTTTACCTTTTTGAGTTTTGATGCTGACTACGCTGTAACTTGCGATAATTTTACAGACATTACTAAACTTACTTTTGAACCAAGATTTTATAAATATCTTAAAGATTCATTTAGTCCTGTCGGTGTTGCGTTGAATTATTATGAAACAGATGTTGTGAAAAATTCCGAAACTGAATTTGAAATTTTTTGCATCAACGATACATACAAAGATTGGTCTGGCGATATGTATATACATGTGAAAGATTTAAAATCAAACAAGATATTATCTACAAATAATCTTTCTGTATCGTGTCCCGCAGTCGGCAAAGAAACTTTTAAAGCCAAAATTAAGATGCCCGCAAAGGCAGGAAAATACGAGATTATAGCAACTATTAGCCCTGTCAAAGGCAAGAATATTAATAGTGTACGCTACTTAAATGTAGTAGACTAATTCTTTTTATCATTAACAAAATCTAAAAATAAAACAGGTAATTTGCCTGTTTTATTTTTTTGATTTTCAATTGACACGAAGATTTTCCAAAGTAACATCAAGCACGAAAACAATAACAATACTACACTGTGATAGGGTTTTAAATATATGAAAAAAATACTAATATTATCATTGATTCTTGCTTCAAGCATTGGTTTTGCTCGCACTACGATATCATTAGATGGTTCTTGGGATGTTGCTGAGGGTTCTTTTGATGCGCCTCCAACAGAATTTCCATCAAAGATAATTGTGCCTAATTTTATCGATATGGCACAACCTGCGTTTAAAGAAGTCGGTGCAAGACTTGAAAGCGGATTCAATATACGAGACGGATTTGAACGTGCTAAAGACCCATTGCGTGAAGCTTATTGGTACAAGCGTACTATTAATATAGATGAGCTTCCAAGATTTGCAGAATTAAAAATTGCTAAAGCTGCTTACACAACTCAAGTTTTTGTAAATGGTAAAAAAGCAGGAACAAGATATTCTAACTTTACTCCAAATTATTTTAATATTACTCATCTACTCCAAAAAGGCGAAAACACTATTCTTATTAGAATTGGCTCTGGACCTAGTGCTGTGCCACATCAATATGCAGAAGGTTATGATATTGAAAAGCTAGAATATATGCCTGGTATCTACGATTCTGTGTCGCTTACACTTACTAACGAGACTCTAATTAAAAATGTACAAATTGCTCCTAGCATAGAAAAAAGTGGAATCAGGGTTGTTGGTTACATTTGGAATTATGCTGCAAAAAAACTTTCTACCCCACTTAACTTTAAAGTGTTAGAAAGAAAATCCAAAAAGATTGTAGCAACATTTGAAGCAACACTTCCAGAAATCACACCTACTCAAGAAGAAGCTTTCGATGTGTTTATAAAAATTCCAGATGCAAAATTATGGAGTCCAGAATCTCCATTTTTGTACGAGCTTGAAATCACAACTAAAGACGACACCTACTCGCACAGATTTGGCGTACGCGAGTTTAGAGGCGATGAAAAAACTGGTATGTTTTATCTTAATAACGAACCTTACTTTTTGCGCGGAACAAACTTTACATTCTTTAGATTCGTAGAAGACCCAGACAGAAAAGACTTACCTTACAACAAAGAATGGCTCACAAAACTTTTCACAATGATGAAAGATTTAGAATGGAATTCTGTTCGCTACTGCATTGGCTTTCCTCCAGAAATTTGGTATGAATTTGCAGACGAAATGGGTATGTTAGTTCAGGACGAATTCCCTGTTTGGTATGAGAATTTTACACACAATCTTGATATGGACGAAAACACCATCGCCGGTGAATACAGAGATTGGATGCAAGAACATTGGAATTACCCATCCGTCGTTATTTGGGACCCAATGAATGAGACTATACCTACTGTAGAAATGGAACGCGCAAAACGTCAAGTACGCGGACTCGACTTGTCTGATCGTCCTTGGGATGCTGGCTGGGGTTGGCGTTCTCGTCCAGGAGATCCAACCGAAAGTCACACTTATAGATATGGCGGATTTGTAAATCAAAAACAAAAAGTTCCCCAAGAACTTGCCCGAGATACTCTTGCTATTCCTCCTCACGACGGCAAAGGATTTATTACAACAAGCGTTCCTAAAATCATAAATGAATATGGATTCTTGTGGTTGCATAGAAATGGAAATCCCTGCAAACCTACCAAAAGAATTTATGAATATATGCTAGGTAAAGATTATACTCCGCAACAAGCGCGCGAAGCTTGGGCGCATCTCTTTGGAATCGCTACAGAACACTGGCGTCATAAGGGTCGAAACGCTGCGATTTTGCATTTTAACTTTTTGAGTTTTGACAGACCTTATGCCACAACTTGCGATAACTTTTTAAATATCACGACTCTAGAGCATGAGCCAATGTTCTATGAATATTTAAAACATACATTTAGCCCAATAGGTGTTGCGTTGAATTATTATGAGACTGATGTAAAAGCAAATTCTGATAGCGAATTTGAAATCTTTTGCATTAACGACACTTATTCTGATTGGGATGGAAAGCTGATTGTACGCATAAAAGAATTAAATTCAAATAAAGTGTTATCAGAAAAATCAATACCTGTTGAATGTGATTCTGTTGGTAAATCTACATATAAAATTTCTGTTAAAATACCCGCTAGCGCAGGAAAATACGTAATAGAAGCAGCTATCACTCCTGTTAAAAACAAAGAAGTAAAAAGTATACGCTACTTAAATGTAATTGACTAAAATTTATAAAATACCAAATAAAAAAAAGCAGGCTTTACTCGCCTGCTTTTTTTATTTGGTATTTATTACTCAGATTATTTTATTTCGAGTTCATAGATTGACCACCAAGTACCTTCAGTTTTGCCCATATTTTCAAATCTGATAAACTTGAATTTTTGGCCATCTTCGAAAATGAATGTATCGCTACCACCTTCTTTTTTGTACTCAAAGTTTACTGGAGCCATCTTCTCGATAGTTTCACCTGCAAAGACTCTTGGACTTAAGATTCTATCGCCAGTAGAAGAACCCAACATCAATTTAACAGACTTAACTTCTTTATATGAATCCAAACCAACTTGGAACCACATAAATGGAGCTGCTGCCTTTTCTGTTGCCCAACGAGTTTTCATATCTCCATCGAAAGCCTTTGAAAGCAATCCGGAGGCAACATTTGAGCCGGCACTAAAGCCATTACCCATATCGCTCATTGCTTTGAATTGACTTGCTTCTTGCAAGAAAATCAATTCATAGATTGACCAATAGAAGCCTTTGTCGCTTGTAGCTTCGATTCTCAACATCTTCACATCTTTAGCTTCTGGGAATGTAAAGATTTGTTTTGAACCTTCTAATCTGTATTCATACTTGATTTCATCGAAATCTTCCATTGAAGAACCGACATAGATTCTTGGATTATCAACGCCGTCATTAATAGATATTCCAAGTTCCAAAACAAAACCTGTTAAGCGTACCGCTTCAGGCAATTCAACGTGAACAAATTGTCCCGCTACCATACCTGTGTTTGTAGCCCAGCGAGTATTTCTATTTGCATCAAACATTTCGTGCAAACCGTGCTTATTGTTGCTTGTTGCAGCTAAGAAACCATTAGGTAATTTCACGACATCTTTTGGATCGAGATTCAATGCCTTTAATCTCTTCATATATGTTGCATCTTTTTCTCTCAAAGCGTTATTGAGAATGTAGTCTGCGGCAGGAGTATTAACTGCATTAAGTTTTACAATAACATTGATAATAGTATCTTGAAGAGCTTGCTTTTCTTCTGTTGAAGTAGCTGCTTGAGCCATTTTAACGAGAGTATCTAAAACGCTATCGTTCTTCCAAGCTGTCATTTCTTTAAGAGCTTCGGCTTGCATTCCAGACTTATAAACTTCGACCAACATATCTACACCTGCTTGAGCTGAATTTTCAGAAGCAAAACGCAATACGAAAGTTTTGTCTTTTTGATCTGTTAGTTTGTCGAACAATTTCTTTGCAGCTACAACTACTTTGTCGCTTGCATCTCTGCGTGAAGTTGTAACCAAAGCAATAGATGCTTGTTGCTTTACTTTGCCTTCTAAAGTTGGGAAGACTTCTGTAATTCTTACAAACGCTTCACCACTGCTTACAACAGCACCACTTAATGCTTTTAATGCAGAAATTTTTTCGTCATCACTGCCCTTTTTCAATAAGTCGATAAAGAAATCTATATTTGAAGATGTATCAATCAAAGCAAGGGAAGCTTCTAATAGAGCTCTTGGTTTGTCGGATAATTTAAGCATATCTTGCATTATCTTTTGTGCCTTGTCTCTTGTTCTTACAGAAGCAATTAAGAATGCTGCAGCACGTGCGTCTGCATCATTATACAATGGAGCAAAAGATGCTAATTTTGCAAAATCTTTACCTTCGCTCATTGCAACAGCAGCAGCGCTGATAGCTAAAGCCAATCCAGCGTTATCTGGTTCTAACGCGATAATCTTGTCAAAACTTTCACCACGTCTTGCCAATGCATTTACGAATGCAGGCTTTAATGAATCAGAGATTTTTTCAAAGCTAATTTCCGCAGGAACTTTTACTTTTTCATTAAGACCAATGAAGTTAATTACGTTTATCAAAACGTCGTCATCTTGAGGGTTTACAAATTTGCCTGCTTTAGTGAGCAAGATAGCTGCTGTTGATTTTGCTGACTTCAATGGGAATTTTTCTGCGAGAATAAATTTCAAAGCATCAACATCAACAACATCATTTTCGAATGCAGAAGAACTATAAGACATAGCTGCATAATTTTTCAAATTGGCATCATTAGTTGCTTTGTAAGCGCTGAAAATTGCAGCAGGAGCGTCCTTAGAAGGCGTGACTGCCAATGCACCTAATGCGCTTTGAATCATATTTGCATCTTGAGCCTTTGAAGCTTTTGCAAGAACATCAATTAAGAATTTTACATTTTTTGCATCGCGCAAATTGCCAAGAGCCAACACAGCAGACAATCTGATATACTCTTCTTTATGAGTGGAAAGTTTCTTTAAAGTTTCAGCAACATTAGCATCTTTTGAACGAGCCATTAAGCTAACCAATCTTGCAGTTACTTGAGAATAATCTTTATCAGAAGCTTTGACATTTACAAACTCACCTAATTCTTTTGCAGTGTAATTTGCGCCCAAAACTTCGAGGCATTGAGCGATATACATTTTATATCTATCAGTGCCTTCGTTTGATTTTTGATTATCCAAAATTACTTGTTCTGCTTCTTTAGATAACTCTGCGTTATGAGAAACAGATTGTATAATTCTAAAATATGAATTTTGCATTGGAGTTGCAAATGCACCGTACTCCAAATCTTTGAAGTCAGACAATGAATTCAAAATTGCTCTTCTGTTTTGAGCAATAACGCTATCATCACCACTAGGAGTTGTGTCAGCTTCTAAGTCACCGCAAGCAAATTGAAGTGCTCGCATATAAAATTCATTAACATCTGCCATCATAAATGGATTATATGCATGACCGAATGTTCCGTAAGCGACTCTTCCTTTTCCGTAAGATTTAACCCACATTGCAGGGACATCTTTATTATCACGAACAAGAATAAAGTTTCTGTCAAAAGGATCTCCTTGAATAGGACTTCTTGTAACATCGACAGACATTAACACGCGTTGTTTATTGCGGTCATAGCCTTTTTGAACTTGATAAATTTCGTCGTGAATTCTGAATTCATTTCTCGGAAAAATGCCTTTAACTATCGGACTTTTTTCGTCTTCAACGATGATAGTCACAGCAAGAGCGCCGCCCCAAGGATGATTAACGAAAAGCCCGCCAATCATTTCTGCGAAAGGTTCCCAACCATAGTTACCATCGGCTGCTGCGTGTATACCGAACAGACCACCACCATTTTCAAGATATTCTTTCAAGTTTTCAGAAAGCTCACGATGCTTTTTAATTTGAGCATCTTTCTCTGCTTGTGGAAGTGTATTGAAAATTAGATGACTTTGGCAAAAAAAGTTACCAGTTGTATTGTTCAAGAAAACAGCATCAAATTTAGCGAGCTTATCTTTTTCAAAGTTAGAAATATCATCTGAAATAGTAAACTCGATTTGGTTATTGACGTTCTTTTGCAACGCTTGTGCAAAGACTTTGCAACCAGCGATACCTTCAGCATGATCAAATCCATTTACGTTAGAGAAAAGCAAAACTTTACGCTGTTTTTTTGGAGTAACAGCTAGCTTAGCGGGTGTTGCCTTTATGATTGCAGATTTAACATTTTCTGGCACGACCACAGCGTCTTGTGCAGACAGCATCGAAGCCACGAAAGTGAATAACAAAGTTATAAGTAAATTCTTTTTCATTATAAAAACTTTCTTGTTAGAAATTATATTAACGCCCATTTGTCGCGAGCAGGACGTGACAAGAATTTATTAGCATCTTCATCGCCAACAAATTTGCCCTTCTTATAATCCCATTCAAGATTTCTACCTAATCTAAAGCCAATGTTACCCATAATAGATATTTCAGCTGAAGATCTACCAGCTTCAACAGGTGCAATAGTTTTTGTACCGTTGTAAACTGCGTCCATAAAATTGTCGTGATGGCTATGTACACGAGGATACATAATGTCTTTATCACCGAGCCTTACGTCAGACATCCAAGCTTTGCTACCGTAGAATTTATTTCCGCGAGATGCACCAGCGATACCTTCAGTACCAACGAAAGTTACCATACCAGCTTCTTCTCTGCCCGAATCTGGATGAGTGCCTTTATAGATTTTTGTACCTGATTCAGTTATAAAGCGGTATTGTCTCCAGTTTTTTGATCCCGGCATATCGCCCTTGTCAGTAACTTCCATATATTTTGGACCTTTACCGTCGAGACCTAATCCCCACAAAGTAATGTCGTAATGATGAGCACCCCAGTCAGCGCCATTACTGTTACCATAGTCGATATGGTCGCGCCAGTGAGGGAAGAATAACTTGTTATAAGGAGCATCGCTATTCAAGTCAATTTTTGGCAAGAGCCAGTTTGAATAAGGATTCAAAGGTGAAGGTCCGCACCACATATCCCAATCGATAAAATCAGGAGTTTCTTCAATTTTCCAATTTTGTGGAATAGCCATTGACCAAGCTAATTGACAATAAACTTCTTTAATCTCGCCTAAATAACCATTTCTAGCCAAGAAAGCTGCTTTACGAAAAGTTTCTTCACTGCGTTGTTGAGAACCAACTTGGAAAGCAACTCCAGATTCTTTAACAGCTTTTTCAACCTTGCGCGCCTCTTCCATCGTGAAAGTCATAGGCTTTTCGCAATAAATATGCTTGCCTGCACGGGCCGCCATTACAGACATAGTTGCGTGCCAATGATCGGGAGTAATAATATAGACAGCATCAATGCTTTGGTCTGCGAGCATATCGCGAAAGTCTGTGTACGTTTTAACTTCGCCACCTTTACCATTGTTTTGATGATTTCTATTAATGAAACCCTTCATGAACTCAATGCGATGACGATCAACATCACAAATCGCAGTCAGGCGACAACGAGGACTATGAATAAGGAAACCCATATGCCCCCAAGTCATTTGTCCCAGACCAATGACACCTACATTTACAATCTCGTTCGGTGATTTTGAGTTTCTGCCGAAGAGCGATGATTTCAGAATAAGCGGAGCTGCTAAACCTAGCGAAGCGTGCTTAATAAAACTACGTCTTGATGTATTCATAATTGTAATAAAAAATTAGCATATATAATGCATTAAATAAATGCATATAAGTTTTAAAACATTCTAACAGAGTTTCGCTTTAAGTATAGTAAAAAATCGTCAACTTTTTGTAAAATATCGTCAAAGTAATATTTATTTTTAGAAGCAATAATCTCAATAAAGAGTAAAAAAACGTCAAAATATAAGTTTTTATCTACACGTGAAAAAGCAGAAAATAGCACTGTAAAAAATATAATTTCTTAAAAAAATCCGAGTAAAATGCAAAAAAACAGAGCTCAGCTTTTACACTAAACTCTGTATCAAGAAAATAGATAATGAATAATTACTTCAATGTCTTTTTTGACTCAGCAATAGAAGCATCTGCTGCTTCTTGTGCTAATGTATGCAATGTATTGGCAATGTAATTAGAACGATTTCTATTTTGTCCTGCTGCCATTTTATCTATTTGCTCAACTAGTTTTTTAGGGAGACTAATTGAAATTTGAGTCATCCCTGGAGCTCTTGTCAGTATTCCTTTCGGACGTGCCATAACTTTCTCTTTGTTTAATTGTTTTATATTTATTTTGTCGCGATATGAATCTATTTGCAACAGCAAATACGTAAATTCAAATGTTGCGCGAATGAAATTCAAATCAAAAGAATATGTCAATAACTTTTTGCCAAATATTCTGTATAATATGTATCGTCTAAATTCTAAAATACTTTAGATAAAAACACAATATACTATAAAAGAATATTTTTAAGCAATACGTTCGACTATTAATTGCGGTGGATTTGGTCTTCTAGGAGCGAGTCTGTATGCGCTTCTGAAATACTCCATTGCTGAATCAAGATTAGATTCATCATTATAGTGTATTTGCATTAACGCTTCGCCCTGCTTTACTTGTGTGCCGATTTTCTTAATTTCGGTGACACCTACATAAGGGTCTGGCTTAGTACCTGATTTACCGTCAGAAAGAATCTTCACACCACGAGCAATCATACCTGCATTGATATTATGTACATAACCTCTTTTTGGTGCAGGCAATTTGCGAGTATGCTTTGGCATTGGATACTTAGATATGTCTGTCAACCAAGCAGCTGAACCACCTTGAGCTTTAACCATATCCAAGAACTTATTGTAAGCTGCACCGTTTTCAAATACTTTTTCGACAGATTGTTTTGCTGCCAAATTAGAACCTGCAACGCCTGCTAAGCGAACAATTTCCATACCAAGTTTTAAGACCAATTCTTTTAAATCTTCACTACCTTCGCCTTTCATAAACTTGATAGCCTCGAGAATTTCAAGACCCAAGCCAACTGAATCGCCCAAAGGTTGATTAACATCTGTAACCAAAGCGACGCATTTGCGCTTCATAACGCGGCTGACTCTTGTGATAGAACGTGCCAATTGTTTAGCTTGTTCTAAGTCGCGAATGAAAGAACCATTCCCCCACTTTACATCGACAACCAAACCTTCTACACCGAGAGCAAATTTTTTGCTAAGTACGCTAGAGGTAATCAATGGCAAGCTTTGAATAGTTGCTGTGCTTTGACGCATTTCAAAAAGAGTAGCATCTGCAGGAGCGATTTTAGAATCGAGAGAAACAATTGAAGTTCCAATTGTAGCCAACTGTTTAATAAATGCTTCTAAAGAAAGAGAGCTTTTAAATCCTGGAATTGCAGACAATTTGTTTTCTAAAGAAATAACAAAATCTTCGTCTTGACTGCACATCGAAGGCATAACAACGCCACAAGCTGCAGCCATTGCGCTGAGGATAATAGTAGTTTTATCGCCGACGCCGCCAGTAGAATACTTTGCGAT
>JGI994J12354_10002731_pt1 | contig 16906 bp, 10 predicted proteins | sample IntmicLarv3ML3BL_FD_12354 | JGI IMG/M metagenome (IMG submission 12354) | reverse complement strand
AGCCCCTCTTTGTTGATGGCGTAGAAGTTGACATCGTAATCATAGTAGACATCTGTGAAGGAACCGGTGCCGTCCGTCATCTTGAAGGTAACAGTCAAAGCGGGATTACTTGACGGAGTATACTCATTGAGCGTGGCGTTGTATGAGATGAGTAGGATGTTGGCATACATGGCGCGGAAATCGCGTTCGGACATTGACTTGCCGTTAAGCGTGGCGGCAATCTGGTTATGATCTGCGACGGTCAAACCGTTGCCTTGGACAAACGTGTGTGTCAATGTGAATTCGAATGTCTGGCCGCTGCTTGGTTCGATGGAAATACTATCAACATAGTCAATATTGAAGACAGACACGAGGCTGTCCATGAAATCGAAGGCCGTCAATCGTGCCAGCTCTTTAATCGGCGCGGCATCGATTTCGAAAATGTAGGGCAGATCAATGTACGTGGCATAGGCGAATTCATTTGTGTCGCCGAAGAAATTGCCGACAACGAGACGGTACAGCGTGGAATTGTTCTCCAGCGTGATGTCGTAGGCCGGGCTGCCGAAGCCGTATGCGGCCAGATTATCAGATGTAGCCTCTGCGACATATGAGCCAAGGGCGATGGCCGAGAGCGGCGAGAGCACCTTTGTCATGAAAGAGTTCGTGTGCAGACGCTTGCCGTCAACGGGGCTGGTCATATAAATCTGATACAGCTCGGCAGACTGCATGCTGGGGTCATAGGAATCCAAATCTGCAAAGGCCTCGATGGGCAGCTGATTGGGTGTTTGAATGAGAATGTGCGTCAACGAGTCAGCGGACTCAATCGCCGGCAATCCGCGGTCGAGAAGGTCGGTTGCGTGCAAATTGAACAGCGCGCCCATTGTGTAGCGGATGAGATAGAGGGCGGGATCGCCGTCGAGCATAATATAATGGAAGTTGTTGTCAGGCGTGCGGCTGCCGATGTGAATAGTCTCCGAAGAACCGTCTTTGAAATGAACCGTCAGAGAACTGGACGGCGGCTCGAAGCCATATTCGGGCGCGTTGTTGAGCGCGTCTTCGGCCTTTTCTGCGACGCTGAGGGCACAGATGGAATCAATGATACCCCGCATAAGAGACTGGCTCAGGGGTGCCGCGACATCCCGCATAGACCACGAGCCATCTTCGTTGCGGACGTAGGTCATATGACCATCAGGCTTTTCGAGTTCGAAGGACACCGCATCGCTCGCGCTGCGCGTGAGAAGCGCGATGTCGGTCGGGGTGGGTTCGGGGGGCGGGTCGCCCTGCCGGTCTTTATTAATGAAGTAGAATCCGAGAAGCCCGCCCAAAAGCAAGATGCAGGCCGCGATGCTGAATATATATTTTTTCATAAATCAATACGCCTCCCTGAAATTGGTTTTACAGTACAGCGCTTACATTATAGAGAATAAATATGAATTATTTGTGAACAAACTATGAATATAAGTGGTAGGGGATGCCTTTATGCAATTTAGACATACATATATATATGCGGCCGTGTTTGGTGCAGGTTTTGCAAATGGAACGGGGTGCTTTTGAAAGATTGTTGAAAAGTTGTTGACTTAATGGGGTGGTTGTTGTATACTATGTATAGATTTATTTTGCGCTTGGGTTATTGCTTGTACACCGCGCCTCGTTGTATCATCGATACACGGGTAGGGCAACAGGCGAAATGTGAACGCAGAATGAATACAAAGTAGACAAACGCATCTCCAAAAGGGAAGTGTTTGAACAAAAATCTACAAAAATAAAAAGGAGTGACATGTCAATGAAAAAGTCAGCAATTTTGGCAATCGCGCTTGTCGCAGCTATGGCGTTTGGCGGTTGCGGCACAAACAACGACGACGCGGCAGTATCGCAGTCGCCGGATGCACCGGTGTCGGAAGCAGTAGTACCTTCTGAGGGCACAGGCGATGTGGCAGGGGACGGCCTTACACCGAGAAATGCAGAAGGTCTCAGAGTTGACGCTACAACAGAAGGCAACACACTTGTAGTTTGTATGGACGACTGGAAGAAGGAAGCTTTCCAGTATGCCATCGATGAGTTCAATGCTACATACCCGAACATCTCTCTGGAGATGAAGAGCATCCAGATTCAGGATGACAATGTTATGACATCTCTTGCAGCTGCAAGAGACCTGCCGGACGTTGTTTACGATTTCATGCGCGAGATGCCTGTTTGGGCAGCGCAGGGCTGGGTATATCCGATGGATGAGTTCGCTGCAGGCGACCCGGACATCGCGCATGTTCCGCAGGATGCAATCGACTGGCGCACATACAATGGCAAGCTTTACGCTATGCCGGTTCGTACACATCTGAAGGGCTTGGTAGCCATCAACACAGATTTGATGAACGAGCTGAACATTGATATGCCGGCTGTTGATTGGACATATGATGACTACATCGAATTCCTTCGTGCAGGCACAACGGATCAGTATAGTGGTACAGAGGGTCTGTTTGCAACAGCTACAATCGGTTCGGCTATGGTTGAGGGCGAGCATAACTACGGTTACAACGCTGAAACAAACTCTTTCGACCTGACAAATGGTTGGCTGAAGGGTCTTGCTTGGACAAGAGAAGTACAGGCAATTGCCGGCGTAGTCGCTAGCACGCTCCGCGATGCTAATGACCCGACGAACACAGATTGCGACTACATCAAGAAGTTCGGCGAGGGCGACCTTGGTGATGGCAACATGGCTTGGAACATGGGTAAAATCCTGAGCATCCCGGCTACAGCGGCTGACCAGTCTGGTTTCCGCAGCCTGCCGTTCAACTGGACATATCATTCGGCTCCGCAGAATCCGGAAATTGGCGTTCGCCCGATTTCTCAGGGTACGAACACGATTATGTGTGCAACAACAAAGTATCCGGAAGCAGCTTTCGAAGTTGTTAAATGGTTCTCCTTCGGCGAGAAGGGCATGATTGCTCAGCTTGACTGCCTCCTCCAGAAGGATCCGGAAGTTCTTGACAACGGTTCGTTGTTCATGGTTCCGATTACTAACAACCCGAAAATCCTTGCTAAGTTCGAGACACTTGGCCTTGTTAGCCCGGGTCTCGTATACATGGCACAGAACATGGGCAACATCGTTCATGATGACTTCTTCGCTCTTCTTCCGGGCTGGACAACAACGACTCAGACTTATATCGAGCCGATGGAAACAGCTATCTCTGAAGGCGGCGACGAGAATGCTCTTGCAGCTGAAGTTTCCGCAAGCGCATCGGCTGGTATTCAGCAGCTGCGTGCAGAGTGGGAAGCAACTCTGATAGCTACACAGGCAGCTTTCGAGGCAAGCAGATAATTTCAATTAAATACAACAGGCAAGCTTCGGCTTGCTGAACGAACAGGCGCAAATCTGTGGCGGAACACAGCCGAAAAGGCAGTTCCGCCATGGGTAAACGCCCGTTTCATTATGTAGGAAAAATAAGCATTAGCGGATTTTGTTTTAAGATGTTTTGATTTAGTATGTTATTGTTCTGAAGAGGTGAGGCGCGGCGACGCGCAATTTTTGGGAAACCTTTGAACAGTCGGAGGCGAATACATGAAGCGTTCAGCGAAAGTTACGATAGCGTGCGGCATGGCGATTATTTTAGGCATGGCCTCGACGCTTGTTTTTACCAAGCCACAGACTACCAACGCATTGCGTCAGCGAAAGAGTCCGAACACGGCCTTGGCGCGTGCAAATTGGGTGAATATCGGGCCGGAGGCGACGGTTCTTGATTTGAATACGCTTCAGTCTGAAAACCCCTCTTTATCTGTGCAATCTGACGAGGGTCTGTTGTTGTCGAATGGCGGCAGTATGGCCTTTTCTTTAGATGTGCCGGCAAAGGGCGAGTATCAACTTGCTCTGACATATTCACCGGTAGAGCCCAGTATGCTGGACAGATTGTTTGAAGTTGAGCACAACGGTGAGGCGTCTCATGTGATTGTGTCAACAATATGGGTGGATGCACAGCTGGATTATCTGGTGAATGAATATGGGAACGAGAGATTTCCGGCACCTATGAATTTGATGGAACCGATAACGGATTTCCTGCGGGAATATGACGGTGTTAACAAAACGCCTGTTGTATATTCTTTTGATGCAGGGAAAACGGAGGTGACAGTGACAAACCTTGCGGATGCGGTTTACGTGAGCAGTGTAGCACTGGTGCCTGTGGTGGAGACACCTTCTTACGATGAATATTATGCCAAGATGGTTGCCGAGAACACGGATAAGCTGGGCACCGACTTGGTGATTATTGAGGGTGAGGATTACAGTGTAAAGTCCGATTCCTTTATAAATGGTAAGGCGCAGCGTGATTTATCGATTACGCCATATGATACGTATCGGAATTTGATTAGTATGTTGAATGGCAAAAGCTGGCTTATACCGGGACAGCGCGTGATGTGGGAGTTTGAGATTAAAGATGCGGGCTTCTATAAGATTGCGCTGAACAGTTTGCAGAACGATGAGGATAGCGGCGGTTCCAATATCCACCGCGATGTGGAAATTGATGGACAGCGTTTGTTTACAGAAATGGGCGCAGTGCAGTTTCCGTTCTCGACAAAGTTTGTAATGACGACATTGGGCAATCAGGAACAGGAATATCTGTTCTATTTAGAGCCGGGTCTGCACACGCTTACGATGGGCGTAACGACAGGCGTTGTCGGCGAGGAAATTATTGATAAAATCAAGGCAATGATGCAGGATATCAATGATATTGGTCTTGATTTGAAGAAGTTGGTTGCAGGTTCGACAGATAAGAATAGGACATGGGATATGTCGATATATATGCCGAATGTAGTGCCTGCGCTGGAGCAGATTATAGTGGATTTGGAATCGCTGTATGCAGAAATTGAAGTGTACAATGGCGGAAAGGCTACATATGCGAATGGTTTGCTGGTTTCGGCAAATGAAGTGCGCAAGCTTTTGAAAGATTCGAGAAATCTGCCGAATAAGGTTGACCGTTTGAGCGAGGGTGATTCCTCGGTTACGGCGGCGCTGGGCGATGTGATGACGAAAATTACACGCCAGCTGATGAACTTGGATAAGATTTGCATTTATGGTGTGAACGAGTTTGAGCCGCAGAAAGTGTCTTTCTTCCATAGCTTTGCGGAGAAATTGAGATCATTTCTCTATACATTTACGCCGGAGGCAACAGCAGCAAGCGTGAATACGTCATACGGAAGCCATCCGAATATTTTGAAAGTTTGGTTTAACCGTCCGTTGCAGTATACGCAGATTATGAAGAACATGGTTGAGTCGGATTACATAAGCAGCGTAGAAGGTATGACGGTTGAAGTTTCGTATATCAATGACTTGAACAAGCTGATTCTTTCGAATGCGTCGGGCACGAACCCGGATATCGTGGTTGGTATGCAGTACGACAAAGTGTTTGACTTTGCACTGCGCGGCGCGGCGTTGGAGTTGACGCAGTTTGAGGATTACATTTCGTTCTATACAGAGCATTATGCATGGAACAGCTTGATTCCGGTGAGTTACAATGGCGGGGTGTATGGCGCGATAGATACAAACAACTTGCGTCTGCTGTTCTATCGGTCAGACATCATGGATGCGATGGGCTGGGAAGTGCCGGAGACATGGGACGATGTGCATAAGCTGATGCCGGAGTTGTTGCGGTATTCGATGAACTTTAACCTGCCGATGAGTAACGAGGTTGGTTACAAGCCGCTGGATGTGACGGGTTCGTTCTTCTTCCAGCACGGCGGCGAGATGTACACTGAAGATGGCACGGCTACGGCGTTTACATCGCCTGAAGCGGTGGCAGGCTTCACGGAGATGACGGATTTGTTCCGGATTTATGGTGTTAGTGAGCAGGTGCCGAACTTCTTTAATAGCTTCCGTTACGGCGAGGTGCCGATTGGCATTGGCGACGTAGATACGTATATGCAGCTGCAAAGGGCTGCGCCGGAGTTGGTAGGCAAGTGGGATATTGCGCTTGTTCCGGGTGTGCGTCAGGCTGATGGAACAATTGCGAGAGATTATCCGATAGCGAGAACGGCCAGCATGATATTCTCGAATACAGACAAGCCGGAGGCCGCTTATGACTTCTTGAAGTGGTGGCTTTCGACAGAGACACAGGTGCAGTATGCATACAACTTGCAGTCGACATATGGACCGGAGTTTTACTGGAATCCAGCAAACTTGGATGCAATGGCGCAGACATATTACACGCCGGAGCATTTGAAGATTATGATGGAGCAGTGGGAGCATGGCCGTGAAAATGTGCGCCATCCGGCGGGCTACATGGTTGAGCGTGCGATTAGTGACGCTTGGACNAAGGTTGTTGTCGACCAAGAGAACAAGATGGTGTCTATCGATTACGCGGCGCTGACAGCGGATCGCGAAATTCGCAGAAANCTGGTAGAGTTCGGGTATTTGGATGAAATGGGCAATGTTAAGAAGGAATACATTACAGATACAGTAGAACGGCTGAAAAAGCAATTGGAGGGGCAGAGATGAAAAAAAGTGGATTGATGTCTTTCTTTGAGAAGCACTCCAACAAAGTTCTGTTGTTTCCTTATTTTGTACTGTTCGTGTTGTTTATCGTCATTCCTGTTTCAGTTGCGATTGGCTTGAGCTTCACGTACTTTAACACAGTGGAGATGCCGCACTTTGTCGGGTTGACGAACTACATCAACTTGTTGACAAACGATGAAACATTCATGCAGTATGTTTTGCCGAAGACGATTATATTCAGTATCATGGCGGGCTTCGGCGGATATTTCCTTTCGTTCTTTATGGCATGGTCGATTGCGCAGCTTCCGAAGCTGCCGCGCACGATTCTTGCGATTATCATTTACTCGCCGTCATTGACGGGCGGTGTTATGATTACGAACATCTGGGCCGTGTTCTTTAACGGTGACAAGGCAGGCTGGCTGAACTACATTTTGTTGGAACTCAACATTATTGACAAGCCGATTATGTGGATGCAGAGTTCAAACACGCTGCTTACGGTTATGATTATTGTAACGCTGTGGAGCAGTATGGGCGTTGGCTTCCTGGCGATTCTGTCCGGTATTTTGAACGGAAATCAGGAACTATACGAAGCGGCGTACATAGACGGCGTGAAGAACCGTTTCCAAGAGATTATTTATGTAACAATCCCCTCGGCGCGGCCGCAGATGCTTTTCGGCGCGATTATGTCGATGGTAGGCACGATTCAAGCATCTAATATCGGTACGGCGCTATCAGGACGAAATCCAACGCCGAACAATGCCGGTCAGCTGATTATTTCGCACATCGAGGATTATGGTTTTATACGATACGAGATGGGTTATGCGGCGGCGTTGTCCGTTGTACTGCTGGTTGGCATGCGATTGATTGCAGTGGGGTCGGAGAAATTGTTCGGCGACAAAGAGTAGCAGGGGGTGCACCATGAAAAAGAAGAAGGCGAAAAGACTAAGGTTTTGCGGCATTAATCCGCCGCGCTTCGATAGAAGCCAGATTAAGATATGGGTGTACTTACTGCCAATCGCTCTGTTGATGGCGACACCTATTGTGTTCATTGTGGGTACGGCATTCAAACCGCTTGACGAGCTGTTTGCGTATCCGCCGCGATTGTTCCCGCGGGAATTCACGCTGGCGAACTTTACGAAACTGTTTGGATTTTCAGAGGAAAACGCAGTGCCGTTTTCGCGGTACATGTTTAACTCCTTGACATCAAGTGCGATTATCGTGCTGCTGTCGCTGCTGTTCTCGCTGATGGCAGGATATGTGTTAGCGAAGAAGGAGTTTAGAGGGCGGTCGCTTTTGTTCAATATCAACACGATTGCGTTGATGTTTGCGCCGGCGGCGGTCACGATTCCCAGATTCTTCGTTGTGAAGTATCTGGGGTTGATAGACAGCTACGGAGCGCATATCTTTCCTGCGCTGGCATTGCCGGTTGGATTGTTCTTGGTTAAGCAGTTTATCGACCAGCTTCCGGATGCCTTGTTCGATGCAGCGAAGGTGGATGGTGCGAATGACTACTTTATCGTGGCGCGGATTGTGGCACCGATGGTGGTTCCGGCGCTGGTTACGGTGGCGATTCTGGCGTTCCAGCAATCATGGAATGCGCTGGACGCATCCACAAACTATATCAACAACGAGACACTGAAGACACTGCCAAGTTACATGAACGCGATTACAGACAAAACAACGGGTAAAACGGTGGCAGGTATGGGCGCGAGTGCGGCGGCCAACGTAATCGTTTTCCTGCCGAACTTGTTATTGTTTGTAATCTTGCAGTCCAGAGTCATGAACACGATGGCGCATTCCGGTATTAAATAAGAGGAGGGCTAGAAGTGACGAAGAGAATTGTAGCGGTTTTTGTCACATGCATGACCCTTCTGACGATGTTTTGCGGAGGGGCGCTGGCAAACGAGAACACAACGTACACGTACACGATTTCTGCCAGCTCAGATGGCGTTTGGATTCGGACACAGGATGCATATATGCCGGCGGCAATCTATTTGCAGGGTGAGTTGTCCTCGCCTGAGGATATGTATGTCACGGCAGATGGTGTTATGTACGTTGCGGATACGGGCAACAGCCGGATTTTGATTTACAACACGGCGACGGGCCAGAAGAGAGAAATCGGCAATGATGTTTTGAAATCGCCGACAGGCGTGTTTGTAACGGACGACAATGAGATTTATGTTGCGGATTTCGGGAACAAGATGGTATATGGATTCAGGGACGATGGCGAATTGTTCTTGGAGATTGGCCGGCCGGATTCGTATTTGTTTAGTGAGCAGTCTACCTTTGAGCCGCGCAATGTGGCGGTATCGAGCAGCAAGACCATTTATGTGGTGGGTGTTGGCGCGTTTGAAGGCTTGATGCTGTTTAACCCGCAGGGTGAGTTCCAAGGTTATTTCGGCGCGAACCCGCGTGAGATTACGCCGCTGGAGCGTATGCAGGAGATTATTCTGTCCAGAGCGCAAATGGAGACGGTTTTGACTAGAAAGCCGCGTCCGATTACGAATTTGACGCTTAAGAATGACTTGGTATACACGATTACGATGACACCGATTCGGGGTTTTTCCAGTATCAATGACCCGGCAACAAGCAACTCGATTCGTCGTTTGAATATGGCGGGACAGAACATTCTGAATACGGGCGGCACACGTATCATGGATGAAGCGAATTTCATTGACATTGCAGTGAGCAAGCGCGGATGTATTTTCGCGGTGTCACAGTCTGGTGTCATTACGGAATATGATCCGAACGGCGAGGTTGTATTCTCGCTCGGCGGCAAGGCGACATCGGTAGAGCGTATTGGTTTGTTCACGTTCCCGGCGGCGATTGACGTAGATGACAAGGACTTTGTGTATGTGCTGGATAAGGAGCGCGGATTGGCGCAGGTATACTATCCGACAGACTTCGCGAAGGCAACGCATCTTGCCATTGAGGCTTTTGAAGAGGGCAACTTTACAGAGAGCTTGGGTATTTGGGAAGATCTGTTGAAGCTGAACGGTATGTCCAAAATCGCGCATAATGGTCTTGGCAAGTCGCTGTATTCGCTGGGTCGCTATGATGAGGCGATGAAGGAGTTTGAGTACACATACAATCGTGAGGAGTATTCAAACGCATTCTGGGAAGTGCGAAACATTTGGATTATGAGCAACATCGCTACGATTTCAGGCGTGGTGGTGGTGCTGGTTGTAATATTGTATGTGCTGAGCCTGGTTGACAAGAAGACAAAGGTGTTCACGAATCTGAAGAACAAGTTGAAGCCGAAAGGCGAGCCGAACAGATTGTGGAGCGACATAAGGTATATCAAGACGGTGTTTATGCATCCGATTGATTCAATGTATGACCTGAAGACTGGCAAGCATGGTTCAGTGAAATCTGCGACGATTATGTATATTATTGCGTATGTTGTCGTGATGGCGAATATGCTGTTGAGCGCATTCCTGTTCCGCGGGGTTAACAGCTTCAAGTATTTGACGGTGGAGTACCTGCTGGCGATGTTTTTCCTGCCTTGTGCGCTTTGGGTAGTAGGCAATTACTTGATTAGCTCGATTAATGAGGGCGAAGGCTCGTTCAAGAATGTATATGTCTGCACGGCATATTCGTTCGCGCCGATTATCTTGTTGATGCCGTTTGTGATAGTGCTTACGTACTTCTGCACGTTTAATGATTCGTTTATTATTGAGTTATCTCGAACACTTATCACGGGCTGGACGGTGATATATTTCGTGCTGATGGTCTTAGAGGTACATCGGTTCTCATTCAAGAATATGGTGAAGAACGTGTTGCTGACAGTCTTCGCGATTATCATTGCGATTGTCGGGTTCTTGATTATCTACTTGATGGCAAAGCAGGTATATGGATTCGTGCTTGATGTGGCCCGGGAGGTGATGTTCCGTGAATCGTAAAAGAAAAATCGGTACGACAGGCCTTGCGATGCTGCTGGCGCTGACGATGGTGTATACGCCGATATACAGTGCAAGCCAGACATCGGCAGACGATGCATTGGTGGATGCAGTGGACGTTGGGGTTGACGCAGACGACGTAGTAGTGGCTTCGGAAGAAGAAACAACGGATGTGGAGACGACGACTGAGGAGCATGTAGAGGGCTCGTTGTTTGAGTCGGAAGTGCAGAGCAAGGAATACAACATTGAAGTCTACTCGAATCGGCACACGATGCCGGAGAAGAATCTGACTGTGGTAGAGAACCGGCTTGACACGGAAGGCTATAAGTTGAAGCTGGAGAACGACAAGCTGGAGATATGGTTTCGCGAAGAGATACAGGGTATGCGTATTCGCGTGAAAGAAACGGGCTATATCTGGGGCTCATTGCAGGCAGATGAACAGAAGGAAGACAACAAGCTGAATCAGAGCTGGACGGAAATGGCGAACAGCTTCTGCACGTTTGAATACTTCGACGCGAAGGGCAACGTTAAGAAGCTGAGTGCTGGAAATGCGTCGGTTGGAAAGACGATGAGCTGGACGGCGGACGGGTTTACCTGTGATTTCGATTTTACGGATGCACAGATAACACTGTCGGTTAAGATGACGTTGTTGGAGGGTTCCATACTCTTTGAGACGCTGGAGCAGCCGGAAGAGACTGGTGACTTCATGGCGAAGTCGCTGTACTTCCTGCCGTTCTTGGGTGCGGTAGCAGGCGGAGAGATTCCGGGCTACATGTTCGTGCCGGACGGGCCGGGCGCGTTGATTCGCTTCCGCGAGAAAGCGCAGTATGTCTCGGTGTTCGAGAAAAAGGTATATGGCAAGGATTATGGTGTCGATCCCTCGACAGAGGTTGTGGGCTTGGGTTCGCAAAGACCGGATGACTATCTGGTGGCAGAGCCGCAGGTGCTGATGCCTGTATACGGCATAGCGCATGGCGCTGAGCAAAATGCATTCTTTGCACGGATTGAGAATGGCGCAGAGTATGCCGCGATTCAGGGCAACGTTGCGATTTCGAATATGCCGTTTAACTGGGCGGCAACGCGGTTTGATTATCGGCAGCTGTATATGCAGCCGGTTAACCGTACCGGTAGTGGTGTACAGTCGCCGCAGAAGGTTGCGAACGTTGTGACACCGGCGATTCGGTTCTATTTCCTGACAGGTGAAGATGCGGACTATGTCGGCATGGCGAAGAAGTACAAGGAAATTCTGCTGGATGAAGGCGTGCTGACGCTGAACGAGAAAACCGGTGAGGATATACCGCTTCGCGTGGATGTGATTGGTTCGGATTTGAAATGGGGTTTCCTGTCGAAGACGAACACAGCGTTTACAACGGTTAAGCAGGCGAATGATATTCTTGTGGCGCTGGCGGAGAATGGAATTAACAATATCACGATGGTTTATGAAGGTTGGCAAAAGGGCGGTATTAATGGCTCGAAGAAAGCGCAGACCAACGTTGACGGCAAAGTTGGCAAGCTGTCCGAGATGAGGGAATTGCGTGATGCGGTGAATGAAAATGGGCGGTTCTTCCTTGCATATTCACCGATTCTGGCGAATCAGGATCAGTTGAACCTGTATCGGCAGGCAGCAACGACATTGTCGAAGAACTACATGAACATTCAGCGCGATAACGGTGCGCTTCTGTTTCGGACTTATTACTTGTTGAGACCGGATTTGGTTATTAAGAACACAAATGCGGTATTGAATGCACATTCGGATATGGACTTCGCATTGAATCAATCCGGCTCGTTGCTGTATGCGGACAACACACGTAACAACGAAGTGACGCGGACAGAGACGAAGGAAATGTTTGACCAGATTGATGTAAAGGCATATAAGAATCCGAACGCGTATTTGTGGGACACAACGGAAGTATATCTGGATGTTCCGATGGTGAACAGTCAATACCTGTTTCAGTCCGATACAGTGCCGTTTATGCAGATTGTATTGAAAGGGCACATCGAATACTACAATTCATACATCAACATTGGCGCGTTCTCGCGGAACAGCCTGCTGAAGATGTTGGAATACGGCACATATCCGTCGTTTGTTTTGACGGGCGTGCAGAGCAGCGTGCTGAAGGATACACAGCAAGAGGAATTCTTCTCGACGTATTATGAGGACTGGATGCCGACGATTGTGGATATGTATAGCGTCCTGAATGAAGTGCTTTCGCAGGTTGAAGGCGAAGAGATTGTGGATCACAAGGCGCTGGCGGAAGGCGTGGCGGTGACGACGTATAGCAATGGCGTGCGTGTGTATGTAAATTACGGCACGAACGACTACATGTATGCGGCAGACAGCGTTATTATTCCGGCGCAATCATATGAAGTGAAGGGGGTGTAAGGCATGCAGGCTCAAGTAGGAAAGGGGAATCGAGCTTCCAAGAAGCTGTTTCGGATTTCATTTAAGGTACGCAATTCCTTGACGGGATATTTGTTTGCGCTGCCGTGGCTGATTGGCCTGTTTGTTTTTACACTGTATCCTGTAATCTTTTCAATGATGATTAGTGTGAGTCGTGTCGTTATTAACGTGTTGGCGGGCGGTATTGATTTGAAGCCAATGTCAAACGGGATGTTTGAAGCGTATGACTTTGCGGTGAACAGGGATGTGCACTTCAAGACGCTGTTGATGGCAGATATACAGTTTTTGCTTCAAGCGTTGGTTATTGTTATGGTGTTCTCGCTGATTGTGGCGATTTTGCTGAATGGCAAGTATCCGCTGCGCGGCGTGTTCCGATTGATTTTCTTCCTGCCTGTGGTTATTTTGAGCGGCCCTGTGCTGCTTGAGATTATGGGTCGTGTGGATAATTTCAATTTCATGGGTGACGATTTTGTCTTTACGCTGTTTAGTGTAATGCCGGATGGAGTTATTAATGTATTTATATTTGTATTCAGCAATCTGGTGACCTGTATGTGGTTCTCTGGCGTGCAGATACTGATGTTCCTGGCCGGGTTGCAGAAGATTGACCGCTCGGTATATGAAGCGGCGGAGATTGACGGCGCAGGCAAATGGGAATGCTTCTGGAAAATCACATTGCCGTATATGAAGAGCTTGATTCTGATTAATGCGGTGTACACGGTTATTGAGTTGGCGAACTTCAGTGGTACAACAGGTACTGTTATCGGCGAAGCGGCGAAGCAGATTAGCTTGAAAGTTAATACGGTGAATCCGTTTATCTCAGGCTCGATTATGCATGCGACGTACCCGTACAGTCTTGCGGCGGCAATGAGTTGGATGTACTTTGCGGTGCTGGCGCTGGTGTTGCTACTGATATTTGTGATATTCAAGTTTTTCGACAGGGGGGATTGAGTTGCTTAAGACGAGAGGGGATTTCTTTAATAGAGTCCGCAAGATTGCGCTCGGAAGCAACAACCGAAAGGGTATTGTTCCGACGGTTCTTGTATATGTTATATTGCTGAGCCTTGGTTTTACGTACATTCTCCCTGTGTTGCGAATGCTTGTGTCAATCGTGATGACGCCGCAGGATCTGGTGGATCCGAAGGTTATCTGGGTGCCGACGCAATTAGATTTCAGCGGTATATTGAACGCTTTCAAGGTGTTGAATTACTGGGAAGGTTTGTATGTATCAGTGATGCTGTCTGTGGTTCCGGCGCTGTTGCAGACGATGTGTACAGCGTTGGTTGGATATGCATTCGGCCGATTTGAATTCCCGCTGCGGAAGTTTTGGATTATTATGGTCGTGTTGTTCTACATCATACCTATGCAGGTGACGACGATTCCGCGGTATTTGCTGTTCTTGAACTACGGGCTGATTAATACGCCGTGGTCGGTGTACCTGCCGGCGATGTTTGGTCAGGGCTTGAAGAATGGCATCTTCATTCTGATTTTCATGACATTCTTCAGCAGCTACCCGAAGGCATTGGACGAGGCAGCGGAGATTGACGGTTGCGGACGATTCAAAGTATTCTTCCGCATTGCGCTTCCGATGTCCGGCCCGGCGATGGTTATTTCGGTCATCTTCTCAGTGGTTTGGTACTGGAATGAGACGACACAGTCGGCGCTGTATTTCGGGCGAGCATTGAATGCGAATCTGTTTGGCTATACGGTCAAAAAGATGCAGACATTGCCTAGCCGCGTGGCAGGCTTTATCGAGGAGTTTACCAGTGAAATGGGTGGCAATGCCCCGGCAGCAACGGTTTTGGCGGGTGCGTTCCTGTCGATTTTGCCACTGTTGATAATGTACTTCGTTTTGCAGAAACAATTCGTAGAGAGCGTGGAAATGTCGGGTATTACCGGCGAATAAAGAGCGTGAAACGGCGTGCCTTATGGTACGCCGTTTTTTATGGTGAGGGGAACATGATGTTGGCGCGGATACCAAAGAGTACATTTATTAAGAGCTTTCGGTGGATGGGTGAGCGGATTCCATATCCGGTAGAGGATGTGAAGGGAGACACATACCCATTACGAAAATCAATCACATGAACGAGTATCGCGGTTGGGGCGGGAACGGGCCGAAGCCGACGGGCATGATTTGTGTGAATGATGTGTTTTACATGGCGTATCAGAATCTGTTTGGGGCGAAGAAGCCGCCGCACAATTTGCTGTCACAGCATGGGAGCGATGCGCAGATTGTTTTTGCGACAACGCCGTCTATGTATTGGACGCCTGCGCTGGGGACGGTGGAGAGGCCGATGTTCGCGGGGCATAAGTTTGGCGGGTCGGCGTTTATCAACTTCGGGAAGAACAATGCGAACGCGAGGGATGAGTATGTATACGCGATTTCGTCGGATCAGTGGGACAACGGCAGCAATTTGCGGTTGGGGCGCGTGCCTGCGGACAAGATTATGGAGCGTGGCGAGTGGGCGTTTGTGTCGGCGTTTGGCGCGGACGGCGAGGCGCGATAGCATCGCGATTTGGAGGAGGCGATTTCTGTGCTGTCGCTGGCGGGGAGCTTGGGCGCGCCGGAGATGGTGTATGTGGCGGCAATCAAACGGTATCTGCTGTTCACATGGCGGTTGCGGAAGGATTTTTCGCCGACGGAGGGCACGGATTTGCTGGTGTTCGAGGCGCCGGAGCCTTGGGGGCCGTTTTCGCTGGTGTATGAAGAGGCGCTGTGGGAAGGGCAGGCGTACAACCCGTATTGTCCGCGCGTGCCGCTGAAATGGATGGCGGAGGACGGGTTGTCGGGCTGGGTGCAGTTTTCGGGCGCGTGGGGCGAGGCGGGGCAGAAGAATTTGTATTATCGCTCGAATGTGCGGCCGTTTTCGCTGACATTGGTATGATTTGCGGATGCGTCGTCGGCATGTGGGGGTTGACATTTGATTGGATTTGGAGTAGAATAACAACATAGGGAATGAGGTTCTCCCTTGGCCGAGAGGCCTAAACCGCTGTATTTAGAGCTGATGACTTCTGCACATTCCGTGCAGGGTTGTCAGCTTTTTTGGTTCACGATGAGGGGAAAATGAGGAGGAGACAGGGATGTTAGGGAGTTTGGCATTGATTTTGCTGTGCGGGCTGTTGGTTGGGGAGATATTTCGGCGGTGTAAAATGCCTGCGTTGATTGGGATGCTGGCGGTGGGGATTGTGCTGGGGCCGTATGTGTTGGATGTGCTGGACGGGTCAGTGCTGGCTGTGTCTGCGGAGTTGCGGCGCGTGGCGCTGATTGTGATACTGGCACGGGCGGGGCTGGCGCTGGATGTGGAGGATTTGCGGCAAATTGGGCGGCCTGCGGTGCTGATGAGCTTTGTGCCGGCGTGCTTTGAGATGTGCGGAACGATGCTGATGGCACAATGGCTGCTGGGGTTGCCGCTGTTGGACGCGGCGATTCTGGGGGCGGTGGTGGCATCGGCGTCGCCTGCAGTGATTGTGCCGCGGATGTTGAAGCTGATGGAAGAGGGGTATGGCACGGCCAAGCGGATTCCGCAACTGGTGTTGGCGGGGGATTCGGTGGACGATGTGTTTAATATTGTGGTGTTCTCAGCGTTGGTGGGATTGGCGAAGGGCGAGAATGTATCGGCGGTGCGGTTTGCGGAGGTGCCTGTGGCGATTGTGACAGGGGCTTTGGCGGGCGCGGCGGTTGGGTTTCTGCTGGCGGCGCTGTTTCGGAGGATGCAGATGCGCGGCGTGGTGGAGGTGATTGTGCTGCTGGGCGTGGCGTTTTTGATGGTGGCGGTAGAGGATAGGCTGGAGGGTATAATCCCGTTTTCGGGGCTATTGGCGGTGATGGCGGCGGGCGTTGTGATATTGAAGCGCGGGCCACTGGCGGCGAAGCGGATGTCGGGGACGCTGGCGAAGCTGTGGACGGGCGCGGAGGTGCTGTTGTTCGTGCTGGTGGGCGCGAGCGTGGACATTGGGTATGCATCGGAGGCGGGGTTGAAAACGGTGCTGATGCTGGCGGTGGTTTTGGTGATTCGGGCGATTGGGATACAGTTGTGTCTGCTGGGGACGAAGCTGAATGGGAAGGAGCGGCTGTTCTGCGCGTTAACAGGGATTCCGAAAGCGACGGTGCAGGCAGCGATTGGCGGGATTCCGCTGGCGATGGGGCTGCCGAAT
>JGI994J12354_10002730_pt1 | contig 16909 bp, 16 predicted proteins | sample IntmicLarv3ML3BL_FD_12354 | JGI IMG/M metagenome (IMG submission 12354) | reverse complement strand
AATCGAAATTGCTTCATATCATCACCTCTATGTATATATGTTACGATTATGATATTAACCTTGACAATCTTAACTCTTTTAAGTATACTTATATATATTCGCACGCATGGAGGTAAGTATGAAATTGTTTGGCATGGCGCTGATTCGCTTGATTCAGCGGGGACAGTTGACGCTGGAATTCCAAAATGTAACGCCGGAGCAGTTCATGGCGGTGCTCAAACAGGGCGCATATCAGGCGCTGAGCGACATTTTCTCTGTGCTGCACAGCACCGGCTATACGGATGCCGAACATCTGGTTAAAATCGATGAAATTTTAAACGGTGTGTTATAAAAAAACCGTGGTGCTCTGCACCACGGTTTTTAATTTATCAGGACAAAAATCCTTTCAGAATACGCTCCTCCGCTTCCTCGGCGGTGAGGCCGAGGGTTTGAAGCTTGAGGATTTGATCGCCTGCGATGCGGCCAATGGCGGCCTCGTGAACCAGATTTGCGTCGGAATGAGCTGCCTCGATGGCGGGAATGGCTTTAACCACAGCTTGTCCCATGATGATAGCATCGCACTGAATATGGCCAAAACATTTGGCCCGGCCGATGACATCGGGGAAGAACTCCTGCACGCTGTTATCCTGCGCCACAGAGCGGCTGATGACCCGTGCGTTGGCGTTTTCGCCGTCGAGGACAATCTGCATGCGGCTGTCGGCAAATTGGGTGCCATGGGTAAGAAGCTTTTCGGTGATGACGGTTTCACTGCCCGCCTTGCCCTCCACTCTGGTCAGGCGCTTGGTGGAGTCAACACCGGCGATTTGAATGGTTTCCATTTCCACCACGGCGCCTTCTTCAAGGTAGACCTCGGTGGTGGGGTTCATCACCCGCTCGCCGGTGCCTTCGCCAGTGCCGTAGTGTTTTTCCGAGTAAGTGATTTTTGCATTTTTGCCCACGAAGAAGCGGTGAATGCCGTCGTGTTGGCTGCGCACATGGCCGGAGTTGTGAATGCCGCAACCTGCGATGATAACCACGTCGCTGTTCTCACCGATGAAAAAGTCGTTGTAGACCATTTCTTCGATGCCGCTCTCAGAGATGAGCACGGGAATGTGGACGCTTTCGTTTTTGGTGCCGGGGGCAATGTGAATGTCAATGCCCGCTACGTCCTCCTTGGAGGAGATTTTGATGTTTTCCGTGGACAGGCGAGTTTCCAGGCCGCTGTTTTTGCGGATGTTGTGCGCACCGGCTGGCACGCCGTCCAGGTCGGAGATTTCTTTCAGCAGGAGCAGTTCGGCTTCCGTCATGACACCCGCCCTCCTTCCACATCCTGATTGATGATCCAGCAACTGGCCATGGTGCTCTCCACGATTTGGGGGAGAATTTCGTCCCGGCTGCCGTGCTGGGTGACCTGTCCGTCGGCGACGACGATGATTTCGTCGGCCAAGTTGATAATGCGCTCCTGATGAGAGATGATGATGAGGGTTTTTTCGCCGGTGGCTCGCAGGTCTTCAAACGTGGCAGTAAGCTTGGCGAAGCTCCACAGGTCAATGCCTGCCTCCGGCTCGTCGAAAATGAGCAGGCTGGCGGGTCTTGCGAGGACGGTGGCGATTTCGATGCGTTTGAGCTCGCCGCCGGAGAGGGACGCATCCACCTCCCGATGAATGTAGTCATTGGCGCACAGACCGACACGGGTGAGATAGGCGCAGGCCTCGGCGTGAGTCATTTGACCCCCGGCAGCCAGTTCCATCAAATCCCGCACTTTCATGCCCTTGAAACGAGGCGGCATTTGGAAGCCAAAGGCGATGCCCGCCTTGGCTCGCTCGCTCACGTCGAGGGCGGAGATGTTTTCGCCGTTGAAGAAAACTTCACCGGCCGTGGGCTCTACAATGCCCATAATCGCTTTGGCAAGGGTGGTTTTTCCGCCGCCGTTGGGGCCGGTAATGACCACGAATTTATGGTCGTCGATTGTGAGGGAAATATCCCGCAAAATCTCCTGTTTGGCGCCCTCCTCGTTTACCGAGAAGGACACATGCTTTAATTCCAGCATGGTTGTGTTCCTTTCTGTCTTGGAGCAAACGGTGAAAGTGTCTGTCCATACTATGATATTTTTTGTGCTGCAAGACAACACAAAATACAGTGCGGTCGCACTGCTGCTTTTTATTGTACCACGTTGCGGCCAGTTATACCAGCCTAATCTGCGGATTATTCAACTGAAAATTGACTTTCGTACCGGTGCAGGGTACAATAGAACGAGATTGAAATAACAAGGATGGTTTCGTGATGAGTAAAGTAACTGTGGTGCGCTTCAACCTGAGCTCTCGGCAGAAAATCTTCGTTTTGCTCCTGTGCTTCGCCCTGCTTTTGGTCGCTCTGCTATGGGGACTGCTGGGAAACTCTACGGTGGAACGGCGGCTGGAGAGCATGATGATGCGGGTGCTGGTTGTGCCCAATTCGGATTTGGCCGCCTTGTTTGAGCCTTACGATTCAGCGGACGACGCACTGCTTGCGCTGTCCCAGCAGGAATTGCAGTTGGCACTGGCGGGCGCACTGGAAGAATTTGCGGACGCAGAGCTGCTCAAGCAGCCGGTGGTGAATTATGAGCTGCTGGGCGTCCACGTGTCTGCCTTCGTGCATGACTATACGATTTTACCCGATTCTGTCGCCGTGAAACCACTAAATGCGACGGGACAGTATGCCTACGAGGCGACGCTACGGCTCAACATGGCGGGCGCAGAGGATGCGCCCCTGGCCTTGTCGGGACGGATTTTTATCAACGAAGATGAGCGGGTAACCTATTTGGACGTGGGCATGAGTGTGCAGGATTTGGTGGCTTATTTTCCGACGGCGGAGTGAGGGCGGCATTTGAGCCGACCAGTTGCCGAAAAGGCCATTATATAAATATACCCGCAGGGTATGGATAGAACAGGGGGGCTTTGCCGTGACAAAGGATAAACAAAAAAAGAAACCATGGTCAAGGTACCTCGTCTGGATTCTTCCAATTCTAATCGGCGCACTCATCGGCTTTCTAGTTCCAGAGCCACTTTTTCCCACCGCAAGCCAAAGCCGCACAGCCGTTGAGGGTTTGCTTCTATATGGGTCGATATTTGTCGGAGCATGTGCAGCGTTTTTTTTGCATATTATAGTTCATGAAGCCGGGCATCTTGTTTTCGGACTCTTAACCGGATATCGTTACTCCTCCTTTCGGGTCGGCAGTTTCATGTGGGTAAAGGAAAACGGGCGGCTGAAAATGAAACGGCTCTCTCTCGCCGGAACAGGAGGGCAATGCTTGATGATTCCTCCCGAATCATCGAACGGAACGTTCCCCTTTGTCTTGTACCTTTTGGGCGGCCCGCTTGCCAATCTTTTGTTTGGTTTCATTTTTCTTGCGCTATACTTTTCCTTTCAACATGTGATGCACTTTCCAGTATTTTTATTAATGTTTGGCGTCTTCAACTTTCTCTCTTTCCTGCTCAATGGCATTCCTATGAAGCTTGCTCTGGTGAGTAACGACGGGCACAATGCACTGTCCTTTGCAAAAGACCCCCATGCGCTGCACGCATTTTGCATTCAGATGAAAGTGGTTGAGCAAATTTCAAACGGCGTTCGACTAAAGGACATGCCGGAAGCATGGTTTTCTGTTCCTCCTGCGGAGGAAATGGGAAATAGTATGTCGGCAGCTCTGGGTGTTTTCGCCTGTAACCGAATGATGGACCAGCATCTGTTTCGTGAAGCGGATGCGTTCATCGACAAACTACTTGAGCTGGACTCGCTCGCCGGTTTGCACCGAAATTTGCTGATTTGTGATAAAGTTTATTGCACCTTAATTGATGAAGAATGGGATGATATCCTGCATACCATGCAGGATGAGCAGCAAAAGAAATTTATGAAAACAATGAAAAAATTTCCTCCTGTTTTGCGCACAGAGTATTCATATGCACTGCTGTTTGAAGATGACCTTGCAAAGGCGGAAAGAATCATGGCGGAGTTTGAGCGAGTCGCTCGCACCTATCCTTACCCCTGCGATATAGACAGCGAGCGTGAATTAATCGAGATTGCAAATCAGATCGCTGCGAAAGAGTAAGCGCTGCGTCAACCCCAACCTGTTTGACGACTTCACTTCACGTATTTTTCATGCGGAAACCCCTTGGGCGACAAAGCCGTCCAAGGGGTTTAATCTGTTATTTTAGATTTTTTATCGAACGAAGAAGTCGAAGGCCACTTTGGAAATCAAGCAGACCACCACCACAATCATCAGGGGGCGAATAAACGTCGCTCCCTTTTTCATGGCGAAATAGGTGCCCAGCTGGCCGCCTGCGGTGGAGAAAATTGCCGCAGGCAGTCCCACCATCCAAAGCACCTTTCCGCCCATGGCATAGGTAATCACAGAGGCCACGTTGGAAGCAAAGTTCACTGTGCGGGCGCTGCCTGCCGCTGAAATCAGCTCCATGCCCAGCAGGCCGTTGAAGGCGAAAATCAGAAAGGTGCCTGCCCCCGGGCCAAAAAATCCGTCGTAAAAACCAACAGCCAAACCCACTGCTAGAGACACAATGGGCACCATCCGCTCAGGAAGCTTTTGCGACAGCGGCTTCTCCTCTTTCGGCTTGCGAAACTGGCTGGCAATAAGCACCACACCCACAATGGGCAGGGAAACCAGCATAATCGTGAGCAAGGTTGTCTCGTCCAGCAGCATAGCCACCTTTGCGCCCACCGTCGAGCCCGCCAGCGCACCCACGCAGGCGAAAATCACCGGTCGCCAGACCACTTTGCCGTTTTTTACATATCGGGCCGTGGAAAACAAGGCAGAAATGCCGGCGGAAACCTTATTCGTGGCAGAGCAGACGTGAGGCGGAAAGCCTGCCAGCATGTAGGCCGGCAGGGAAATCAGCGCACCGCCGCCGGCGGCAGAGTCTAAAAAGGCAGCTAAAAATAAAAGCGGGAACAAAATCAGAGCTCCCTGTAGGGTAAGTTCAGGCATGGTGGCATCTTCTTTCTCTTATAAGTTTTGCATTGCGATGAGAATCCCTCCGCAAAACGGAGGGAATTTTTGTTTTTTGCACCCCGTCGGGCGAATAGTGGTTTTTATGCTTTTCCCGTGTTTCGGTTTTTAACTTGCTTTCGTTGGCTGATGCGGCAAGCGAGCCATTTAGTTCTCCAACGGTTGAAGTTCACCGGTTTCGGTAAATTCCATTATTTCAATCTCTACCGCCGGATGCTTGGCAATTTGCTCCAGACGGACGATTTCAGCGAAGCCGTAGACCAAATTATAGGCGATGCCGTGCTTTTTCGCCCGGCCAGTGCGGCCGATTCGGTGAATATAGTATTCGTTTTCGTCAGGAATGTCAAAATTGAACACCGCATCCACGTCGTCAATGTCCAGACCTCTGGCAGCCACGTCGGTGGCCACCAGCACTTCTATCTTGCCCTCCCGAAAGCGTTTGAGGGTCTGCTCCCGCAGTGCCTGCTTGATGTCTCCGTGGATGCCTTCACAGCGCAGACCGTGGCGTTGCAGTTCCATCGTGAGCCGATCCGTCGTCATTTTTGTGTTGCAAAATGCAATTGCCCGCTCCAGCTTCTGGTGGCGCATCAGGTGAACGATGGCCAGCGCTTTTTGACCGTGCTCCACAAAGTCAATGCGAAGCTGGCGAATGTCGGGACGGTTTTCCTCCGTGGGGCGCACGGTGATTTCCACCGGATCTCGCTGATAAATCCACGAAATGTCCAACACTTCTCGAGAAATGGTTGCTGAGAGCAGCGCCAGATTTTTGCGGCTTTTCAGTTTGTCTAAAATCGTCCGCACGTCCTTGACAAAGCCCATGTCTAACATCCGATCGGCTTCATCAAGCACCACGGTTTGCACTTTGTCCAGTTTTACCGTGCGGCGCTGCATGTGGTCTTTCAGCCTGCCGGGGGTTGCGATAACGATTTGCGGCTTGCCCTTGAGCTGTTTAATCTGCTTTTCGATAGGTTGTCCGCCGTAGAGCACTACGGTGCGCACCCCGTCCATAAAGGCACAGAGTTCCTGCAATTCCTCTCGAATTTGAATAGCGAGTTCTCTTGTGGGAGCCAGAATCAGCGCCTGCACTGCCTCGGATTCCGGGTCGATGTGCTCTACCATGGGAATGCCGAAGGCAAAGGTTTTGCCTGTGCCGGTGGGGGCTTTGGCGACAAGGTCTTTCCACTCCATGAGGGGGGCAATGGCACCGGCCTGCACCGCCGTAGCTTGCTCATAACCTTTCTTTGCCAGCGCCTTCATCACAGGCTCAGATAGGTTCATATCTTTAAAAAATGCAATTTCGCTGACTTCTGTTCCGTTTATCTCCATGTTTCTTTTCCTCTTTTACACGTAATCAAAAATATTCTACCATATTGTATGGTATTCGTCAAAAAAATCTGATATACTAATTGATAATTGTCGATTTTTTGAGTTTCATTTCGCCCTGCCGGGCGGGGACGTTCCTCCCTTCGGCCTCTATCAGGTTTCGCCTGATGGCGAGTAACTTTTTTCCAAGAGCGGCAAAAAGTAACCAAAAAACGCTCTTATCCACCGGCTGGAAGTTGCAATTTCGTCCGCTCTTAGCGTGGGGGCGGCCAAAACCGCAACAAAGCCGATGGGGTAACGCTTGCCAAAGGAAGAAGTGTACATAGAAACGCCAGATACTGCAGACAATGGTGGCGGAATTGTTGCCTGTGCGGTGTCTTCAACGGCAGGCTGTGCCTGCTTGCGGCGGGGATGCGAGCCGCTTGCAAAATTGGAAGTCGAAAGACAATAAGGAGGACTTGTAATGCGAACAGGGCACCTAATTCTGTGCCTCGCACTGGCAGTCATGCTATTTATCTCGTATAAGGTATCAAAGAATAAAAAGTGGGGATTTTCCATTTTATGTTGGGGAATATCGTTGGCCTTCCTTGCATTCATCGTCGCTTTTTTAGATTATCCCGATAAAGTGGCCGCAATGTACGAGCAAGGTGTTCGCCTCAGCACTTCATGGTTTGAGGCTCTTTCCGCTTCCATTCTCATGATGGAAGATGCCCCCGGCTCGGGTGGCCGTTTGGGAATCGGGTTTATGTGGGGGACGATTTCTGCTGTCTGCACCTTCTTGCTGGGATTTTTGCCGATTGTAAAGCGAACCCGCAGACACGCAGCATAATCATTAGTCGGACAACTTCCAGCTTTCGTTGCGCATAACGATAAATTCTCACCGCAAGAGGGCACAGCCCGACAGGAATGCATCACGCATACAAAGCCAGCACCTGATTACCACCGCACCCTGCCATTAAGATGTAGACACCCTTTCAATTCCAACTGTCCCAATCCCCCGCCCGCCGAATCTGCCCACAAGAGGCGTTCCAACGGCAAGAACGCCTCGCAGCTGGGAGAAATTCGGCGGAAAAGCATTTTTTCGTTTCTTTTTTGATGCCTCAAGAAGAAACCGCCCGTCCGGGATGAGGACGGCAAAGAAATAAAAGTGAAAAATCTAGGAAAATCAACAGGTAGAAGAAGCACTGATTGAAAAACCTAGAAAAATATAGTTTGCGCCCACTCGGGCGACCATACATAAACATTACATATATAATAGGAGAATCAAGCATGATTACAGTTACAGACCTTTCCCTTTCTTACGATGGCAGCCCCCTGTTTTCCCATGTGGATTTACAGTTTGTCGGCGGTAACTGCTATGGCGTTATCGGCGCCAACGGTGCAGGTAAGTCCACCTTCCTGAAAATCCTCTCCGGTGAGCTGGAACCCACCAGCGGGGAACTGTTCATTGCGCCCAAAACCCGCATGTCGGTGCTCAGTCAGGATCAGAACAAGTTCGATGAATTTAGCGTGATGGACACGGTGGTCATGGGTAACAAAAAGCTCTATGACATCGGGCAGGAAATGAACGCCATCTACGAAAAGCCGGACTTTTCCGACGAAGACGGTATTCGCGCCGCCGAGCTCACCGAAGAATATTCCGAGATGGGAGGCTATGAGTCAGAGAGCGATGCCTCCCGCATTTTGCAGGGATTGGGCATCACCACCGATGTGCATTACGACTCCATGGCTACACTGGACAGCCGCCTGAAAGTAAAGGTGCTGTTGGCGCAAGCTCTGTTCGGTCATCCGGAGATTTTGCTGCTGGACGAACCGACCAACAATCTGGATCTCGCCGCCGTCAACTGGTTGGAGGATTTCCTCATGGACTACGCCGGCACGGTTATCGTGGTGAGCCATGATCGCTACTTCCTCAACACGGTTTGCACCCACATCGTAGACATTGATTACAGCAAGGTGAAAATGTACGTGGGCAACTACGATTTCTGGTACGAGTCCTCCCAGCTTGTGCAGCAACTGATGAAAAACCAGAGCAAGCGCAACGAAGACAAAATCAAGGAATTGCAGGAGTTTATTTCCCGTTTCTCCGCCAATAAGTCGAAATCCCGTCAGGCCACGGCTCGCCGAAAAATGCTGGACAAAATCTCCGTGGAAGACGTTCCCGCCTCCTCCCGCCGGTATCCATGGGTCAACTTTAAGCCGGATCGGGAAGTGGGAAAAGATATTTTATTCGTCACCGATGTATCCAAAACCATTGACGGAGTGAAGGTGCTGGATAAGGTAAATTTCATCGTAAGTCACGGGGACAAAATCGCTTTTCTGGGCGAAAACGAAACTGCCCAGACTGTGTTATATCAAATTCTGGCCGGCGAAATAGAGCCGGATGAAGGAACGGTGAAGTGGGGGCAAACCGCCTCCGGCTCATACTTCCCTAAGGATAACACCCCGTATTTCGAAGGTTGTGAGGATAACCTCCTCGACTGGCTACGCCAGTTTTCCGAGGATAAGCAAGAGAGCTTTTTGCGGGGTTTCCTCGGGCGGATGCTGTTCTCTGGCGACGAGATTTACAAAATGGTTAAGGTGCTCTCCGGCGGCGAAAAAGTACGCCTGATGCTCAGCCGGATGATGCTCTCCGGAGCCAATGTGCTGCTGCTCGACCAGCCGACCAACCACCTGGATTTGGAGAGCATTGCGGCGCTGAATAACGGTATGATTGACGTAAAATGCAATATGCTTTTCTCAAGCCACGATACCCAAATGGTCCAGTCGGTGGCCACCCGCTGCTTTGAGTTCTTCCCCGACGGGACAATGAGGGACTGGAAGCTCAATTACGACGAGTATTTGGAGCGAAAAGCTGCTACGCAGGCATAGTACATAATGAAAAAGAGTCGCCAAATGGCGACTCTTTTTTTGATTGTCCCTGCTAATCCCAGCGCACCGTACTCTTCTTCGGCAGAACCAGCGCCGCCACAATGTAGGCAAAAACGCCCAGACCGCCTACGATGCTGGAAATCGCCCAAATCAAGCGGATGATGTTGGGATCGATGTTGAAAAACTCGCCGAGACCACCGCAGACACCGGCCAATGTGCCGTTATCCAACCGATAAATTTTCTTCCCCATGGTTAAATACCCCTTTCAGTGAGCGCATGTATTTTTTATCATGATGTTATTGTACCAAATTTTTCTCAAAATATCTTTTGAAAAAGATGAAAATAGGATTAAAAAATGGACTGCTGTTTTGACAGGAGTGCTTTTTGTAAAAGTTGCTGAATTGGCGTTTTTCGCCCGCTCATTTGCCTTTCTGCGCAAAAAATGTAACGCACTCACAGTGGGTGCTGGCTGCGAAAAACCAGAACTTAGTGATATTTATAGCTCCCGCCGCCGATAAACTCCCGCAGCAGACTGTCTTTGGGCACCAGCGCCGGATCGATAACCTCAAAGTGCTCGAACGCAGCGAAGAGTTTTTTCAGCTCGGCAGAGCGGGGGTTTCCCTCGGGCACCTGTCTCAAAATCGGCGTGGCGTAGTTTTTCATCACGCTCACCTCGTAGGGCAGGCTGGAATCAAACATAATATTCGCCCGCTCCTTGAACGGCGAGATATACAGCTTCTCCCCCCGACGGACGTTGGCCCACATGTGCAGGGTTTTTTCCACATCGGTGCCCCGGAAATTGTAATCCCGCACGGCGCGGCGAGTCAAACGCATCCATGTGCGCTTGAAGAGCACTTTGCCCGCCTCTTCCACGTCGCTGCGAGCGGAGATGTAGAGCTTTGTCGCCTCCGGATGGCGACCGGCGCAGTCATCATTGAGCGCATGAATGCCCTCAAAAATAGCGATTTCGTCCCGCCCAAGGCGCAGCGGTGTGCCTCGGGCGTCGTTGCGCATCTGGCGGGTAAACTCAAACTTGGGGATGATGATTTCCTCGCCGCTGGAAAGAGCGGTGAAATGCTCATCAAGCAAATCCATGTCCATGATTTTCGGCGACTCCAAATCCAACTCCCCCCTGTACAGCGGTGCATAGTCCGCTCCAAGGAAATAGTTGTCCATAGATACGGTGTGAGTGCGCACGCCCATGTGGCCCAGTGCCTCCTGAATCTTCAGCGCTGTCGTGGTTTTGCCTGAGCCGGAGGGGCCGGAGAGAAGCACAATGGGGCTTTGGGACAGATTGTTTTTGATGTGCTCCGCAGCGCAGGCCACCTGACGGGCGTACGCCTCATCACTCTCCTGCACGAAGCCGAGAGGGTCTGCGATGATACGGCGGTTGAGTTCTGTTAGCTGATAAGCCATTGTGTGGCCCCCTTTTCCTCTATGGTATGCCCAATGCGGGTAACGTATTCAGCGGCGAATTTCGGATTGCTTTTGCGAACAATTTTTCCACTTTTACGGTTGACAAGTTTAGAGATGCCAGTTCCGCCCGCTGCCGCAGTGGTACACAGTTCCTCCATCATGCACAGATTATATAAACTCTCGCCCCCCGGTTTTGTCCAGCCGATGTTAGCAAAAGAACCGCCCATATCCTTTTGCCGGTAGAGGTAATAGGGGCTGTAGCCGCTCTTTTGCAATGCTTCGATGCTGTGGGCGTACATGCCTTCCAGCGTATCCTGCGTGGCCGAATGGCCTGTCAGGTCGGCACTGCGCTTAATCGAGAGGGCGTGAACTGTAATGTTGGCGGGGGCGAGGGCAATCACTTCATCCAGGCTCTGGCGGAACATGTCTGCCGTTTCGCCGGGCAGACCCATAATCAAATCGGCATTCACCAGCAGTTGGGGCGCCTGAGCCGCCACAAGGGCGAAGGCTTCCCGGGTTTGCTCTGCTGTGTGGCGGCGGCCAATGACGGCGAGGGTGCTCTCGTGCATAGTTTGCGGGTTCACCGAAATGCGGGTAACGGGAAAATTCGCCAGCAGACGGAGCTTTTCCTCCGTGATGGTATCCGGCCGTCCCGCCTCAAGGGTGAACTCCCTGCAGGCGGACAGGTCAAAGCTGGCGCAAATTTGGGTCAGCAATGCTCCCAGCTGTGCCGAATCCAATGTTGTAGGCGTTCCACCGCCAATATAGACGCTGCGAATCACCGCACTCTGTCGGGCAAGGCTTTGTCCCAACGCCGCAAGCTCTTGATGCAGCGCCTCTAAATAGGGGCCAAGTCGATGCACATCCTTGCCCACGGCGGCGCTGACAAAGGAACAGTATGCACAGCGGGTCGGGCAAAAGGGGATGCCAATGTAAAGGGCGATACCTTCCGGCTCCAGCTCTCCGTCCGCTTTGTGAGAGTAAACGGCGCAGGTGGCGGCCAAGCTCGCCTCCTGTGCGTCCACATCGTATTGCGTCATCAAATTTTCTCTGGCGGCGTTCCAGTCGCCGCCCTGCCGGAGCACGCGGGCTGCCAGCTTCACCGGCCGCACGCCGGTGAGCGCACCCCAGCGGGGCTTGGGCAAAAACGCCAGCGCCGCACGGTAGAAGGCCAGCTTCACCGCCTTCTGCGCCTCCCGGGAAAAAGCCAACGGGTCGGCCGAATCCGGCACAGGAAGCCGTGCGCTTCCCTGCGCCAGCCTGCCCTCATGGCGCAACTGAGCCTCAGCACAGAGCTGTCCTTCCGCCACGAAAAAGGAGGATAGCAGGTACCTCTCCGGATATGTTATCACAGACAAATTCGGCTCTTCTATGGTGATGGGTTTTTCGCCGGGGAACAGGGTAAAGAGCATTTGCTCTGCCGCAAAACGGTAGGTATGCCCCACCAGAAAGATGGTCATGACGGCAGCGCTCCTTACAAGCCGTCCTGTATGGCGCGGCGCATGAACATGTTCGTGTGCCTTTCCCGGGCGATGGTGGAACTGCCTTCGTGGCCCGGCCAGACACGGGTCTCTTCAGGGAGTTTGGCCAGCCGCCCCAGCGAGCGCATCATTTTGTTGATGTCGCCGCCGGCAAAGTCGGTGCGGCCAATGGTGCCGGCGAAAAGGGTGTCGCCGGAAAACAGGTCGTCGCCAAAGTGGAGGCAAACCGAACCATTGGAGTGACCCTGAGTTTCGTATACAGCGATTTCACCGCCGCAGAAGGGAAGCTTATCCCCCTCAGCATAGTAATTCAGTCCGTCAAAGGCCTGGAAAAACATCTGAGTTGCCTCCACGGGCGCATCCGCTTTGTGAATGTAGACGGTGGCGTCCGGATAGGCCGCACGGAAATCATTCACCGCACCAACGTGGTCGAAGTGACCATGGGTGAGGAGAACGTAGCGCAGGTTGAGATTCAAACTCTTGGCGGCGGCAACAAGGCGGTCGCCCTCGTCGCCCGGATCAATAACGGCGGCCTCGAGGGTGCCCTCGTCGTAGAGAAAATAGCAGTTTGCGCCGATGTATCCGGCGGGAATGGATTTGACTGTCATGGTTTTTGTCCTCCTAATTTTATATGATGAGCCGAGTCGGCTTTGGTTATCGAATTTCATCGTCGGCGTATTCGGCTAAAATAAGCTTGCAGGTTGGGCAGTGGTGGGCGGCGAGGTTGGTTCCTGTGGAAAGACTGTTCACAAAGTCCACCGTTTTGGCATCGAAACGCCGCACAAAACCCCGCTTTTCAGGCGACCATGCTATCTCACGGCTACTTTGTAGATAGCCTTGCTTCATTTCGTTTGCACATTTGGGGCAGGTCATCTTTGTCGCCTCCTTACATCAGCTCCGCCGTGTCGTAAATTAAAGTCACCGGTCCGTCGTTGCAGGAGGTTACTTGCATGTCGGCGCCGAATTCACCATGCTGAGGCGGAAAGCCTTTTTCCGCACAGACAGTGAGAAAGCGCTCGTAAAGGGGAATTGCCGTTTCCGGACGGGCTGCGGCGATAAAGTCAGGACGGCGGCCTTTTTTTAGGCCCGCATAGAGAGTGAACTGGCTCACCACCAACAGGCCTCCGCCCACGTCGGCAAGGCTCAAATTCATCTTCCCCGCCTCGTCTTCAAAAACCCGCAGGCCTGTGATTTTTTCCGCCAGCTTTTCCGCTTCCCGCCTTGTATCGTCGTGGGCGATGCCCAACAGCACCAGAAATCCCCGCTGGATTTCCCCTGTCACCGCCCCGGCGATTTCCACCTGAGCGGCGCTCACCCTTGTAACCACTGCACGCATGAACGGCTCTCCTTTTTTGTGTAATTGGTTTGCTATACAGATATTATATAGAATTTCCAACTGTTCGTCAACAAAACCCGTTGTCATAGCTTTGTTTTTATGGTATAATTTTTTATTAAGACATTGTAATTATATGCAGGGGGATTTTCCCTGACAAAGCAAGGAGAAACAGGCTTGAACACACAGGTTTTAGATGCTCAGCTGGAGCAACAGCAACATATTATGGCGGAGCTGGCCGCACGCAATGCGCAACGGGAAACGCCGCCCACCGCTTTTGTAGATACTTACGGATGCCAGCAAAACGAGGCGGATTCAGAGCGGATTCGGGGCATGTTGCAGGAAATGGGCTTCGCTCGCGGAGAGGACGCCAAAAGCGCCGACGTGGTGGTGCTCAACACCTGCGCCATTCGAGAGCACGCAGAGCTGCGGGTGCTGGGCCATGTGGGTGCACTCAAGCCCAGCAAGGAGCAAAATCCGGGCAAAATTATCGCTCTCTGCGGCTGCATGATGCAGGAAGAGGGCACGGCAGAGAAAATTAAAAAGTCTTACCGCCACGTGGATTTGGTGTTCGGCACCCACGTAGTCTGGCAATTTCCCGAACTTCTCCACCGGATTATAACCCGGCGGGGGCGCATTTTCGCCGTGGAGCAGAGCGACGGAGTGATTACCGAGGGACTGCCTCAGGTGCGGGAGAGTGCGCACGAGGCCTGGGTTTCCATCATGTATGGCTGCAACAACTACTGCACCTACTGCATTGTGCCCTACGTGCGGGGACGGGAGCGCTCTCGCCGGCCCGAGGTGATTTTGGACGAGATTCGTCAGCTTGCCGCACAGGGTTATCGGGAGATTACCCTGCTGGGGCAGAACGTGAACTCCTACGGCAAGGATCTGGACTGCGATGTGGATTTTGCGGGACTGCTGGAGCAGATTAACGCCGTGGACGGCGAATTTCTCGTTCGCTTTATGACCAGCCATCCCAGGGACGCTTCTCCCCGCCTCTTCTCCGTGATGGCCGCCTGCGAAAAAATTGCGCCCCAGCTTCACCTGCCGGTGCAGGCGGGTAGCAATCGGGTGCTGAAGGCCATGAACCGGCACTACACGAGGGAGCATTATCTGGCGCTCATCGCCGATGTGAAGGCGAAAATTCCAAACATTGTGCTCACCAGCGATATTATCGTGGGCTTCCCCGGCGAAACCACGGAGGAGTTTGAAGAAACCCTCTCCCTGATTGAACAGATGGAGTATGATGCGCTGTTTACTTTTATCTACTCTCCAAGAGTGGGCACACCTGCGGCAGAGCTGGACGACCCCATGAGTCGGGCAGATAAGGGCAAAAACTTCCAGCGACTGATTGACGCACAAACTGCCATCGGCGCAAAGCGACAGGCCCGCTGGGTGGGCGAAACCCTGCGCTGCTTTGTGCAGAAAGAAGGTGACGACCATCGATACAGTCTCCACGCCCGCACACCGGGGGGGCGGCTGGTGCACATAAACGGCGATGTGTCGCTCATTGGCAGCTTTCAGAATATAAAAATCACCGGAGCATCCAACTGGGTGCTCTTTGGAGAACTTGAGGTGTAACTGGCCTATGGCACAGAAAATCACGCCCATGATGCAGCAATATTTCGACATGAAGGAGAAGGCGGGCAAATCCTGTCTGCTGTTTTTTCGCATGGGCGATTTTTATGAGATGTTCAACGAGGATGCGGTGACGGCAGCGCAGGAGCTGGATTTGACCCTCACCAGCCGCGACCGGAACAAGGATAATCCCGAGGAGCGCACTCCCATGTGCGGCGTGCCCCACCACAGTGTGCAGGCTTACATCGGCCGTCTGGTGGAAAAGGGTTACAAAGTGGCCATCTGCGAGCAAATGGAAGATCCCAGCCAGGCCAAGGGGCTTGTCGAGCGGGATATTATCCGCATTGTCACGCCGGGCACACTGGTGGAAGAGAGCATCCTCCGTGAAGGGGAGAACAATTTCCTCTGCGCCATTTATCAGGATTCAAAGCAGTTGGGGCTGTGTCTGGCAGATATTTCTACCGGCGAGGTGCAGGTAACCAGCCTTGCCGCCGATCAAACTGATTTGCTGTGCAGCGAGCTCTCCCGTTTTTTGCCCAGAGAGGCGATTTTGTCTGACGCTGCGGCACAAAACAAAACGCTGCTTCGCTTTCTGGAGCATCACATCAACTGCCGCTACGAAATTGCCGGCGACCGTTATTTCCGTGCGGGCAACCCCCTTGACCACTGCCGCAACCAGTTCGGCGATGATTTGGCTCAAATCCCTGACGGGGACACGGGCTGCATCGCCGCTGCCGGCGGGCTGCTGGCCTATCTGGACGAGACCCAGCGCAAAGCGCTCTCCCACTTGATTCATCTGCAATACTATGCGGTGGATGCTTATCTGGGGCTGGACGACACGGCGGTGCGAAATCTGGAGCTGCTGCAATCCCTGCGCTCCGGCGAGAAAAAGGGCACCCTGCTCTGGGCGATTGACCGGACGAAGACCGGCATGGGTGCCCGACTGCTGCGCCAGTGGATCACCCGCCCTCTCCGCTCGGTAGGCCAGATTATGCAGCGCAGCGGCTATGTGCTGGCGCTGAAAGAAAACCTCCCTGCCCGGGAACTGCTCACCGCCGCCCTGCGCACCATGCCTGATTTAGAGCGGCTGGCAGCAAGGCTTGCTTACGGCAATGGCAACGCCCGGGATTTGGCCGCATTGACTGCGGCGCTGGAAACCCTGCCCCGATTTCAGGAAATTATCGCCGCCGAGGTGTCGGAATTACTGCCTCTATGCGAGGATATGGATGCGCTGCCTGAATTATGCGCCGAGCTGTGCAACGCCATCGCCGATGAGCCGCCTGTTGCCATCAAAGAGGGCGGCATGATTCGCAGCGGATACAACGAAGACGTTGACCAACTGCGGGGCATTCGGGAAAACGGAGCCAGATTCCTCGCCGACTTTGAGCAACGGGAGCGGGAGCGCACCGGCATTAAGAACCTGAAGGTCGGCTACAACCGGGTCTTTGGTTACTACATCGAAATTTCAAAATCCAACTATGCCCTCGTGCCCGAGGACTATCTGCGCAAGCAGACCTTAGTCAACTGCGAGCGATTCATCACCGGCGAGCTCAAGGAGATGGAGAGCACCATTCTCTCCGCCGCCGACAGACTCAATGCACTGGAATACGACCTGTTTTGCACCCTGCGGGAGCAGGTGGTGGCGCAGATTGATTCACTGCAAAAAAGCGCCAAAGCCTGCGCCTGTCTGGATGTTCTCTGTTCGCTGGCGCAGGTGGGCTACGAGTGGGACTACGTACGGCCGCAGGTCAACGACGGGGACACGCTGGATGTGAAGGACGGTCGCCATCCGGTGGTGGAGCAGATGATGAAATCCACTCCCTTCGTGCCCAACGACACCTACTTAAACTGCGATGACGACATGGTCGCCATCATCACCGGCCCCAACATGGCGGGCAAATCCACCTACATGCGGCAGGTTGCCCT
>JGI994J12354_10002729_pt1 | contig 16912 bp, 16 predicted proteins | sample IntmicLarv3ML3BL_FD_12354 | JGI IMG/M metagenome (IMG submission 12354) | reverse complement strand
ATTAGATATAGTTAATCGCATCATCTCTTTTGCCATATCCGTATCACGAATACGAGATTCTGCTGCACTTGTGTTTTCTGACGCTATTTGTAGATTGTTTATAGTGTGCTCCAGCCTATTTTGAGTTGCTCCAAGTGCCGCTCTAGTTTCTGATAGCTCGCCAATAGCTAAATCTATATCATCAAGTTTTGCTGTTATATCTATATGTGTTTCCAAAGCCAAATCTTCAAACGAATTTATCAATCTAACTAACGGACCTGCTACATCCTCGTCTACAAAAATATTAAAATTGGGGAGAGGAATTAATAAACTTTCATTAGCGTTAGCTCCAGTTTGAATATGTAGCCCGTGATGACCTCCTACATCAGAATCTATCACTATTGTCCATTCCATAGTACAATCCCAAGAATCAGAATTCCACCAATCATCCCAAGGATCCCAAAAAGCGTAGTAATTTCTCAATGAGGTCACTATATCAGGGCGATTTTGCAACTCAGGACGTGTCTCCAACCAGTCGTCAAAAATCATATCTCGCAAGTATGTAAACCCCTCCTCCATAAAATCCGCATGCATCCACCCAAAATTATTCCAATCAAAATTTCTTGGCGGATGTAAAGTATTAGGTACACACATTGGACAAGAACTCGGTATATCACCCTCTGCAGCTCCTCCAGAACAGGAGCACTCATTTTCTGGCCTCAAATCCCAATAACCGTCATGCCAAATAGGATCTTGACCATCTACAGTAAACTCATTCCACCCACTCCAGCTTCTCCAAAACCTTGAAAAGTCCCTGCAAAAATCCCCTCTAGTCATAACAATAGTTTCGCTTGTTCCACTGGTAGCTCCAGTAGTGCCGTGGTCTAAAAGGGGTATACCATTAAACTCTGTTCGGTCAATTGTATTTGATAACTCCTCAGTTAGGGCACTTATCTCAAGTGCAATAGCATTTCTATCCTGAAAATCTAAAGTGTCATTTGATGCTTGTACGGTAAGCTCTCTCATCCTCTGAGCTATATCATGCATCTCTTGTAATGCACCTTCCGCTACTTGAATAAGACTTATCCCATCTTGAGAATTTCTTTGCGCCTGATTTAAACCTCTTATTTGTGCTCGCATTTTTTCGGATATCGATAAACCTGCAGCATCATCTGCAGCACGATTTATCCTAAGCCCAGTTGACAATCTTTCTGACGACCTTGCCTGCCTAACACCCACTCTAGTCAAAGCCCTATGACTATTCATAGCCGAAATATTAGTATTTATTACTGCGTTACTCATATTACCCCACCTTCTAAATACATATTTAACTTCCGTCTTTTAGATAACATATTTTATTCACATATCTTTGCTTAAAAAACACTATTCCGAATAATATATCGTCTTACTCAGTTATCACCTTAACATTTTTTAGAAATTTTAATGCAAAAAATACTAAAAAAGGGCTGTCTCGTTAAGCACATAATGCGAATAACAAGACAGCCCCTGTGGACTCAAACGCCCTGCGTTTGGCTTGCGATTTAAAAAGCAACGGCTATGCCGTTGCTTTTTATTTTTGGCTAAATTTTTCTGTAGAAATTTTATTAAAGATTTGAAAATGCTAAGAAGATTAATATTACTCCACTTAGCCATGATAAGTTTATAGATAATTTTTCAGCTACTTTGTTTCCAATATAACAACCAAGTATTATTGCTATCATATCAGTTACGAGCGAAAAACCTACTATTTGCACAGCATTTGCATCAGTTAATCCTGCGCCAAACCCTACAGCAAAACTATCAAGTGCTAAAGCTATAGCCAAGTACATAGCTTCTTTTGGAGATACTGTACGGGATTTATCAATATCCGCCTTTTCTGGATTAGCATATATATTTAAAATAAACTGCATGTTGAATATAGAAAATTTAACTTCTTTTTCGAGTCGATTATATTTTCTGATTAGTGCCTTTATTGTACTATCGAATATTTTCATAACTCCCAATATAAATAGTATTCCAAAGGATATAGTACTGGCTATATTTTCATCTATAAAAGGACGAAAAACCGAACCGAAAAAAAGAGATATGCCAAGTATAACGCTCCCTACAACATTAATAATCAATATTGATTTTAGTGGTATCTTTATTTTACTTGTTCCGTACGCAAAACTTGATGCAAAAGCATCTATAGATAAAGAAGTAACTAACAATAAAGCCTCCATATAAGAATGCATTATCACACCTCAATTATAGTATACTCGACCCATAGTCTTTTGGTAGTGTATGCAATATATGTACAACAAGTTACTATCTCAAATACTATTTGAGATTTTTTTATTTTCTCCAATTGCAAATGTGAAAGATTAAAACCGTGGGGCTACTCGCCCAAGGCTCGCCTTCTCCCCATCAAGGGTTTCACCCTTGACCCCTTTTAGCAACCACTACGTGGTTGCTGTTAAAGTTTTTTGCCACACTTTTAAAAAGGAAAGTAGAGGTTTCAGCCCATTGTCGTATACGTCAATTTCCAGACAAGCGCACGCGCGAACACGAGTGTTTGACTGCGTTTCAGCTTCGCTGATAAAAGCAACCCCTTTTCGATTAATAAATTTTGAAATAAAAAAGGCAAGCACGCTAGTGCTTGCAAAATGGGTCAAGGGTGCAACCCTTGTCGGGGTGTGGGGCTGAAAGCCCCACAATCTTTTGGTTTTTTAATCTTTTAATCTTCAAACTTTGATTTAATCTCATCAACTTTTGATTCTAAAGTCATTTTCATTTTTAGCGATTCTGCAAAAATTTCGCCTTCCTTTTCTTTCATCCATAAATCATAACTTTGTCTAGTGGCATTTATGTTACCTTTAGCTTTGCTCATAGTATCTTTAATAAATTCTTTACTTTCATTTCGTATATCCATATTATAATTCTCCCTTTATGATTTTTAAATAATCACGTCAATATATAAAGAATTTTAAAATATAAAATACTTTATTACGCTTATTATGATTTATTTTGCAAAAAAATATTAATGATTTGCGTTTTTTGTTGAAAAAAACAATATGAAAAAACTTGATTATAATGCTAATAACTCATAACATAGTATAAGAAAACCAAAATTGGAAAAATAAAGAAGGTAAAAGGATGAATGATATAATACAAACGCTACTGGATATCGAAAAAAATTCTAAAATGATAATGGATACAGTAGAAGAAGATAAGGGTAGAATACCTAAACTTGTAAAAGAAAAAGTATCTCAAGGTATACGAGGGGTTACATCCAGAGAAAGAGATAAAATAATAGCTATGCGTCAAGATATAGAAAGAGAAACTAATTTGAAATTAGATAGAATCTATAGCGACTTTGAGGAAAAAAAAGAAGCCTTAGAAATAGAGTATAAAGATAATCATAAAAAATTACAAAGAGAGATTTTAAATAGTGTAATAAATGGCTAGAATTTTAAATTGGTAGGTGGTCCGAGATGCATTACATAAGTATAAATACAAAAATACGAGCCATGAAAGGCAATCTTTTAAAGTATGAAGACTATCAAAATTTAATTAGAATAAATAGCGTAGAGCAAATTGGTCACAAGCTTAGAGAGTATAAACAATATGAAAATATCATAGGAAGTATACCAGAAAATATTATGTACAATAGGGGAATACTTGAGAAAAAGTTAAGTGATTCTGTAAATTTTGATTTTAATAAAATTTATAATTTTGTATCCCACTCCAATACCAAAAAGTATCTAAATATATTTAATTTGCATTACAAAATAAAACTATTGAAACTCATTATATGCGCTATCAATGACGAGCGAAACGAGAGTATAAAAGGAAATACTAATATTTTGAATGGTAAATCTTCTTTAGATATAGATAAACTTTCTAACTCAAAAAATATAAATGAACTTATAGAAAATTTAAAAGACACTGAATTTTATACTGTTTTAGATTCAGTTAAAGATAGAACAAGCTTATTTGATATTAATATGAAATTGGATTTATATTACTATATGAAGTTATGGAATTTTCAAAATAAGTATTTGGACAAGCATGATAAAAAAATACTACATAAAATCAATGGTACAGAAATAGATACACAAAATATAATTTGGATATGTAGGTTAAAAACCTATTACGATATAAAACCTAATTTTATTTATTCGTATTTAATACCATATCAATACAAGCTATCTAGTACAGAAATTAAACGCATAGTTGAATCCAGTACACTAGAAGATATGTATCAAGAAATTAGTACTACTAAATACGGTTCATATTTCGCTGGTAAAAAAAATTTGATAAAAATACAACGCGATATCATGAATAGTATTTATAAAAATGTAATGAGTCTGCATAAAAATGGGGTAGCTACAATTACAAACTATATTTATTTAAAAGATTTAGAGGTAAGTAACCTAATATCTTTGCTAGAAAGTACTAGATATAAGTTGAGCCAAAACGACACAATGCAGTATATAACTATAGGGGTGACTTAGTTGATAGAAAAAATGGCACATATAAATATAGTAGGTCGCCTAAGTGAGATAGACGAAGCTGTAAATAAATATATATCCAAGTATGATATTCAGCTTGAGGAGGGGAATTATACTAGCCCTAATATATATGCCAAATATTTTGAAAAAGCACGTAGTTTTGTGGAAATGATAGAAGGCAGTAAAGATTCCTATAAAGTAATTGAGGAAGATGTTGCTTTACAAATAATAGACGACATAGAAAGAAATTTTTATGAAAGAGACGAAATTTTACAGGGATTAGAAGAAAAAAAGCAAAAAGCAATAGAAATGATTAAAAAGCTTGAGAATTTTATAAACTTAGATATTACGGTTTCGCATCTTAATTATTTTGATTTTATAGAGTGTAAATTAGGAAGAATGCCAATATCAAACTATAAGCAATTTGAATCCTTCTTACACGATTTCAAAGAAATAATTTTTATTGAGAGTCAAAGAGATGATGTATATGTTTATGGCGTATACTTTTGTACTAGAGAAGCGGAAAATGAAGTTAAAGATATTTTATATTCTTTAAACTTTAGAGAAGAAATTATAAGTTTTGAATTTGATGATCTTAATTTCAGAGGTACTTTGAAAAATGTACATGAGGCACTCGAAAATAGGTTATTAACAATAAAAGATAGAATATCTATTGTACAAGACGATAAGCTTCACGCACTTGGATTAAATAAAGAAGATATAATGACTGCTTTTATAAAAATAAAGCAGCTATACTCTAACCAAAATATAAAAAAACACTTAATAAAAGTAAACGATGATTTTTATGTTTTTGCTGGCTGGATGTCTGTAGAGGATGCAGAAAGCTTAAATTTAGAAATAGAAAAAGATTCTAAACTAATTTTTACTATAGATAATACATATAAAACGGAAGATATCCCACCACCAATTAAACTAAAAAATAATAAAGTGTTTGAGCCCTTCGAGTTTTTTGTAAAAACTTATGGCTTACCAATGCACAACGAAATAGATCCGACTCCATTCTTAGCTATTACATATACTTTACTTTTTGGGCTTATGTTTGGAGATGTGGGACAAGGAGCTTTAATAACATTTTTAGGTATGTATTTACATCAAAAAAAAGGTATGGAATTTGGCAAAATTGTTTCTACATTAGGCTTGTCTAGCACGGCATTTGGGTTGTTGTATGGTAGTGTCTTTGGATTTGAAGAATTAATACCAGCTGTATGGGTAAAGCCCGCTGAAGGGATATATGAAATTCTTGGCGTGTCTCTAGCATTAGGCGTTGTACTTATACTAACCTCAATGATATTAAACATGATAAATGCTATTAAACAAAAAGATTTGCTTGCACTTTATTTTAGTCCCAACGGTATAGCGGGATTTGTCTTTTATATATGTATTATATTTTCTATCTTTTTAGTACTTACTAATCAATCAAATATAATACTTGTGTTTACTGGTGGACTAGCTGTTTTAGCCTTACTTGTTATCGGATTTAGAGAAACTATAAACGCTAAATTACTAGGTAAAGAAAAAGAGGTTCATGGAAGTTCTGTTATACACTCTTTAGAATCTATAATAGAAGTTTTCGAAATAGTATTAACTTATTTTACGAACACATTATCATTCATACGTGTAGGCGCATTTGCTCTTAGCCATGCTGGAATAATGAGTGTGGTATGGCTACTTTCTACGAATGCTGAAGGTAATCATAATTTTCTGATAGTGCTTTTTGGGAATTTATTAGTTATTGCCACAGAAGGGTTTATTGCGGGCATACAAGCGTTAAGAATGCAGTTTTATGAAATGTTCAGTCGTTACTATAAAGGTAGAGGTGCCGAGTTTAAATCTTGTAGAAATTTAGAACATTAGCAATTAAATTACAATTTTTCAAGGAGGGTATCATGATAATAAACATCTTATTTGTACTTTTATTTTTAAGTATTGTTTTGCCAATGGGAATATTTTATTTAGGTGAGCGTAGACGAGATAGGTTTAAGTCCATGCTTTTAATAAATATTATTTCTTTTTTTGGTACGTTGATTTTTGGAACAATTTTTATGTTTTCTAGTGTGGCTTTAGGTTCGGAAGCAAGTAACGTACCGCCTGAAGTACAAGGAATGGCATTTTTATCTGCAGCTCTTGTTACTGGACTTTGTACAATTGGTACAGGTATAGCTACAGGGCAAGCCGCTTCGGCAGGGCTTGGTGCATTAAGTGAAAATGAAGGGCTTATGGGTAAAGCACTTATATTTGTTGCCTTAGCTGAAGGTATAGCAATATATGGTTTACTTATTTCTTTTACAATACTTGGTAGGGTGTAATTATGAATATATATTTAATAAGTGATAACATAGATACTCGTGTAGGTCTTCGCCTTGTAGGCATTGACGGTGTTGTCGTTCACAATCTAGAAGAATTAAAAGAAAAGTTGAATTACGTTATTTCCAGTCCAAACATAGCTATACTTCTTATAGCTGAAAATCTTGCAAAAAAGTTTCCTGATATCATCGACGAAATTAAGTTAACAAAAAAGCTTCCTTTAATAGTTGAAATACCAGATAGGCATGGTACGGGTCGTCAAGCCAATTTTGTATCATCCTACATTAGAGAAGCCACTGGCATTAAAATTTAGAAGATGAAAAGATTTAAAGATAAAGACCTTGGGGCTTTCAGCCCCAAACCCCGACAAGCGCACGCGCGCTTGACCGCGCAATAGCATGCGCTTTGCGCATGCAGTTAAAAAATTTTGATATATTTAGAGAAGCCACTGGTATTAAAATTTAAAAGATCAAAAGATTTAAAGATGAAGACCTTGGGGCTTTCAGCCCCAAACCCTGACAAGCGCAGCGCGCTTGCTGGAGGCTTGGAGGCGAGTAGCCTCCAAGGTCTTAATTTTTTTAATCTTTTGACTTTAGGAGATGTATATGAAAACAGAAGAAAAGCTGATGGAGTTTAGAAGGGCTTCAAAAGAAAAAGCTGAAAGCATGAGACGAAATAGCTTGAATGAAATAAATGCTAGGATAAAGCAGGAAGCCACAGAAAGCATTAAGAAGGCCGAGCTTGAATCTAAGAATAGAATAAATGAAGAATTTCATAAATTAAGCCAAGAAAGAAATAGAAGCATATTAGAAGCAAAGAATAGTTGTAAAGAAAAACTTGTAAATTTGCGAAAAGAGTATTACAACAGCATTTTTGAAAATGTGGAAAGAGAACTTTATAATTTTACGCGTAAGGAAGAATATAAATTTTATTTGGCCGAAAACATTAAACGCAATTACATAAAAATATATTTTACAAAACGTGATATGTTACATGCAGATTTTATAAAAGAAAGAGTCGGTTTTGGTATAGAAATTTTAGAATCAGATGATGATTTCATAGGTGGTTTTAAAGCAGTATTGCCTAATAAAAATATAATGATTGATAATTCTTTTAAATCAAAACTTTTGGAAGAAAGAGAAAAAATAAATGTTTTTAGAATAGTATAGGGGGCACGAAATGTGGAGGAAGTCGGTAATGTATGTGGCATAAGTGGCTCTATTGTTAAGGTTAAAGTTGAAAGAGATATAGTTATGGGCGAAACTGTAACTGTAGGAAATTTAAATCTAGTAGGTGAGGTTATACGGATAAATTCCGAAATTGCAACCGTTCAAGTTTTTGAGGAGACTTCAGGGCTTAAAGTGGGCGAAGTTGTCCGCAGTAGCGGCAATCCTCTGTCAATGTTACTTGGAGTTGGAATAATGGGTAATATATTCGATGGTATAGGTAGACCGCTTAAAGATATTGGCGAGAAGTCAGGGGTATTTATATCGCGTGGGATACAGATGGAAAGCCTTGATGCTAATAAGAAATGGCAAACTGATGTATTAGTAAATATAGGCGAAAAGCTAAATTCTGGTGCTATAGTAGCGGAGGTTAAGGAGACAAGTATAATAACGCATAAAATTATGGTACCTGCTAATGTTTCTGGTACAGTTGTATCAGTAGTAATGAGTGGCGAGTATACAGCGTATGATACTTTAGTAAAAATCAAAACAGAAGATGGTAAAGTAGTAGATGTGAGAATGAGCCAAAAATGGGCGATACGTTCACCAAGACCAGTGAAAAATAGGTATCCTATAACTAAACCATTAATAACAGGTCAAAGAATTATAGATACACTTTTCCCAATAGGAAAAGGCGGAGCGGCTGCTTTACCTGGGGGATTTGGAACAGGCAAAACAATGACTCAACATCAGTTTGCTAAGTGGTCAGATGCAGATATTATAGTTTATATAGGTTGTGGCGAGCGTGGCAATGAAATGACACAAGTACTTGAAGATTTTTCACAACTTAGAGATCCTAAAACTAATAATCCGCTTATGGATAGAACAGTATTAATAGCTAATACATCAAATATGCCAGTAGCTGCACGTGAAGCAAGTATATATACAGGGATAACGATTGCGGAATATTACAGAGACATGGGTTATCATGTGGCAATAATGGCGGATTCAACCTCACGTTGGGCGGAAGCTTTAAGAGAACTTTCTGGACGACTAGAAGAAATGCCTGCTGAGGAAGGTTTTCCAGCATACTTAGCTTCGAGACTAGCTAGTTTTTATGAAAGAGCTGGATTTATAGAAAGTCTTAATGGCGCAGAAGGTTCTGTAACAATAATAGGGGCTGTATCGCCACAAGGGGGCGATTTTTCAGAACCAGTTACACAGAATACAAAAAGATTTGTAAGAAGCTTTTGGACATTAGATAGAAATTTAGCGTATGCAAGGCATTTCCCAGCAATACATTGGTTAACGAGTTATAGCGAATATTTAGGAGATTTGGAATACTGGTATATAGATAATGTAGGTAGAGACTTCATGGAACATAGAAAAGGTATCATGAAAATATTAAACGACGAAAGCGAGCTTATGGAGATAGTAAAACTTATAGGTTCGGATGTATTACCAGATAGTCAAAAAATTGTACTTGAAATAGCTCGTGTTATAAGACTTGGTTTTATACAGCAAAATGCATATCATAAATTCGATACATATGTTCCATTGAATAAGCAAATGAAAATGATGGAGATAATACTTTACCTTTACGAAAAATCTAAATTGTTGATTGATATGAATATACCTATTAGTGAGCTTAAAATATATAGTATTTTTGAAGACGTTATATCTATTAAGTACAATGTGGGTAATAATGAGATGGACGAGCTGGAAAAATATTTTAAAAGAATAGATATCTTCTATAGAAAAGTTCATGAAACAAATATTTAATTTGGAAGGGAGGCGGTTATTTGCAAGTAGAATATTTGGGACTGAAAGAAATAAATGGCCCCTTTGTAGTACTTCAAGATATTTTAGATGTTGGTTATGATGAAGTGGTAAAGATTAAAGTAGGAGGTGAAGAGCGAACAGGGCGTGTTGTTGCATTAGAAGATGATAAAGCTATTATACAGGTCTTTGAAGGCACTAAGGATTTATCACTTAAAAATACAATCACTAAATTCACAGGCAAGCCTCTTATGTTAAAACTATCTGAAGAAATGCTTGGCCGTGTGTTCAGTGGCATGGGCAGACCCATAGACAATATGGGCGAAATATATGCTGAAACTACAAGAGATGTAAACGGACAATCAATAAATCCTATATCACGTACATATCCAAAAAATTTTATACAAACAGGGATATCATCTATAGATGGGCTTCTTACTCTGATAAGGGGGCAAAAGCTACCTATATTTTCAGGTAATGGATTACCTCATGATAAACTAGCGGCACAAATAATTAAACAAGCGGCTTTAGGTGATGGAGATGATGAAAATTTTGTTATAGTTTTTGGTGCAATGGGTCTTAAGCATGATGTTGCAAGTTTCTTTAGACGAACATTTGAAGAAAGTGGCGTAATAAATAAGGTGGTAACTTTTTTAAATCTTGCAAATGATCCTGTTGTTGAAAGGATATTAACGCCTAGGGTAGCTTTAACGGCTGCTGAATATTTAGCATATGAAAAAAATATGCATGTGTTGGTAATTTTAACTGATATAACTTCATATGCTGAAGCACTACGTGAAATTTCTTCGTCGAGAGGCGAAATTCCAAGTAGAAAAGGATATCCAGGGTATTTATATTCAGAACTTGCTTCATTATTTGAAAGGGCAGGAATTGTGCAAGGGTCTACAGGCTCTGTTACTCAAATACCTATACTAACCATGCCAAACGATGATATTACACATCCTATACCTGATTTAACTGGCTACATAACAGAGGGACAAATTGTTTTAGATCGTAGCCTTTTTCAAAAAGGGATTTATCCACCTATAAATATTTTACCGTCGCTTTCTAGGTTAATGAAGGATGGTATAGGTGAAGGATTCACACGAGAGGATCATCAAGACTTAGCAAACCAACTAATTTCTTGTTACGCACAAGTTAACGATATTAGAGCATTAGCTTCTGTAATTGGTGAAGAAGAACTTTCAGAATTAGACAAGCGTTATATCAATTTTGGTAGAGCTTTTGAAAAAGTATATTTAAGCCAACGAAATACAGAAAACAGAACCATAGGAGAAACTATAAAATTAGGTTGGCAAATACTTGGGTTACTTCCAAAAGGTGAACTTGATAGAGTTAGAACAGAATTTTTAGAAAAATATTATGTAAGTAGTGATGCAAATGGATACTAGCATATTTCCTACTAAAGGGAATTTAATTTCAGCTAAAAATACATTAACACTTTCAAAACAAGGGTATGAGCTTTTAGATAAAAAAAGAAATGTACTAATCAGGGAAATTATGGATTTAAACGACAAAGCCGAGCGAATACAAAACAATATAGACACTATATTTACAGAAGCGTATGAAGCACTTAAAATTGCTAACATAGAAATGGGTATTAGTGAAATAGAAATGATTAGTTTTGGTGTACAAAAAGAAGATAGTATACAAATAAAAATGCGTAGTATAATGGGTGTAGAGATTCCGCTTGTGGATTATGAAAATCAAACCAAAAACAATCCGAGCTATGGATTTATGGGAACAACAGAATCACTAGATGATGCTTTTACAAAATTCAACACAGTAAAAGATTTAATTATAATGCTATCAATGATAGAAAATGCAGCATACCGCCTAGCAATCAATATTAAGAAAACGCAAAAAAGGGCTAACGCCCTAAAAAATGTAGTAATACCAAAATACGAAAGAATAACACGTGACATAGAAAACGTACTCGAGGAGCGTGAGCGTGACGAGTTCACACGCCTGAAAGTGATTAAAAGATTAAAAAATTAAAGTTAAAAGATAAAGACCGTGGGGCTTTCAGCCCAAACTCGACAAGCGCACGCGCGCTTGACCGCGTAGTTGCATGCGCTTTGCGCATGCGTTTAATAAAGGTTTATTTCATAAAAAGGTAGCATAGAAGATTAAAAAGCTTGACCAAAAACTTTAGAAGAACGCGCAAAGCGCGTTCTTTTTTCGTGATTAAAATTCTAGTAGATAAAAATGCGGTATAAAACCAAAAAGAACGTGCGAAAGCACGTTCTTAAAAAAAGCGGTCAAGCGCGCTGCGCTTGTCGGAGGTGCGGAGGCGGAAGCCTCCGCGATCTTTATCTTTTAATCTTTTAATACATCATATAATTCTCGTAAAGTAACGAATTTAATGCCTTCAGCCTCAAGTGTAGGGGCAAGATTTGCTATTGCGGTTACAGTGTCTAGCCCGCCAGCATTTCCAACATGCCCTATAGCTATAGCATAACCTTTTTCTTTGGCAATTTCTGAAGCTTCCAAGAGCCTTTTTTGTACGAAGGCTACGTCGTGCTTACCTTCAGCATCTAAAAATACATCTCTTTTTAAAAACTTCACATCTAGTTTTTGACAAATTTCTTCTACTTTTGATTTATCTGTAGTTAAAGAGTCCAGCATAATTAAATCTTTATCTTTTACAACTGAAATAATTTCTTCCATAATTTCAGGATTTTTTGTTATTTTAGATCCCATGTGATTATTTAATCCTTCTGCATGTTCAATTTGTTCTAAGGCTAAAATCACGTTATTTTGAATTTCTTCATTTGAAAGGCCTACTGTTATAGCACCTTTACCAAGCCAAGATTTATTACCTTTTTCTGGCTCCATTGGCATATGCACAATTATACCTTTGCCTGCAGCATGAAGTTTTTCCATTTCAGAAATTGAATGTTCTAAGTTTGGCATTATAGCCCCTGTGAAGGGCACATCCAAATTTATCATGGCTTCAGTATCTTTTGTTCCATTACCGAAATCGTCTATTACAATCGCTATATATACTGTTTTGTCATCATTTTCTGTGGTATTTGCATATATAGTTGATGTTGTTAGAAACATATATGCAATTATTAATTTAATTAATTTTCCCATGAACTATAACTCCCTTTAATAATTTTATAAAAACACTATAATTATTTTTTCTATATAACGATAAAATTATGTGTGAAATAATTATTGTAGATTTTGACTAGTTTTTGTGTTAAAATTTTTAGTGTAAAATTCAGTGTATAGACCTCAAATTAAGGGCTAGTTACTAGGAAAGCTGGGTGCAAATGATTTCTTTTATAAGCGGAAAGTTAGACATGATTTTTAGTGATTCAGTTGTTATAGATAATAGTGGCATCGGATATCACATTATTGTGTCTTCCTCAACTGCTACGACTCTACCTAAAGTAGGGGAATCTGTAAAATTATATACATATATGGCTGTTAGGGAAGATAATATATCACTATATGGCTTTGCTTCAGTAGAGGAGATGCAATTTTTTAATATACTTATTTCGGTTTCTGGCATAGGACCCAAGGGTGCACTAGGTATGCTTGCTGTGCTACCGCCTGAAAGACTAGTAAATGCAGTATTGTCAGAAGATGTAGTCGCCTTAAGCAAGGCACCAGGTGTTGGAAAGAAAACAGCGCAAAGACTAATACTAGAACTCAGGGACAAAATAAAGGCAAATTATGCCCTTGGAAGTGTCGAATCTACAAGCATTACTAAAAATAATACTTTAGAAGATGATACGAAGCAAGATGGGGTCCATGCATTAATGGCTTTAGGCTATAGCCAAAACGAATCAACAAAGGCCATATCTGAAGTTTTCCGTCCTGAAGATTCGTTACAGGAAGTCATAAAGCTTGCGTTAAAGTGGTTAAGATAAAAAAAGGTGGGCGAAAGTGGATAGAGGCATAATAACATCAAGTGCAAAGGACGAAGATTTTGAACTTGAACCACGTTTAAGACCTAATAGTTTAGATACATATATAGGTCAATCCAAGGTAAAGGATACAATGCAAATTTATATAAAGGCCGCAAAGATGCGTAAGGAAGCACTTGATCATGTACTTCTTTACGGGCCACCAGGGCTTGGAAAGACAACACTTTCAAATATTATAGCAAATGAAATGCAGGTAAAAATAAAGACTACATCTGGCCCAGCCATAGAACGCCCTGGAGATATGGCGGCTATATTAAATGAACTAAGTACTGGTGATATTTTATTTGTAGATGAAATACATAGGCTAAATCGCATGATAGAAGAAATACTATATCCAGCTATGGAAGATTTCATGCTAGATATAGTTATAGGTAAAGGTCAAGAGGCTAAGAGTATACGTATTGATCTTCCACAGTTCACACTAGTAGGTGCTACTACAAGGATAGGTTTACTAACGGCACCACTTAGAGATCGTTTTGGGGTTGTTCAAAGGCTTGAACCGTACAATATAGATGATTTATCTCATATAATAAAACGTTCTGCAGGTGTCTTAAATGTAGGTATAAGCGATAATGGTGCGGAGGAAATAGCCAAACGTTCAAGAGGCACTCCAAGGATAGCCAATAGACTATTAAAAAGGGTACGAGATTTTGCACAAGTAAAATACGATGGAAATATTACAGATGAAATAGCAAATTCTTCACTTGATATACTGGAAGTCGATAAGATGGGGCTTGATCATATAGATAGGAAGATGCTACTTAGTATAATACAAAAGTTTGGTGGTGGGCCTGTGGGGCTAGATACCTTAGCTATATCTATAGGTGAAGAAGCCGAAACGATAGAGGACGTATACGAGCCATATCTTATACAGCTTGGATATATACAGAGGACACCAAGAGGTAGAATAATTACTGATCTTGGATTAAAACATTTTGACTTAAGTCGAGAATAAAATAATAAAAAAATAATTGGAGGAAAATAAATCATGAAAATACATGTATTTGGCCATCAAAGCCCTGATACGGATTCAATATGTTCAGCTATAGCATATGCAGAGCTTAAAAAGAAACTTGGTTATGAAAACATAGGTGCCTATAGACTAGGGAATTTAAATAAGGAAACAGAATTTGTTCTTGAGCATTTCGGAATAGATATGCCTGAGCTTTTAGAACTTGAAATTGGTAACAAGAAGGAAGAAAGAAAAAAGGTTATATTAGTGGATCACAACGAAAAAAGCCAGTCTGTTGAGGGACTAGAAAATTGTGAAATATTAGAAATCATAGATCATCATAGAATAGCTGACATACAAACAGATTCTCCGATTCTTGTAAGAATAGAACCGCTAGGTTGTACAGCTACTATTGTATATAAGATGTACAAGGAAGAAAAAATAAATATAACAAGGGAAATAGCAGGAATAATGTTAAGTGCTATACTTTCAGATACTTTAATTTTTACTTCTCCAACTTGTACAGAAATTGATAAAATAGCTGGTAAAGAACTAGCAGAAATAGCAGGCAAGGATATAGAATCTTATGGCAAAGAAATGTTTACAGCAGGTGCATCGCTAGAAGGCTTTACAGCTACAGAAATATTAGAAATAGATAGAAAAAAATTCAGCCTTGGGGATTATACAGCGTATATATCGCAAGTTAATACAATGGATTTAGAAGACACGTTAAAATTAAAGGACGAATTTTTCGATTCTATGGATGAGTTTTTAGAAAAAGTAAATGGTGATATATCATTACTTATGATTACGGATATAGAAAAGAACGCATCTGAAATATTAATACGAGGTAAAAAAGCTGATGTTGTACGTAATGCCTTTGGAATAAAAGAAAGTAGAGGTTCTATATTCTTAGAAGGTGTTGTATCACGTAAAAAACAAATAATACCAAAGCTTACACTATTGCTTCAATCAGAAATAGAGTAAAGCCTAGAAGAAAAAAGACCTTGGGGCTTCTGCCCATTGCCGTATACGGCAATTTTCCGACAAGCGTACGCGCGAACACAATGTGTTTGACCGCGTCATTGCATGTGATTTGCGCATGCTTTAAAAAACTTTTGGTTAATATTAACTAAAATTGGAAAGGGTGATATTGTTGGGAATACAATATAACTCACCTGTAATTTTAACTTATACCGTATTGTCGCTAATAATACTTGTGCTTGGAGAGATTACAGGAAATAGATCAACAGAAGCATTTTTTATGATTTATCAAACATCGCTAACGGATCCATTATTTTATTTTAGGTTATTTAGTCATGTACTCGGGCATGCAGATTTTAACCATTACTTTAATAATTTTTCGATGATGCTTTTAATAGGGCCGATGGTGGAAGAAAAGTATGGATCAAAAAATTTATTATTAATGATGATCGGTACCGCTTTTATAAGTGGTGTTGTTCATGTTGTATTTTTTTCGTCAGCAGGACTCGGGGCAAGCGGAATAGTTTTCATGTTAATACTCTTAACTTCATTTACAAACATGCAAAAAGGAAAAATACCATTAACTTTTATACTTGTAGCGTTCATTTTCATCGGGCGTGAAATATTCTACGGCATAACTGTTGTAGATAACATTTCACGAATAAGCCACATATTAGGTGGTATTTCGGGTGCTGTGATGGGCTTCGCGCTTTCTAAAAAGATTAAAAGATAAAACATAAAAGATCAAGAGATTTTGGGACTCCGTCCCAAACCCTGCAAGCGCAGCGCGCTTGACCGCTTTTTTTGCAAGCACTATCGTGCTTGCTTTTTTAATTTTAAAATTTATCAGTCGAAAAGGGGTAGAGCCCGTTTTCAGCTTTGCCGAGAAAAGAATAAAAAAAATAGAACGTGCGTAAGCGCGTTCTAAAAAAAGGGTCAAGGGTGAAACCCTTGCAGGGTTTGGGACGGAGTCCCAAATATCTTTTGACCTTTTATCTTTTGACTTTAATCCTAAAAAGTACAGTGTTCAAGGGGTGCTTTCAGCAAAAGTTTAATTAGTAAGGAGTGAACTTAGCAATTTAAATCATTTTTTAAGCACTTGTTATTGAACACTGTACATTTAGAGAATAGTATATTATAATATATTTGTCAACAAAAATTTTCCTATGAGGAGTGATTTAAGTAATGAAGTATAAGTTGAAAAGAATGGCCATGGCAACGCTTACAGTAGCAATAAGCGCAAGTTCACTACCCCTGAATGTATTTGGAAAT
>JGI994J12354_10002728_pt1 | contig 16916 bp, 13 predicted proteins | sample IntmicLarv3ML3BL_FD_12354 | JGI IMG/M metagenome (IMG submission 12354) | reverse complement strand
ATTTACATTCCAGTCTGTTTAGATTATTACCAAGATTCCTGGTGAGACACCTGGCGGAAAATTTTATTTACATTCCAGTCTGTTTAGATTATTACCTGAATCAAGGGTATCTGTACCCCTTAGCCAATCCGCATTTACATTCCAGTCTGTTTAGATTATTACTTCTTGCTATATACATATCATTATTTCTTTTAGATGAATTTACATTCCAGTCTGTTTAGATTATTACAAGGAAAAACAATTATGGTTTACTACGATTCGTACGTATTTACATTCCAGTCTGTTTAGATTATTACGAAAAGCTTTTGAAAGGTACTTAGAGCAGGGAAACATATTTACATTCCAGTCTGTTTAGATTATTACAAATGCTGTATCAGCGGGGATGCAATAAAACCTTGAAATTTACATTCCAGTCTGTTTAGATTATTACTGCTCTTTCTCAAAGCCACTATTGCAATTATCAAGGATTTACATTCCAGTCTGTTTAGATTATTACTAAGTAGTATAAATGTTTTATTTGATAATTTTCATGAATTTACATTCCAGTCTGTTTAGATTATTACTGACGCTCACAGAACCAACCCCTACAGAGCATTGGATATTTACATTCCAGTTTGTTTAGATTATTACTAAAAACATAAGAAGAAATTTAAAGCACAAAATAGAAGAATTTACATTCCAGTCTGTTTAGATTATTACGTGAAAGGAATAAATGAATCGCTTAATATAAGCGAGGATTTACATTCCAGTCTGTTTAGATTATTACTAACCTTAGTGCGAAATATAATTGGTAATCCTTTAGTATTTACATTCCAGTCTGTTTAGATTATTACGCCGCTATTACACCAATAAAGAACATTGTACCAGTAATATTTACATTCCAGTCTGTTTAGATTATTACTACAGAAAAAAGAATTTATAACTATTGTAAAGAAAATTTACATTCCAGTCTGTTTAGATTATTACCCGGAAATTTTTGGAAGCTAACCGCCGGAAATTTTATTTACATTCCAGTCTGTTTAGATTATTACTCATCTTTGTTAGCTGATTTGGGTTCAATTATAAGCATTTACATTCCAGTCTGTTTAGATTATTACTTTACTGTAATTTAACGGAGGTAAAAGGATTATGACACATTTACATTCCAGTCTGTTTAGATTATTACTTAAGTGGCTTTTTTAGGCCTTTGGAAATGCTACCTTTATTTACATTCCAGTCTGTTTAGATTATTACCAAGACTGTCCCAGTTGCTGTTCAGCTCTGTGATGTCATTTACATTCCAGTCTGTTTAGATTATTACTGAGTTCCTCGTTGATATGGTATCAAATCCGAACCAGCATTTACATTCCAGTCTGTTTAGATTATTACTTCCCCAATCTGGTAATTGTAAATGTGGCTTGTCAACATTTACATTCCAGTCTGTTTAGATTATTACGTCAATGAGTTGTTTTTGTTCTTTGCAAACAGGCCAATTTACATTCCAGTCTGTTTAGATTATTACTTTAAACTGTCAAACTCATGTTCAAGAGCCTTAACAATTTACATTCCAGTCTGTTTAGATTATTACGGTGTATGCTGAGCAGTCTTGGGGGATTCCTACTACGATTTACATTCCAGTCTGTTTAGATTATTACGAGGCAAAACACTACAAAAAATATTTGGGCTGAATAAATTTACATTCCAGTCTGTTTAGATTATTACCAATTTTTCACCTTGCGCGAAATCAAACAACTCCACATTTACATTCCAGTCTGTTTAGATTATTACATTCAGACGATATAAGGTCGATAACATCTTTAACAGTATTTACATTCCAGTCTGTTTAGATTATTACCGCAAAAAACTAAAAGCCCATCAGGGTCGAAATAATGATTTACATTCCAGTCTGTTTAGATTATTACTATAAACTTAGCACAAACAAAGTATAAGGAGGTGTTATTTACATTCCAGTCTGTTTAGATTATTACCCCATACGATATTAGCATGTTCTACAAGCTATTTCAACATACCAAATTTGTCTAACCACCAATTTTAACAAATTTTTCAGTTCAAACAAACAATACAATTTCAAAATTATCCTCAGAACCCTTTATTTACACCATTTAATCAATCGCTGTCTATCTCCTGCATTTTTCACAGCATCACACATAGACAGACAAAATGTCAGAGAAAAACTTCCCTGACATTTTTCAAATTCTTAAAGACGAGATTCAAGCTCTTCCTTCAATTCCTCATATCCTGGTTTCCCCAATAGCGCAAACATATTTTTCTTATAATCCTCAACACCTGGCTGGTCAAAAGGATTTACCCCAAGAAGATATCCACTTATCGCACAGGCTTTTTCAAAGAAATACACCAAATATCCAAAAACATACTCATTTATCATCGGAATATTCAATATAATATTTGGAACCCCTCCATCAGTATGTGCAAGCAAAGTTCCTTCATATGCCTTTGTATTCACATAATCCACAGTCTTTCCTGCGAGGAAATTAAGTCCATCTCCATCATCCTCAGTCTCACCTATTATCAGCGCTCTCTTAGGTTTTCCAACTTTTATGACCGTTTCAAAAATATTTCGTCTTCCATCCTGAATATACTGCCCCATAGAATGCAAGTCAGTTGAAAAATCCACACTAGCAGGGAAAATTCCTTTCCCATCCTTTCCCTCACTCTCTCCATATAGTTGCTTCCACCACTCGGACACATAGTGAAGTGCTGGCTCATAGTTTACAAGAATTTCAGTGGTTTTCCCTTTATTATACAAAGCATTTCTTATTGCCGCATATTTATAGCATTCATTTGACATAAGATCATTATCTGCATATTCCTTACATGCATCAAAAGCACCATCCATAATTAAATCAATATCAATTCCTGCCGCCGCTATAGGAAGCAGACCAACTGCTGTCAATACAGAAAATCTTCCGCCCACATCATCTGGAACCACAAAAGTTTTATATCCCTCTGCCTCAGCAAGCTTCTTTAATGCACCTCTTTCTTTATCTGTTGTAACATATGTTCTTGTAGCCGCCTCTGCTTTGCCATATTTATCCTCCATAAGCGCCTTAAACACTCTGAATGCTATTGCTGGCTCTGTAGTAGTTCCCGATTTGGAAATAACATTAAGCGAAATATTCTTATCCTTAACAAGATCAACCAAGTCTGCCAAATAAGTTGAGCTTATATTGTTTCCTGCAAAAAATATTTGTGGTGTTTTTCTCTCTTTTCTATCAAAATTGTTATAAAAAGAAGATGTCAACGCTTCAATAGCCGCCTTTGCACCCAAATATGAACCACCTATACCAATTACAATAAGCACATCTGAATCTGCATTGATTTGTCTTGCCGCTTCCTTAATCTTGGCAAACTCCCTCTTATCATAATTCTTGGGAAGATTGAGCCAGCCATGAAAATCATTTCCAGCTCCGGTTTTACCATGAAGCTGCTCATGCGCCACCTTTACATATTCCTTTAAATTTACAATTTCACTTTCTTTCAAAAATTTGCTTGCTGCTTTGTAGTCTATTGAAACATTTTTCATAAAAAATTCTCCTTAATTATATATTCTATCAAGTCTGATTTTTACTTCATGAAGAAAATCCTCTGTATTAACCTTTTTCTTATTCTCAAGAGAATATAGATTCAGCAAATCGCCTGTCATAACACCCTCTTCAATTGTATTTAAGCATGCTTTTTCAAGGTTATCTGCAAATTTTATCAAATCAGGAAGATTATCAAGCTCGCCCCTCTTTCTCAGCGCACCTGTCCATGCAAAAATGGTTGCCACCGAATTTGATGAAGTTTCCTCACCTTTAAGATGCTTATAATAATGTCTCTGAACTGTTCCATGTGCCGCTTCGTACTCATAATAACCTTCAGGTGAAACCAAAACAGAAGTCATCATTGCAAGGCTTCCAAATGCTGTAGCTACCATATCAGACATAACATCACCATCATAGTTCTTACATGCCCATATAAAGCCGCCCTCAGAGCGTATAACTCTTGCAACAGCATCATCTATAAGTGTATAAAAATATTCTATACTATTCTGCTCAAATTTATCTTTATATTCACTTTCATAAATTTCTGCAAAAATATCTTTGAATCTGTGGTCATATTTCTTAGAAATAGTATCCTTAGTTGAAAACCACAAATCCTGCTTAATATCCAATGCATACTCAAAACAAGCTCTTGCAAAACTTTCTATTGAACTGTCCACATTATGCATACCTAAAAGAACACCTGAACCCTTGAAGTCATGTACAGTCAATCTGGTTTCCTTACCCTCTTTGTCTGTGTACACAAGTTCTGCCTTACCCGCAGCCGGAATCTGCATTTCAACATCCTTATATATATCACCATAAGCATGTCTTGCTATTGTTATAGGCTTTTTCCATGTTGATACAGATGGTTTTATACTATCTACTACAATTGGTGCTCTGAAAACTGTCCCATCTAAAATCGACCTTATAGTCCCATTTGGACTCTTCCACATTTCCTTTAATGTATATTCAGTCATTCTTGCCGCATTAGGTGTAATCGTTGCACATTTTACTGCAACTCCATATTTCTTTGTTGCCATTGCCGAATCAACTGTAACTTGGTCATCTGTTTCATTTCTATATTCAAGACCCAAATCATAATATTCCGTATTAAGTTCTATATATGGAACCAAAAGTATATCCTTAATCATTTTCCACATGATTCTGGTCATTTCATCCCCATCCATTTCAACTAACGGTGTTTTCATTTTAATTTTTTCTATCATAGTTTAATATCCACCTTCCATTTTTATGAAATATTCTTGAATATTGTATCATATAACCTTGCAAATGAACAATAATACTATATAATGTTTTATAGTGTTATATTTTTGTTGACTGAAAGAAGATATGTATGATAAACAAAATAAAATATTTTAAAGATAAACCTGTTCTTGCCGATATTCTAGATTTACTTTTATTATGTATTGTAACCATTATAATCGGAAAAATATTTACTTCTTATTTTATGCTACCAGGACATGTCCCTACCTCTTCAATGGAGGGAACAATAAGTGCCGGAGACAGAATGCTTACAAACCGAACTTCTTATTGGAAATCCTCTCCACAAAGAGGAGATATAGTAGTTTTTTACTATCCAGATGCAAAAATGCAATCCCCTCCAGAAGAGGTTCACTATGTCAAACGTATTATAGGTTTGCCTGGAGAGACTGTGACAATTCAAGATGGAGCTGTATATATAAATGGTGTAAAACTTGATGAACCTTACATCCATATGAGTACTAAAGTTGGTGAATCATATGTTGTTCCAGAGGGACACTACTTTATGTTGGGTGACAATAGAAATAATTCAGCAGACAGCCGTGCATGGGAACACAAATTCGTACCAGAAGCAGATATATTGGGAAAAGTATTTTTCAAATACTCCCTATTAATTGACAATATACACGCAAGAGCTGTATATTCTTATAATGATTACAATATATAATCTCAGACAAAGGAAGATAATAACATGATAAACAAAATAAAATATTTTAAAGATAAGCCCGGTTTGGCAGATTTCCTTGATTTAGCAGTCATTTGTGTTGCAACAATCATAATTGCAAAACTTCTTACTACCTTCATAGTCCTGACTGGATTTGTCCCTTCTCAATCAATGGAAAATCTTATTATGACAAATGATAGAATTTTTGCTGATAGAATGGCATATTGGAACGCAGAGCCTCAGCGGGGTGATATTGCTGTATTTTACGCGCCTGATGAGAAAGCCAATGGAGAAATAAAACATTTTGTAAAACGTATTATTGGTCTTCCTGGCGAAACTGTAGCTTTTAAAGATGGGTATGTTTATGTAGATAATGTACGCTTAGATGAACCTTATCTTGAACCAGATACATCTACTCGAAGTGGCAAACATGACAGTTTTCAAGTCCCAGAAGGATATTATTTCATGTTGGGAGATAACAGAAACAACTCTTCTGACAGCCGTGAATGGGACAATTCCTTCGTCCCATTTGAAGATATACAGGGTAAGGTTTTCATTAAATTCTCCTTAAGATGGGACAATCTTCACATTAAAACAGTTCAATCTTATAATGATTATAATACTGAAGAATAATTTGTTCTAAATATAGTGAATTTTCAATCAAAAAACAATGTTAATTGGTCTGTTTCGGTCATTCCCTCCAAACAGCCCAATTTTTTTAGCATTTCAATAATGGTTTTACTGATTCTCGTTCTGTTTCTCAAATCCTCAACTGACATAAAAGGCTCAATTGCTCTCTCAGTAACTATTTTTTCTGCCGCTGAAGTGCCCAGTCCCTGCATAGCATTAAACGGCGGTCTTATTTTACCCTCTTCTATAATAAATTTATTGGCATCCGATTTATACAAATCTATTGGCAGAAACTCAATTCCCCTTGCATACATTTCATTGGCAACCTCAAGTATCTTTACAAGACCTTCATCCTTTGCTGTTGCATCAGTCTTTTCCCTTAACATCTTAATTGTATGTTTTATTGTATCCCTTCCCATTGCACAAGTTTCCACATCAAACTCATCCGCCCTTACTGTGAAAAACGCGGCATAAAATGCATGCGGATAATATACCTTAAACCACGCAATACGAAAAGCCATCATTACATATGCCGCAGCATGTGCCTTAGGAAACATATATTTTATTTTAATACAAGACTCAATGTACCAATCAGGAACATTATTTGCTTTCATAAGTTCTATCTCATCAGGTATAAGACCCTTCCCTTTTCTTACATTTTCCATTATTTTAAAAGCAGTTTTAGGAGGCAATCCCTTGTGAATAAGATAAATCATAATATCATCACGGCAACATATCGCCTCTGACAACGTACACTTCCCCTGTTTAATAAGTTCCTGTGCATTTCCAAGCCACACATCAGTACCATGAGACAACCCAGAAATTCTTATAAGCTCAGAGAACTCCTTTGGCATAGTATCCAACAGCATTTGACGTACAAAAGCTGTACCAAACTCAGGTATTGCAAAGGTACCTGTTTTGCTGTCAATATCTTCTGGTGCAACTCCCAATGCCTCTGTAGAACTGAAAAGAGACATGGTCTTTTCCTCTCCTATAACAATATTTTTCGCATCAACGCCAGTAATATCCTCTAGCATTTTTATAACAGTAGGATCGTCGTGTCCAAGTATATCCAGCTTCAAAATACTATCATGCAAAAAATGATAGTCAAAATGTGTTGTTATTATCTCTGACTTTGGGTCCTCCGCAGGACGCTGTATAGGTGAAAAATCATAGATATCCTTTTCCTTTGGAACTATCATTATACCGCCTGGATGCTGTCCTGTGGTTCTTCGCACTCCTGTACATCCCTTTGTAATACGATTTATTTCTGCAGAGCGCATACCTGTATTGCCCTTTGCCTCATAATATTTCTTAACAAAACCGTATGCCGTTTTATCCGCAACAGTTGCAATAGTTCCAGCACGAAAAACATATCCTTCTCCAAACAGCTCCTCAGTGTATTTATGTGCCCTTGATTGATAATCACCTGAAAAATTAAGATCTATATCGGGTGCCTTATCTCCGTCGAAACCGAGAAATGTCTCAAATGGTATATCATATCCATCCTGCTTTAAATGCTCACCGCAATTAGGGCAATTTTTATCAGGCAAATCGAATCCGCAGTCATATGAACCATCTGTTATAAACTCCGAGTGCTTGCATGATGTGCATACATAGTGAGCCGGAAGAGAATTAACCTCTGTAATACCCGCCATATTAGCANCNNNTNNAGANCTCTACTGAACCTCTTGACCCAACTAGATAACCATCAAAATTACTCTTTGCAACCAATTTTTGAGCAATCATATACATAACTGCAAATCCATTTTTTATAATGGAATTGAGTTCCTTTTCAAGACGTTCTTCAACGAGTGCGGGAAGCTGTTCCCCATATATCTCTTTTGCTTTTGATACAGACATTTCCCTCAAATCTTCCTCTGCATTATCAAGCGACGGAGGAAATGTTCCATCTGGTACTGGCTGAATAACCTCAATCATATCAGCAATTTTATTTGTGTTTGTCACCACCACTTCATGTGCCTTTTCTTCACCCAAATAAGCAAACTCTTTTAGCATATCATTTGTATTTCTGAAGAATAGCGGAGGCTGCTGGTCTGCATCAGTAAATCCTTGTCCAACCATCAAAATTCTTCTGTATATCTCGTCCCTCGGTTTCATAAAGTGAACATCACAAGTGGCGACACAAGGCTTTCCAAGTTTATCAGCAAGTTCCACTATCCTCCTATTTATATCTTCAAGCTCTGCTTCATCACTTACAATCTGGTTTCTAATCATAAATTTATTATTGTCTATTGGCTGTATCTCAAAATAATCATAAAACTCACATAACTTAAGCAAGTTGGAATCATTTTTCAAAACAGCCTTATAAATCTCACCAGCTTCGCATGCACCGCCTATAATCAAACCTTCACGATATTTCTCAATAAGCTTTTTAGGCATTCTAGGCTTCTTATAGAAAAATTTCAAGAAAGATTCCGACACAAGTTTGTATAAATTCTTTAATCCAACAAGATTCTTAACTAAAATAATACAATGTCTTGTTGGAACCTCTTTATAATCAAAATCATCTAAATTTTCAAAATCATCGTCATTTACAAGATAACATTCTATTCCATATATAATTTTTATATCCAATTTTCCAAATTTAACTGTTTGGTATGCGTCTGGATATGCTTGAACAACTCCGTGGTCTGTTATTGCAATTGCCTTATGACCCCAGTCAGCAGCTTGTTTAATCAAATCCGATATTTCAGAAACGGCATCCATATTACTCATTTTGGTATGCAAATGAAGCTCCACACGTTTTTCATCTGCATCATCAATCTCTTTAGGTGGTTCAAAATCAATTATACAAATGGCCTTTATACTAACCTCTTTTATAAAGTTATCATACTGCGCTTCACCATAAATCCTTACCCATTTTCCAGGTTTAAGGTTCTTCTTACAGTACTCAGCATCCTCTGCACTACCGAAAAATTTTACCATAATTGAGTTGGTATAGTCTGTAACCTCAAATGATACCAACAATCCATCATCCTTTATACCTCTTGAATCATAACTGAAAATTCTGCCGCAAAATGCAATTTTACCTGAATTATCTGTTATATCATTTATTGGTGTAAAATCACCAATAAAATCCTTACCCATTATAATTTTATTGCCAAACTCTGTTACATCACCAGAACGTGCATCTTCAATACTCTTTCTCTTGTATCCGCCATTCTTCTTCAAATACACAGGTTTTGCCCCAACAACTATTTTGTCACCATTTTCCTGCTTGCCATATCTTGAATTTTCTGGTCCTTTTTGAGGTGCAGTGCGTGAAACCTCAGGCGGCGCACTGGCCTCTGCCGCTCTGCGTTTTTCAATCTCAGCCTCTATCTTCATACGTTCTTTATTTCTCAGTATTTCCAACTCTTTCTCGCGTTCTTCATTTATCTCAAGTTTATATAATTTTACAGCATATCCTCCATTAAACATTGAATTCANGTGCAAATTCAACTTTGAAAAATGCTGATTTCCATTTATCATTTCAAAATTTTCTGGCAGAACATGTATATTGAGCGCTGTNCCTGCACACTTAAATTCAGCATCTCTTAATACCCCTATCATTGATGGACTTTTGCTCTTTAAAAAATATTTTATATGTTCAAAGTCTTTGCCTAAAATGCATTCTTTTTCTTGCTCTTCCAAAAACGAAACATATATTTCCGCATCATTAAACATATATGTTTCTTTAAGAGCATTTTCTGCATCAACAATATCGCTCAGGGTACACGGTTCTTTGCACTCCATATGCATGTCTATATTCATTTTATTCTTATCTGCTTTAATTTGAGTTATAGCTCCCTTGGAAATCCCTGAATTATGTGAAATTCTATCTGAAACTTCATAAAAAATCTCTAAAAAGCCTTTATTTACCACCGTTTGCGACACCGTAGACCCCTCCGTTTTCCTACTCTTGAACAATATGAAATTATACCATACCAATACCTGATTTTATATTTCATTTCTTTTACATTTTCTCTATTGACTTTTATCAAAAATTCTATAGAATAATTTCTAAAGGGAGATTTTTATATGGTTTTTTTTGTGATATTATTTTTGATTTTGATATTCTATTCTATAGCAAATTATTATGTAGGGATGAAAGTTTTTAAATGTTTTAAACATATTTTCCCGAAATTTAATATTATTGCGTTTATTGCTGTTTTTTCTCTTCTTCCACTCTCTTCGATTCTCTCTTTCTTTGTGAAGAACAACATAATTGCAATAATAGGAAGTATATGGATGGGAACTTTATTATTCTTAGTTCTCTTTCTTGGAATCACTGATATAGCTCTTTATGTGATTAAGCAAAGAGTACCTAATTCTCTTTTTATCTCTTCATTTTCCGCTATACTACTCGCCATCTCGCTTTCTGGCTATGGATTGTATAATGCCTCTCAAATCAAAACTGCTTCATACTCAGTCGAAATAGATAAATCAACGAGTATTTCTCAACTTAAAATTGCCCTTGTCACAGATATACATTTGGGTTATATAAATGATGAAACACACCTTGCTAAAATTGTTCAGGCTGTCAATACCACAAATCCAGACATAATCTGCATTTCAGGCGACATATTTGATGGGGATTTTTCAAAACTTAAAAATCCAGAAGGTGTAAAAGATGAATTTAAAAAACTCACATCAAAATATGGAACCTATGCTGTAGTTGGAAATCATGATGCAGGTGATACCTATGATGATATGATTTCTTTTTTAACCGATTCAAATATTACATTGCTCTTTGATGAATACATAGAAATTGAAAATGAATTTATAATTGCAGGCAGACGTGATTCATCACCTATTGGTGCACATGGAAATGACCGTTCCGAAATTGACTACACAGATGCAGACATGAATCTTCCTATTATTGTAATGGACCACCAGCCTTCAAATATAATTTCTTATGAACATGACACTGATTTGGTTCTCAGCGGTCATACACACCAAGGACAAATGTTTCCAATATCTGTAATCACTGATTTATATCATATTGTAGATTATGGATACTATGTTAACGAAACCGGAACACAGATTGTCGTAACCTCAGGAGCAGGCACTTGGGGACCGCCTATGAGAATAGGAACATTCAGCGAAATTGCTGAAATAACTGTAACATTTAAATAAATTCTTCTCTGTATTTCTGAGGTCCTTTACCAAGGACCTTTTTAAATTGTCTGGAAAAGAAAAGCTGATCACTATACCCCACACTTCTCGCAACATCAGAAATGCGAAGAGAATCATTTTTCAACAAATTACACGCTCTCTCCATACGGCAATTTATAATGTATTGCATAATTGATGTTCCATGATGTTTTTTAAAAAGCTGTGAAAAATAATTTCTATTGTACCCTAAATCTCCCGCAATTTGCTCAACTGAAAGGTTATTGCTTATATTATTTCTTATAAATTCCATTGCCTTTAAAACAGATTCATTTCCCTTAATTTCGTCCAGTTCATTCCTCTTATTCTCGCTTATTAGTATGGCAAACATTTTATAAAGTTCACCTAAAATAATCATTTCATGGTACCCTGTATTTTCAGGCGGGTCGTTTGAATTTACCATAGCATACATGCATTTTTCAATATTCGGATTTGAAAAAACAGGTGTTTCTTTGTTTATTCCCGCATCATTTAGGAGTATATCCGCTTTTCTCCCTGAAAAACCCACCCAAATATATGTCCATGGCTCTTCTCTGTCCGCCTCATAATAAGTAAGTTCAAATGGTGTTATGAGAAACCCTTGTCCGGCACTCAATGAATGTGTAACATCATTTTTCACAAAAATACCTTTTCCCGACACAATATAGTGAATGAGATAATGATTACGTATTGCGGGTCCGAAAAAATGTGCGTTTTCACACTCTTCTATTCCGCACTGACAAATCTCAATGTCTATATTGTTTTGTGGTGATATAAAAATATATTTATCCATAAGGTTACCTTTCAACAATTCCGTATATATGATGTTATTATATGCTATCAACTTACAATAATCCATATTAATATTTAAAATGACTATATGTGTACGGATAAAATGCATGTAAAATATATGCATAAAGTTTTTCACCAAAAGGAGGAATTTAATAATGATAAAGGTAACATTTATGGGTGCCGGAAGCAGCGTTTTTGCCAAAAATGTCCTTGGCGATTGTATTTTGACAGAGGCTTTTAATGGTATGGACATTGCTCTTTATGACATTGATGAGAAAAGGCTTGCAGAATCGGAAACAATTATCAAAGCAATTAATAAGAAATATGGTAATCATGCGAAAATCTCATCCTATCTTGGTGTTCCTAACCGTAAGGAAGCACTTAGAGGCGCTGATTTTGTTGTCAATGCTATTCAGGTTGGTTTGTATGACCCATGTACTATTATAGATTTTGAGGTTCCGAAAAAATATGGTTTAAGACAGACAATCGGAGATACGCTGGGAATCGGAGGCATTTTCAGGGCTCTTCGTACAATACCTGTTATGCTCTCTTTTGCTGAGGATATGGCACAGGTTTGTCCGAATGCATTGTTCCTGAATTATACAAATCCAATGGCTATGGTAACTGGTGCTTTTCTTCGTGCAACTGATATAAAGGCTGTTGGTCTGTGTCACAGTGTTCAGTGCTGTGCAAGAGCACTTCTTGACAGTGTTGGCATGAATGATGTTGACGACAGAGATTTAAAACAAATGATTGCAGGTATTAACCATCAATCATGGCTTTTGGAAATCAAGAAAGATGGCGAGGATTTGTATCCTGAAATCAAACGCCGCTCTATAACCTCTCCTCATGAACGTGTAAGACATAAGATAATGAATACTTTCGGATATTTCATTACAGAATCAAGTGAGCATCTTTCCGAATATCTTCCCTATTTTATAAAACCTTCTCATCCAGAACTTATTTCTGAATATAATATTCCACTGGATGAATATCCACGCAGATGTGTTGCACAGATAAATGATTGGGAAAAACTTCGTGTTGAGCTTACAAGTGCTGAAACTCTTGAACATAACAGAAGTAATGAGTATGCTTCTCATATAATGGAGGCTGTAAGCACCGGAAAAACTTATAAAATCGGTGGTAATGTTATGAATACTGGTCTTATTACAAACTTGCCAACTGATGCTTGTGTTGAGGTTCCATGTATGGTTGACCGCTCTGGTGTAATCCCTACTTTTGTAGGCGACCTTCCGCCTCAATTGGCGGCTCTCAACCGCACTAATATCAATCCACAGCTGCTTACTGTTGAAGCGGCTCTGACAGGCAAAAAAGATTATATATACCATGCGGCGCTCCTCGACCCACATACAAGCGCTCAGCTTTCAATAGATGAAACCATAAACTTGTGTGATGATTTAATTGAAGCACATGGTGATTGGCTACCTACATATAAGTAGTAAACTCACCATACAAAAGTCCTGCTACAATTTTATAGCAGGACTTTTCCATTGTATCATATTTCTTCCTTATATATAATATATCTCCACTCCACTGAAATTAATCTTACCATTAAGCTGTAATACAGGTCCATCACCAGGTCTGTGCATACCCTTTTCATCCACCCCTGCCATAACATTTTCAACATTATTCACCACACGCCACTCTTTGGGAATATACAGTTCAATACCAGAAAAAGAACAATCCAAGAATACACTTGCCCCTTCCTCACTAAGCTTTGCACCATCAAAATACACAGACATAGAACCAAATGAACACCTTAAAGACGCATTTTTCAAACAATCAGAATTTATATATTTTGTTGTAGCCCCAAAACTTACTGAATAATTAAACTGATTATCACTAATATTGTCGGCATTGTTTTCAGTATTAATTGGTTCATAATTATGTGCATAGTTCTTTCCGCAATTCATTCTACCTTTTCCATGCCAGCCAAAATGTTTATGTTTTTTAAATATCATAGAAAGCCCGACAGCAAGAAATGCCGCTGACGCAAACACCCCCCATGGAACAATCTGAGTAATACCAAGTTCATCTGCAAACATCCACAAAATAAACGCAATTGGCATAGTAACACCGAAAAAGTTCAAATGAATCAAACTCTCAATGATAACCGCTGATAACAAAACAGTAACAATCAATTTAAATGGACTGATTGCATCCCCTATAAAACCCATTGGCACCCCTATAATCAAAATTGCCGCACAAATAAAAAACACTCCCCAAAATATCTTTCTACCTTTCATAACTTCTCCTCTCATTTAACCTTATTTTCAAACTGCTGTAATACTTTCTCGACACATAAACCTGTTTATGACTATTATAAAATTTAACCAAACTTGCAGAGGCAATATTTTTATCAATTGAAAAAATATGCTTTACATTTAAGATTGCGGACTTTGAAATTCGTATAAAATCTTTTGAAAGGATACCCTCAAGCTCATAAAGTCTTAACTTAACCTTATATGTCTCCTTTATTGTATGCGCATACACAACATCCTTTTCTGTTTCGAAAAAGATAACATCATTCAGGTCAACATAAAACTCCTTATTTTCTTTGAAAAATATTATTGCAGGTTCTGTATATAACATTTCCTCTATCTGTCTGCAAAGAGTTTTAGCAGTATCATTATCATTTTTACATCTGATTACAATCTCTTCATGCTGAGAATCTGTATCAGTTATAATTTCAAGTCTTATCTTCATTAGCATCCTCCTGTTTTTGATTTTAACACTTTTAAAAATAAATGAAAGCGAAAAAAGCTAAGTGGTATTTTTTATCTGCTAACAGGTAATTTTTTTGCATCATAATAAAAAATTCACATATTATTAAATTTTTAATAAAACCATTGTTTTATAGTGCATTCAGAAAAATTCAATGCAAAAAATGACTCAATTGTTCAAAAAATGATAAAAAATGCTATTGACTTTTTGCAGTAACTATTATTAAATATAAACAGACGCTGAATTAACTAATCAGCAATTGTTCAAAATTTTAAAGGAGGGTATGTAAAATGGAACTAGGAGAAAACATAAGAGCAATAAGACAGAGAAAAAACATGTCACAAGTACAGTTGGCTTGTAAAATTGGTAAAGCAAACACATTTCTTTGCGATATAGAGAAATGTCGTGCTACACCATCTCTGAAGACTATCAAGAAAATCGCTGAAGCTTTAGAAGTTGATATTACTGATCTTTTCAGAGATTAATTTTGATTCAATCAATAAAAGGGTTAATGTTAAACATTAACCCTTTTATTTTTTATCCTTTATTTAAGTACAACCTTCATAAAACTCTTCTTACCTCTTTTTAAAACAACACCATTTTTCAAAACATCTGCCTGAATAACAGTTGCGACTTGAGAAACCTTTTCTCCGTCAACAGATACCCCACCCTGCTCAACTGCACGCCTTGCTTCAGATTTTGACGAAACAAGTCCTGATTTTTGCATCAATGTCAATATGTCAATACTTCCGTCATTTAAATCTTCCTCTGAAATCTCACATGAAGGCATATTTGCCGCCGCGCCGCCAGAAAACAATGCTCTTGAACTTTCCTGCGCCTTTAGTGCTTCCTCTTCGCTATGAACCAATTTAGTGAGTTCAAACGCCAATATCTCCTTAGCTGTATTAAGCTGACTGCCCTCCCATGAATCCATAGCCTCAATCTCCTCCATTGGTAAGAAAGTGAGCATCCTTATACACTTTAAAACATCACTGTCAGCAACATTTCTCCAGTACTGGTAAAAATCAAATGGCGAAGTTTTCTCTGGGTCAAGCCATACAGCTCCTGACTGTGTTTTTCCCATTTTATTTCCTTCGGAATTGAGTAGCAGGGTAATTGTCATTGCACTTGCATCCTTACCAAGCTTACGTCTTATAAGTTCAGTACCGCCAAGCATATTACTCCATTGGTCATCACCGCCAAACTGAAGATTACAGCCGTATTTTTCAAACAATTGAAGAAAATCATAGCTCTGCATAATCATGTAGTTGAACTCAAGGAAACTCAGACCCTTTTCCATACGTGTTTTGTAGCATTCTGCGGAAAGCATACGGTTGACACTAAAGTGTACACCAACCTCTCTTAAAAGCTCAATATAGTTAAGATTTAGAATCCAGTCAGCATTGTTTACCATAAGCGCCTTACCATCTGAAAAATCAATAAATTTCTCCATTTGTTTTTTAAAGCATGCACAGTTATGATTTATGGTTTCAACACTCATCATGCTCCTTAAGTCACTTCTTCCCGAAGGGTCACCAATCATTGCTGTACCGCCGCCAATCAACGCAATCGGCTTATTTCCCGCCATCTGCAAACGTTTCATTAGGCATAGTGCCATAAAATGACCTACATGAAGACTGTCTGCTGTAGGGTCAAAACCAATATAAAAAACTGCCTTCCCTTCATTTATCAAGCCCTTAATTAAATCCTCATCTGTCACTTGCGCAATCAAGCCTCTTGCACACAATTCTTCATAAATTTTCATTTTTCAAAACTCCTCTCATATTCTGCACAAAAAATAAAAAGCCCTCGTCCTTAATAAGGACGAGAACTATATTCCCGTGTTACCACCTTAATTCACAGATAAAAAATCTGCCTCATTAAACACTATAACGTGTGCAATTCCGTCACAGCCTACCAACAAAACTTTCGGTGTGAAACTCAAGGATGTATTCATAAAAAACTTTTCCTGCACCTCTCAGCATCCGGTAACTCTCTTTAGGCATCATCTTTTACTACTTGTTCCTATCACTGTTTTGCCAATATTATATATATTTGAAAAATTCTTGTCAATAATTTTACATATACAGTAAATTATAGGG
>JGI994J12354_10002727_pt1 | contig 16919 bp, 15 predicted proteins | sample IntmicLarv3ML3BL_FD_12354 | JGI IMG/M metagenome (IMG submission 12354) | reverse complement strand
AATGACTCCGCTTCTATCCGCGACTTGCGTCCGCTCTGCTTTGCGGACGGCGAAGGCNCCCAGCCGGGTAAGGGCAGCCGCTGCATGGCACCGAAAATTTTCTGTTTTATATCAGGTAACCCTTGTTCGCGGGACAATCTAAGAAGCAGCTCCTTGATATCTTGCCGCTTGGTCTGGCCGTTGGCGGGGCAGGGATTCTTATACACCGGCAGAGACAGCCGGCTGCACAAATTCATAACGTCCTTTTCGTAAATATAGAGCATGGGCCGAATAAGCGTAAGCTCCATGCGGCTTAGGTAGCTCACCGGCGAAAAGCAGGACAGCCGTCCTTCGTACAGCAGGGACAGCATGGTGGTCTCTACCGCGTCGTCTAATTGGTGGCCGAGGGCAACCTTGTTACAGCCCGCCTCTTTGGCTGCGGAATAGAGATGTCCGCGCCGCAAATTGGCGCATAGGGAGCAAGGATTTGACTCCTGCCGATAGGTGAAAACAACCTCTCCGATATCCGTCGGCTGCAGGATAAAGGGTACATCAAGTTGCTTGCACAAGGCCTCAACGCCCGAAAAATCCCCGGACTTTCCCTCAAATCGCATATCCAGGGTGACCGCCGTCAACGTGAAAGGCTTTGGATAAAACCGCCGCAGCTCTGCCAGCAGGTACAGGAGCAGTAAGCTGTCCTTCCCGCCGCTGACCCCCACGCAAACATGGTCGCCGGGGGCAATCATCTCATAATCCTGCACACACCGGCGCAGGTAACTCAGTGCTCTTTGTAATTGCATAAAATTCCCACCTATGTAAAAAGTAATAAAGGAACAAAATAAAAAAAAGGAGTTTTCACATGAAATCAACAAAAATTCAGCAGCTTACCAGAACCGCTCTTCTCTTGGCTCTGTGCATCGCGTCGCAATATCTCATCAAGAACCAGTATATCACGGGTTCCATCGTAAATGCAATACTTATTCTTGCCACACTTGTGGCAGGTCTGTACGGCGGTCTTGCTATTGCCGTTTTATCGCCGGTGTTTGCATTTCTTACCGGCTTGGCACCCGCTGTTCCGCCGTTAATCGCAATTATTGCGCTGGGTAATGCCATTATGGTGCTTTCCGTACACTTCTTCAAGGGCAAAAAGCTTCCCCTCGGCCTGGTTGCCGGTTCGATTTGCAAGGCAGGTTTTCTGTTTCTTGCCACGCGGTATGTGCTCTTTACCCTTTTTGCATCGATGCTGAAGCCCAAGCAGGTGGAAAACATTACGATTATGTTCTCCTATCCGCAGATTATTACAGCGGCTATCGGTTCGGTGCTGGCCTTTGGCGTTTACATGGTGTTAAAGAAGACTTTGCTGAAAAAAGCGTAAAAAGCTATAAGGAAAGCCCGACGGATAATTCCGCCGGGCTTTCCTTTATGATGCAAGACTTGCGACTTTCAAGAGCTTTGTAAAGATGCCGAAGAAGCTTTCCTTTGGCACGTCCTTCACCGCAACCACGTTCTCCCGCACAAGGATTTCGCCGTCCGCCTTGAGTATCAGTTCGCCGATTTTTTGCCCCTTAACAACGGGCGCTTTCACGTTTTCAAAGAGAATCAGCTGGGGGGTTATGCCGGCGGTCTTGCCTTTTTCAAGTACAAGGGGCTTCATGTCCTCTATGTGCCCCGATACAGCCGGCTCGGTACCCATAATGACAGGCACGCTCAGGTCTTCCTCCGGCACTTCCGGCCGGTAAACCGCATAGTTTGCGTAGCCGTAATTGAGCAGCTTTGCCGCAGAGTCAAAGCGCACAGCCGAATTATGCGCACCCATAACAACGGCAATCAATTCCATGCCGTCGCGTTCCGCCGTGGCAGAAAGGCAGTACATTGCCTTACTTGTAAACCCGGTTTTAAGCCCGGTAATGCCGTTGTAGCTGCGCACCAGTTTGTTGGTATTTGTCAGCCCGAAGGTACCCTCACGCAGGGTGTCTGTCCAAATTTTTGAGTAGTTTTTAATGAGCGGATGCCGCAGCAGTTCGGCGGACATGAGGGCTATGTCATGGGCTGTCGTCAGATGGCCGTCTACGTCAAGGCCGCAGACATTGACAAAATTGGTGTTTGTCATCCCAAGCTCCTTCGCACGCTCATTCATTTTGGCGACAAAGCTTTCCTCACTGCCGGATACCGCTTCGGCAAGCATGACCGCCGCGTCGTTTGCCGAGGCGACTACCACTGCTTTCAACAGGTCGTCAACGGAAAATACTTCCCCGGGCTTCAAGTAAATTTGCGAACCGCCCATTTGGCTTGCGTGCTCGGAGGCTTCTATCTGCATGTCAAGGGTCAGCTGCCCCGACTCAATGGCTTCCATAACAAGCAGTACGGTCATGATTTTCGTGACACTGGCGGGCGGCAACTTTTCATTTGCGTTTTTTTCGTAGAGGATTTTGCCGCTGTCTTTTTCAATTAAGATGCAGGACGACACCGGGATGTCCAAGACGGGGCCTGCTGTTTCCACCGCACCTTCGGCAATCGGTACGATGTCCGTAAATAGTTCCTCCGTGGCAAACGCACTTCCCGTTAAAAGAAGAAAAGTCAACAGAATACATAAAAGTTTTTTCATAAAGCATACTCCTTGTAATAATTTTTCAATCTAAGCAAATTTTTTGTAGTTTTGCAAAAAGTATGCAAAAAACCCGTAGGGAAATTTTCCCTACGGGTTTTTGGTCGGTAGCCAAATCTATAATCTGAGCAGTTGCTTCTTCTTTTCATCAAATTCCGCCTGTGTAAGTATACCGCCGTCCAGCAGTGACTTAAACTTTGCCAGTTCATCGGCAGCCGATGCCTGTTGCACCACGGTCTGCGTTGATACTGCGAAACTGGTTGCTTCTGCTTCGGCAAATGCATTGGTTGTGTGTTTAAGTGCTATAGACAGTGCGTCAACAACCTCTATTGGTGGATTACCATCGTTGTAAAACTCGCTTTTTAGACGGGTCGATAGTGCACCTATTTTGAGTAGTCCACCATATCGTTTTGTGGCGATATTGATCCAATCAGGGCCCTCGGACGGATCAGCTCCACACTCTTTTTGAACGGCTATTTCAAGGCTTTGTGGATACCATTCATTCTCTCCTGTCGAAAAGGGACGCCACAACGGAATAACGCGCCTCGGGTTCTGGAAATCCTTTACATCAAGAACTAAGTCAATGCCATTGATCGTTGTTCGTTCTTTCACCTTTCCACTGGTGGCAGCACTGCCTATTATTGAACCCATCGTTCCACCCAATAATCCGCCGACGATAGCTCCTCCAGCACCTCCGGAAACTGATGTTTCGGTCGTTTCATCAATAGTAATGTCTATATCATTTATTTGACTTATGTGAAAAAACTCAAAATAAGCCGGTTTTTCTTTGGTTTTTGTTTTTATAAAGGCCACTTTGGCGACGCCCGGTGCAACATAGGGTCGATACAAGCCAATATATCCGGATTCCGAAACAGCAACATCTGTGAACAATCCACTAAATATTTTAGTAGAACCTGCAAATTCCGCCTTAGACTGAAATGCCTGTTGAACATGTGGCACTACGTTTTCGTTGCCTGTGCCAAATTGTAGGGGTAATGCTGATGTAACTGGAGTAGGTGCTTGCGTCATTGCCGGCGCACCTCCCGATTGTTGTTGGGACTTCCCGCAAGCTGTGCAAAAAACCGACCCGTCGTTGATTTGAGCTCCGCAATGTGTACAGAACATACTTTTTCTCCTCTCGTCTTATTTACTATATTTTTTCTAAAAAGGTTTACCTTTTTAGAAATGCCCCGTGTCGACGAATTTAAGAAAAATATTCCAAATTTCCCCTTGTATTTTGCAGATTTTTGTGTTAAAGTAATAGTGTTATTGATTTTTTGCACAGAAAAACCGGGCTATAAAAAGGTAAACCTTTTTATAGCCCGGTTCGTTTTGTACAGCCGCCTAAGCCGTCTTTTTCTTACCGATGGAAAGAATCAGGTTCAAGAGAATGCCGAAGAGGGACGCCGTTGCGATTGCGGGCAGCTCGATGCCGAAGAAGGGAATCATGCCGCCATCGAAGCCGTAGTGACCGCCAACGCCGATAACAAAGATACAAGCGACAACCGCAAGGTTCTTTGCGCTGAAGAGATCGACTTTTTTGTCAATCATAATGGCGGCACCTTGCGCGGCAATTGCGCCGAAGAGGTAGATGCAAGCGCCGTTTATAACCACGCCGGGGATGGTTTGAATGAAGTTTGTCAGCGGTGTGAACAGAGAAACCACAATGGCCATAGCCGCTGCCACAAAGAGAACTGCTGTGGAGAAGTTGCGCGTGATTGCCATGGTTGAGATGTTTTCGCCGTAGTTTGTTCCGGCAGGGCCGCCAAATGCCGCGGAAATCATGTCAGCCGCACCGTCGCCGATGAGGTTCATGCCAAGCTTGTTTTGAATGTCGTAGTGACCCTTGCCCTTTTTCTTTGCAAGGTCGTTGACATACAGGTCAAGCTGGACAAGGTGCGCCGTTGATTCGGGGATGGTGGCAAGGGCAATGGGCATGATGGCAAGTGCGACACCCCAGTTGACCTGCGGAAGTGTAAAGTGGGGCAGGGTAACCACTGCGCCCGCAAAAACCTGCGAGAAGTCAACCACGCCGAAGCAGATGGCAACTGCGAAGCCCGCAAGAATACCAAACAGAATGGACAGCTGTCCCCAAACACCCTTTAAATAAACGGAGAACAGGATGGTGGCAAGCAGTGTAATAATTGCGATAATCCATGCCTTATCTACGGTAAGGCCGATTGCTAAATTCGGTGCGCAAGCGTTTGTGATAGCCGTCGTCGCAAGGGACAGGCCGATAATCATAGCAATGGGACCTGTAATGGTGGGCGGCAGAATCTTTTCAATGACCTTCATGCCGAACTTTAAGACAATCAAGCCTGCCAAAATGGACACAAGGCCGGAGCAGATGATACCAAACTGTGCCTGTCCGATTAGGTTGTCTGCGGCAAGCTCGCCAAAGGCGGTGCCGGTTACAGCGCAGATGGCTGGGATGTAGGAAAAGCTGGAGCCGTAATACAGGGGAAGCTTGCCTCTTGTGATGAGCAGGAAGCCGATGGTGGCGACGCCGCTTGCGAAGATGGTGGTGGACAGGTGGAAGCCGGTCAAAAGTGCAACAAGCACGGTGGCGGGGAACATAACCAGCATTTGCTGCAGCGCGAAGAGGAGAAGCTTGCCTAAGGAGGGTTTCTCGTCGGGAAGGTAGCCTACCATTTTTTTGGTGTTTTCCATACGTTTTCTCTTCCTTTCCGGCATTTTACGGTGTCCGTAAAATCCCATTGAAGCATGCTTTTTGCAGTGCTTCGATTTATACTTTAAACTTATTTGGTGCCGAAAATACGGTCGCCGGCATCACCCAGGCCGGGCACAATGTAGTGGTGGTCATTGAGGTGCGAGTCCAGTGCGCCGATAAAAACTTCCACATCGGGGTGGGCGTCCTGTACCTTCTTAAGACCCTCGGGCGCGGCGATAATGCACATAAACTTAATGCTTTTCGCGCCATAATTCTTGATGAAATCAATAGCAGCAACAGCTGAACCGCCGGTGGCAAGCATGGGGTCAAGGATAAATACGTCGCGGCAGTCAATGTCGGGGGGCATCTTGCAATAATATTCCACCGGAAGAGCTGTTTCCGGGTCACGGTACAGCCCGATGTGGCCGACCTTGGCGTTTGGAATGAGTGCGCGGATGCCGTCCACCATACCAAGTCCCGCACGTAAAATGGGAACGATGGCAAGCTTCTTTCCGTCGATGAATTCAGTCTTTGTTTTGGCGACGGGGGTCTCGATTTCAACAAATTTGGTCGGCAGCGTCCGTGTGGCCTCATAGCACATGAGCATGGCAATTTCACTGACCAGTTCGTTGAATTCCTTTGTGCCGGTTTCCTTGTCGCGCAGGTGGGAAATCTTGTGCTTAATCAGCGGATGCTCCATAACAAAAGCTTTTTTCATGTGGCAAATCCTCCATGTAAAAAATTGGTTTTTTTACATTATACAACAAAGTGCGGCGGTTTGCAACTTTTTTGATGATGTATTTTTGAAAGAAATAAAAATAATTTTGGAGTGGATTTTTTGTTTGTAACGTGGTATGATGAAGAAAAGCCTACATATTATATGGGAGGAATTCTTATGACACCAAAAGCGCGTTTGCTTTCCGCTATAAAAGGACAGCCCCTTGACAGAATTCCCTGGTCGCCCTTTCTTGCTTATTGGTGGGAGGCGCAGCCGGAAGCCTTTCAGGCAGAGGGGCAGCTGCCGTTTTTAGAGGACATCGGCGCTGACCCGCTTTTACGGGGCAGTCACTATCTCTTTGGTCTTTCGCGGGAAAACTGTGATATTCGGGAAAGCACTTCCGGTAACAAGCGCATCAAAACCTATGACACCCCTGTGGGCAGCCTGACGGAAACGCATACGTATGTGGAAGCTGCAAACACCTGGTTTTTGACCGAGCATCCGGTGAAGACAAAAGAGGATTTTAAGGTGCTTATTTACATAATGGAGCACAGCAGAGTGACGCCCAAAGACGCACTGCAGTTTGAAAAAGACAGGGTGAAATACGGCGAGCGGGCACTTCTTTTACCCTTAATGAACTGCTTTTGCAAGACGGCGTTCCAAAACCTTTTAGAGCATTATGTGGGTACAGAGGAGCTGACCTATGCGCTGGCCGATTACCCGGAGGTGGTGGAGGAATGTCTTGCTGTTATGACCGAATTGTCGGTGCAATCGGCAAAAATGGCAGTAGGAACCTCCGCAGACGGCTTTATCTTCTGGGAGGATAGCTCCACGACGAACATCAGCCCTGCTTGGTTTTTAAGGTATGTTGCGCCGGAAATAAATGCATGGGGAAGCCTTGTCCACGATGCGGGGAAGCTGCTTGTGCATCACGCTTGCGGGCATTTAAAGGACCTGTTGCCCTTAATGGGACAGACGCGCATCGACATGGTGGAATCCATATCGCCGCCGCCTACGGGCAACATTGAGCTGTGGGATGCGGCAAAATTATTGCCGCCGCACATCGGGTTAATTGGCGGCATTGAGCCGACGGTCTTCTTAAACAGCGACCTTGACGCGCTGGAATCCTATACAAAAAAGCTACTCTCCGCAATGAACGGCCGCCGCTTTATTCTGGCCAACAGCGATAGCTGTCCGCCGGGGGTTTCGATTGAGAAGTTTCGGCTTATTTCGGGTCTTGTTTAGAAAGGAAGGGGTGCTTCCCATGAAGAAAAATTTTGCACTGATTTGCACAGTTGCGCTGATTCTTTCCATGTTGCCCGCAACAACTCTTGCCGCGAGTTTCCCCGATTTGCCGAACAGTCATTGGGCGTATGACGACATTACCGCACTGAGCGAACTGGGTGCTATAAACGGCTACGCGGACGGGTGTTTTCGGCCGGATGACCCTGTGACACTGGGGGAGATGGCGAAGATTGTCAGTCTTTCATTTGACCTTAGAAGCTATTATCCCTATGACAATTTGCGGGCGATTGACGATGAAGGAAATGTTGTCGGCGAGGATAATCGTGATCGCTGGTGGAGCAGCTATGCAAACGCTATTAGTGACTATTATTACGGCGTGGCGGACGGGCCGCACACCTTTGACGGTGATAATAGAGCGCAGCGGTATGACGTTGTGCAATTGTTAGTCAGTGCGTTGCGCCCGCCGCTTACATCGTATAATATCCCGGATGATTATGGCACCATTGTCTGCGGTCAGTTTTCCGATTTGGAAGAGCATTGGGATTGGTGGACATCCTATCAGGACGGGGCGGACATATACCTTGCCGCCGAAATGGGACTTATAAACGGCTACCCGAATGGGACATTTGCGCCATGGGAGGGTATTTCGAGAGCCGAGTTTTGCGCGGTTGTCATGCGCGCTCTGAAGCTGCGAGGTAATATCCCTGCCGAACTTTTGACCCCCATTGCCACCGATTACTCAGTATCCAATATAGACGAGCGAACCTTCCTTGTAAAAGAGGGGGACGAAGAGGCGATTCTTAAAATGGAGTATATTCCCGCCGAGGTCGGGGTTGCAAATGTGTGCATCGATGGGGAGAAGATTGGCGAGGTGGTTTACACCTTTGCCCGGCCAAGAGATACCGGGATTCTGTATACCTTTTTCCGGCTGCAGGACGGTGAAATGATGGAAATCGGGTATACGGTGCTTTCACCCATGTATGATTTCGGAATGTCAAATAAAGGGGAGTTGGGAGAAATGCTTTGCTCCTACTATGAGGGCACAGAGTATAAAACGCTTTACAGTGATGTGCACTACAATGATTTTGCGCTGTACATTCACTTCCCTGAAGCCGGCTTCTTCCCGGTGGATACCCGCGGCATACTATACGGCTTGGATATATACGAGGGAGTAGCGCTTATGCGGCAAGGGTCGTTTCATTATGAATAAGGCGGTGCACAGTAAAAAAGAGCTGCTTTGCACGGATTCCGATACGCTGGTTATATTCATCCACGGCTTTATGGGCTCGCCCAACCAGTTTTGCGGCTTAATGCAGGCGGTTTATAGGGCAGGTTATTCGGCGGTTTCCCTGTTGCTGCCGGGGCATGGCGGCTCGGGGATTGACTTCGCAAAAAGCAGGGCATCTATGTGGGCGGCGCATTTGACGGACGAGCTTGCCCGGTATGCGCACTACAAAAAAATCTATCTTGTTGGGCATTCTATTGGCGGACTGTTGGCTTTTACCTTGTCCTTGGAGGTTCAAGTCAGCGGCATCATTGCCCTTTTTACGCCCCTGTCGCTGTACGTATTCAACCCGCGTTCCTATTATCGAAAGCTGAAAATCCTGTTTGCAAAGAAAACCACGCCTCTCAAGCAGTGCTACCGCAGCAACAACAGCATAGGCAGGCCGTTTTATCGGACGTTGCCTCTCTGGCCGCCGGTGCTTTTGCAACCATCAAAGCTTATGCGGCAGACGCGGAAGCTACTACCGCGTGTTACTGTCCCTGCCTTAACCATTCATTCAAGGGGGGACGAAACAACTGCCTTTAAAAGTGCGGCGCTCTTTAAAAAGCTGCTTGCCCGGCCGCTGCATGAGGCGGTGCTGCTCACGGAATCCTTTCACGCGTATTATCCGAAGGGGGAGCGAGCGGTTATTGAAAAGGCGGTGCTGGATTTTATTGCACGAAGGCAAACAATAAACATACAACCAAACAACGAAAGGAAGGAATCCGTATGAAAAAATCACTTGCGATTCTACTGTTACTGTCCCTGCTTCTCGCATTCTCCGCCTGTCAAAGCGAACCGGCAGCGCAAGACGACTCCCAACTCGCGGCACACATTGAAGTCTTTGAGCAGGAGAGCAGCATCATTGAGTACATCTCGGTAACCGGCCTATCGGACAGGGCGGTGCAGGAGAAGCTAAATGCGAATTTAGAAAGCTTCTTTACATGGATTTTAGTTGACGCGGAGGAGGGCGAGAAAATCGCGGAGGTCACCGCGCAGTACGAAATTGTCGGCGAGCGGTATCTGAGCATCCGTGCCTATGATTTTGAAAGCTACGAGGGTGCCGCGCACCCAACGACCAACCTGCGCGCAAACACCTATGACCTGGAAACCGGGGAGGCAGTCAGCATAGACACCTTTATTGCGGATATGGCCGCACTAAATAAAGCGGCGGGTGACGGTACGTTTGCGATTGTTGAGCCGTCTGCGGACATTCTCGGCGCGCCGGAGCGGCTTCAAGAGGCGCTTATCTGCAGCTTTGACTTTTTCCTTTTGCAGGACGGCATAGGTCTCCGCATCGACGGTGAAAACCACGCAACCGGCGACTACTGGACCTTTGTTGCGAACTATGAAACCCTTGACGCGCTGCACCCGACTGCTTTGTCGGAAGGATTTAAATCCCTGCTGCAGGACTGCGGCGTTTTATAAAATACTAAGCCTCCCTGTGAAAAAGGGAGGCTTAGTATTATCGGAAAATTCCCGGCTAACAGCGTAAAAAGATGCGCGGTATACAGGAGTAGCGGCCCCGCAAGCATCAGGAAAAATCCAAGTATCGCAAGGGTGTTTTTTGCTTTTATGCGTATTGCATTTTCGTTGTTTTGTATTGTGTTTTTCATGGTAGCACCCCTTCTTATCTATGCACAATTTCCGAGCCAAAGGGCAAAAAGGTGAGCTTTGCAAGCTTAAAGTACTGCAGGCCGAAGGGGATTCCGACAATTGTGATACAAAAAGCAATGCCGGTAAAAAATTCAGCAACAGCAATCCAAAAGCCAAAGAGAAGAATCCACAAAAGATTCCCCAACGAACCCATAATGGAAGTCGTCCTATTTGTGAACACAATTTCGCGGCCAAAGGGGAAAAAGGAAAGTGCAGCAAGCTTAAAGCATTGCACACCGAAGGGAACACCGACAACTGTGACGCAAAACAAAACCCCGGCGAACACATGTGCCAGGCCAAACGCAAATCCGCCCAGTATAAACCAAAGAATATTTCCCAAAATGCGCATTGTAAAATTCTCCTTTTGTTTATATAATCATAGTGTGAAATCTCAATCAAATTCATTCTGCACGCTGCCGCTCTGCCAGTTTGCGTTGTGCCTCTTGCACTAGATGCAGTTCATTTCCGTGCTCTATGACATATTGCAGCGCCTGCCGCGCTTCATCTGGCTTTCCGGTTGCGCTTAATATGTCTGCCAGAATATAATCTGCGGTCACTCTTTCGTATAATGAGCCAACGTCAAAAATCCTTTGGAAAACTTGCATTGCCTCATCATACTGTCCTTTGGCTATTTGCAGCCGAAGCCGCCTTTGCGTATAAAGGTTTTCTATATGGGTTTTTATGTTTTTTCCCAGATACTTGTTTTGCAATTCCTGTTGCAGGCATTGCAGGCCATGCTCCGCTTGCGGCATATTGTGTGTTGCAAAGGAATATGCGACAAGCGTACAGTATTGCAACGCATTGTTCAGCGCCTTCATGCCGCTATTTGCCGGTTGATACGCCGGAAAAAAGCTCAAATGTTCCCTGCATTTTTCAAACTCGCCGCAATCGAAATATCGTGTCGCAATTTGCAATAAAATATATCTCCGAACATCCTCTCTCTTTGCGTTGGCAAGCAGCGGAACCAGTGCGTCAATACATCGGCGGGGCGCACATTCGTTTGTTACAAGCTCGATAATTTTGTTCAGCTCCTTGGCGGCAAAAAAAGAAGCGATGTGGGCGCAAAAAAAGAGCCAAAATACTATGGTTAGCAGAAACACCCAAAACCCAATCGTATTCACTCCATAGTCAAATGGTGTTGTAACCGCACATACAACGGCCAGACCTGAAAACCCTGCAATAATGTAGAGGATTTGCACTTTTTTAAAAATTGCAATCATGAATTTTCACCTCCGATAGTTGTTTCGTCTGTCCTGTTGTTTTGAAGCAGCCGCCACTATAGCATTCGGTACAGCGCCTTGTCAATCAATCAAAAAGCGGTCAAGAGCCGGAAATACGCCAAGGGTTTTTTTAAGTGCTTCATATTCGGCTTCTTTTTGGGTGTTTTGGCGGCTTGTTTTGCTTGCGCGTATGAGCAGGTTTTTGGGCGTATCCAACGGGGATACAAACTCAAGTGCGCTCACCTGATAGCCTTCTGCCTCCAGCTTCAGGATGCGCAGCCCGTCTGTCAGGACGGAATTCAGCCGCGCTTTTAAGATGCCGTGCTCGGTAATGGCCTTGACAGGCTCCAGTTTGAAGCTGTTTAAAAGGTCCTTGTGACAGCAGGGGACACAGGCAATTTGCTGTGCGCCGGAGCTTATTCCAAAGGCCAGTGCCATGTCGGTGGCAGTGTCACAGGCATGAAGGGACATCACCAGGTCGGGTGCCGCTGTCATGCCGAAATCGGCAATATCGGTGCAGATGAATTCCATGTTGTAGTACCCAAGACGCTTTGCCATGGCTCGCGAGCTTTCGATAACCCCTTGTTCAATGTCAAGGCCGATAAACGTCACTTTTTTGTGCAGGACGTTGTGCAGATAATGGTTTAAAGCGAAGCTCAAATAGCTTTTTCCACAGGCGCAGTCGATGATTGTATAGCTGCTTTTTCCTTCCTGCAGCATGGGCGCAATCAGCTCCACCAGGTAGTCAATTTGATTGTATTTCCGCAGCATACTGTTTTTTAACTTGCCGTCCTCGGCGGCAATGCCGATTTCAAAGAGCAGCTCCTGTGCGTCTTTGACGGTGACGAGGTAGTCTCGGGTGCTTTGCGGGGCTTTTACGGCAGGGGTCTTTGCCGCCGCTTCTTTAAAGCCGCTTTTTACCCCTTTGCTGTCGGCTTCTATGGTGTAGACGCCGCTGCGCTCAATGTATTCGATGCATAGGCTGTCGTATTTGCTTGCCTCTTCTGTCAGACGGGTTAAAAACAGGGGGAATCCGCAAGGCTCCGTTTTGCCCAAAAAGCGGTAGGCAAAGGCGTCGTCCTTGCGGTAAAATAGGCCGTCAGTCGCTTTGCTTCCCGACAGGAATTGTATGCTGCACTCGATAAAGTACAGTTCGTTTTGCTCAAAGCGGCTGCGCAGGCCTTGCAGCAGCAGTTGGAGTTTTTGCACTGTTTGTTGGCGCATGGTTTTCTCCTTTTTATTTTTTGTCCGTTCCTTTTTCGTCTTTCGTCATTGCTACACTCGTTCCTCAAACTCTTCGCCCAGTATGTTTTGCACATGTGCCAGTGCGTTTTTGCATTGCTGCCAGTCGTTGCTGCTGCCGAACATTTCCGGGCGGGTTTCTGCCCCTGACAGGGGGCTGCTTTTAAGCAGAAGGAAGCGTCCCGGGCCTTTTTTTGCGCTGTTGCGGTAGGTGAAGGTGGGGGTGTATGCGACTTCTTCCACCTGCAGCGTATCCCCTTCGATTGTAATGGTAAAGTGCAGCAGCATCCCTGCTTGGGTTTTGAGACGGCCCAGTCCAACCTGGTCGGCAAAAAGGTTGCCCAGTGAATAGGCTACCAGCCGTTTTCCCCTTGTGGTTTCAATCCATTCCATAGGCTGCACGCAGTGAGAATGGCTGCCAATCAGCACGTCAACGCCGCCTTCTAAGAGGGTTGCCGCCATAGCTCGCTGGGCATCCGACGGTGCGTCCTTATATTCGGCACCCCAGTGGTAGGACAGGATAATTGTGTCGGCACCCTGCTCTTTTAAGAGGGCGATGTCCGCAAGAATCACCGCGGCACTTTCCTCGTTTACCGGCAACAGGCGTACGGCGTAGTCCCTTGCAGCGGCGGGAACGGGGATGCCGTTTGTGGAGTCGGTGTAGGCAAGCATACCGATGTTGACGCCATTTACCTGCAGGATTTTCGGTTCTGCGTAATCCGCAGGGGACTCATAGGTTCCCATGGTGAAAAAACCGGCGTTTCGCAGGTTTTTCAGGGAGGCGAAAAGGCCGTTTAACCCGTTATCCATGCAGTGGTTATTTGCGGTAACGGCAACGGTTGCTCCCATCGCCCGCAGCCCGGCAGAAAGCTCAAATGGTGCGTTGAAGGTGGGGTAATTCGCCAGTGCTTTATTGTTGCCGTAGGCGTCTATGGGCGACTCTACATTGACAATGTTGACATCCGCTTCAAACGCATCCATGAAATAGGCAAAGGAGGGGGTAAAGTCATAACCCGTTTCTGTTTTCAGCGATTGATACACTGTGTTGTGAATGAGCACATCGCCGCCGGCTGTAAAGGTTACGCGCTGCACTGCGGGGGGCTCCGGTTCCTGCATGGGTTCGGTTTCCGCGGGTTGTAAATTGGACAGTACGCAGCCGGAAAGAAGCACAAGAAGCGCCATGCACAAAAGCCATCTTTTCATAAGCTCCACCATTTTTCATATAATTTATATTTAGTATATCACAGCTTTTCCTAAATGAAAAGCAGCAAATTTGCGCGGCAGCGGCCAACCGCGCAGATTGTTCTTTCACTCCCCCCGCTCGGTCTTCGTCTTCTTCCCTTGCGGAGGAAGGGGCTTTATTCCCCCTGCGAGGGGGACGAGGGCGGCCTCCCCGGCCGGGGGTTCCTTTTTTCAGCGCCAAAAAGGAACCGAAAAGGGCGCTTAGCGGGGGCACTAGATTTGCGTGCGGTGCTTAGACGTATGTGCGGGCGGCTTGTTGGTGCCAATTCGAAGGTCTGTGTGCTTTGACTACCGCGCTTGGCCGCGCTGTGCGGGGGCGGTAGGGGGTGTTTTTTGTTTGGTTGTAGGGGCGACGTTTCGTCGCCCGCACTCTCGTCCTTTCGTCGTTGCGGGGATGCCAAAGCAAGTTCCTGTTCGATGCGTCCTGACGGGGATTGCTTTCTCGGCGGCCGCAACGATGACGGATTCTGCGCTTTGGCCGCTTCCCTTTGTGTTTTTATGTAAGAAACCCGCTTTTTACAGCGGGTTTCTCCTTTTAGCTTATCTGTAGCATTGACATCCTCTGCAGCAGCTGCAGACAGGTTGCCTGTTGCAGCAGGTATTGCAGCAGTCTCTGTTGCAGCCGCAGTCATTGCTGCAGTTTCTGTTACAACCGCCGCTGCAGCCGCAGCTTCTCTGACTGCAGCAAAGCAGCAGCTTTACAACGCCGTGTATATCTGCGTACTCGGCGTTTACGGGGAGTATCCATTCATCCCTTGCTGCGTAAGCTTGGCAGCCGTGCTTTTCAATGAGCTTGTACTGTCCCGCAGGCAGGTGCGGAATGGTTACAGTACCGTTGTTGTCGGTTAGGATGTCGGCTTTGAAGAGCTTGTAATGCCCAGCTTCCCCGTCGAAGCGCAGCAGGTCAAAGAGCCGCCTTCCCGGGCAGCCGGCGGCGCTTATGATGCATAGGCTGTAGCCGTGCCGATCACGCGCGTTTTCAATATAGAGTGTTTCCATGGCAATAGTTCCTTTGCAGTTTTCTCTTTTACAGCGTGATGGTAAACAGGGTGTCCGGATTTGCAGGCAGGCTGTAGCCTGTGGGCGCCTTTGTTTCTGCCAGCTTATAGCTTCCGGGCGGCAGGTCGTTAATGCGCAAGCCCCCGTAGGTGCCTGTTACAAGGCCGGTGCGGTACACGTGATAGGTGCTGTCCGCGATGTTGAATTTGTAGAGTGTGAACTCTGCGCCCTGGAGGTGCTTTTCGTGGTCAGCGGCGTCAATTTTGTAGATTTGGATTTCGCCGAGTTTTTTATTTTCGGCATTAATTTCTTCGGGGTCGATAAGCCTGCCGCGGATGTCTACCGTAACACTAAAGAGGCTTTCGCAGCCGGGTTCCAGATAGTATCCCGTTGGCGCTGCGGTTTCAACCAGCTTGTATTCACCGGGGTGCAGGCCTGTGATGGTGAATTTACCGTGGATATCTGTGGTGTGCCCGGTGGAAACGACTTCGTATTCCGCTGTTTGATGATTGTAGCAGTAGAGGGTATAGACAGCTCCCTGCAGCAGAATTGCCTGATTTTTCGCGTCATGCTTGCAGAGGGTGACAGCAGCGAGACGTTGGTTTTCAATCTTGATTTCGCCGTCTATTTCCGGCGGAATGGTTGTGCCGTTGTCCTTTACCTCAAAGTCAGTGTTAAAGTGTTCGGGCAGGTAATAGCCGTTTGGCGCCGTTGTTTCGGTCAGGCGGTATTTGCCCGGCAGGAGGTTGTCAATCTGCAAAATGCCCTGTCCGTTGGAGGTCAGTCCGGCTTCTATAAGGTCATAATGATGGGTCGCTTCGTTGTAGCAATAGAGGGAAAATACGGCGCCTTGGAGCTTTATATGATTGTTGTCGCAATCCGTTTTAAAAAAGCAAATGTCATAGCGCGCAAGGTCATTTTCTATATAAAGTGTATCCATTTGGTTCTCTTCTCCTTGATTAGTATTGGCCAGTTCGAATATCCAATTTGGGTCTTCCTGCAAGCAATAAGAGGGCGGCGGACAGGTTTCCGTCAGCTTGTACCAGCCAAAGGGCAGGTCTGCGAAAACCAGGCGGCCCTGCTTATTTGTCGTGCCGTCTGCTTGCCATACAGTTTCGCCGGTGTCTTTGTTATAGTGATAGAGAGAAAAGGCAGCGTTTTCTAAGGCTTCGGCGGTTTTTCTGTCCTTTTTTTCTATGGTAAGTGTTGTTTTTTGCGGTTTTTCTTCCAGTGTCCATAAAATGTCGCCCAGCGCAACGGGAAATGCGTGCAGTTCCATTCCCTGATTTTGGTTTACGCTTCCGGCTGCAAGCATACCGTTAATGCTGCCGCCTGTGCCGTCTATAGGCGCATTTGTTGCCAGAAGGGAGCCTACGAATCCGTAGGTTTCAAGGGTGACCTCCTCGGCATGGGGGAAATTGAAAATAATCTTCGAGGCAAGGGTGCTAAGCAGCTTATTGCCTTCATAAATGCGGGGAATAGAGGTGTTTATAATATTGCCGTCATACAGCATTGCGCCGTTTTTGAATGTTATTTTTTTTGCGGGTGCGCTGATGATTACTGCGTCATAGGCAAGCACGTAGTCCCCAAGGGCAATTTCGCCTATAGAAATCTCCGCTTCGCTGTCACAGTCAATGGTGTAGAAAAGGAGTTTTTTGTCTGTGTCAAGCGTCTCATTTTGGTAAAGCGACTGCTCCAAAAATGGCAGCTGCGTCAGGTCGCCAAGGGTAATTTTATTGTGTGTTCCCGCAAGCAGCAGCTGTTCTGTGCGGGCAATTGCGTTTTTTGCCGCTGTGAAAAATGCGTCAACGGCGGCATCCTCTTCATATCGAAGTGCCTCCGTGTCAAAATGAAAATCTCCGGCTTCATAGGCGTCCTTGTAGCTGTGTTTTAAGACGACAGGGCCGCTGTATACCCGCGAGGAAAGGCTGTTCTCGCTAACACGGCCGCCAAGGAGAAACGACGGGTAATTTTCGGGGTTTTCATAGTGTCCGATAATGACTGATTCCCAACCGGGAACACCTGCCGCACCCACGTCATAGCCGTGCCAAGGGGAGCCGAGGGTAGCGATTCCCTGC
>JGI994J12354_10002726_pt1 | contig 16930 bp, 16 predicted proteins | sample IntmicLarv3ML3BL_FD_12354 | JGI IMG/M metagenome (IMG submission 12354) | reverse complement strand
TTCCGTCCTGTCGCCAAGGGCAATGCCGCGCGCAACAAGGCGGGCAGTTCGTCGGCAAAAAAATCAAAGAACCGATCCCCATGCGCCATATTGTGATAAAACGATTTCTGGCCACAAGCCATGACAACCGCCAAATCCAGCCCTTCGGCATACCGCTCAATCGCAGTCCACCGCCCCCAAGCGCCCTCATTGTCCGAATACCCGTGCAGCAACCACAAAGTAGCAAACCCACCAGCAGGTGCCGCCTTCTGCGGCAACAAAACCCGCACAGGCACCCGCATCCCCAAATACTCTGAAAAAAGCGTCAGCGACATCGAAATCAAAACAAACCTCCAGTCGCCCTTCCCGCCTTTGGCGTGAAGGGTTCCGTGCGAGCGAAGCCCGCACTCCAGGGCTCCGCCCCGACCCACCGCCCCAAATGTCACGCATCACCGTAGGGGCGGCATCCTGCCGCCCATCGTAGCTAGTCGTCTACATTTATTGGAGCAAGGCCTGGATGGCTAATGCACACTCCAAACGCGCCTTCTGCAACGCACACGACGCCCCATGCGGCGTATATAAATCCCCGCCATACAACACGGCGTTCGCCGCGCATCCCGCGGCACAATGATACTTGGCAAAACACCCATCACAAGCCGGCACTGTCGCGATCGACCGCGCCTTGAGCCGGGTGCGCACACTTTCGTCAAATCTGCCGTCCATCACGCTGCCCATGCGCCAGCCGTCCAGGCCGACGAACTGATGGCAGGGCCAGATCGATCCATCAGGCGCGACGGCGACATACTCCACGCCCGCCCCGCAGCCGGACACCCGTTTGGCCGGGCAGGGCCCGCCCTCGTGCTCGACGACAAAGTGGAAAAAGGTGTAAGGATCATCCGAATTTGCCGCGTTGGCATAATGCTGTGCCAGCGTCTCGTATTCCGTGCAGGCCCGCGCCACGGCAGCCTCATCCAGCGACCAGGGCAGGGAAGGGTCGGAGACGACGGGCTCCAGCGACAAATTGCGCAACCCCGCGTCCAGCATCGCTTGCACATCGGCGGTAAAATCCGTGTTGTAGCGCGTGAAGGTTCCGCGAATATAATGGCTCTTGTCGCCGCGCGCGTTGACCAGCTTTTGAATATTCTCCAACACCCGTGCGTGAGTCCCCGCCCCGCCGGCCGTGCGCCGCACGCGGTCATGGACCAGGGCGCGCCCGTCTAACGACAGCACCAAATTATCGATATGTTCGTTCAAAAACGCCACATCGTCGTCGGTGACATCATAGGCGTTGGTCGTCAGGGTAAAGCTGATTTTCTTGTCGTGCGATTGCTCCAGCGCCCGACCCCAGGCGACGATCTTTTTGACGGTCTCGCGGCACAACAGGGGTTCGCCGCCAAAAAAGTCGACCTCCAAGTGTCGCCGATTCTGTGAGTTGGCCACCAAAAATTCCAGCGCCCGCATACCGACGTCCAGATCCATCAGGGCTGTCGGCCCGGCGTAGTCGCCGCCGTGGGCAAAACAATAGGTGCACCGCAGGTCGCAGGCGTGGGCGACGTTCAAGCACATGGCCTTGATGGCGGGTTTTTCGCGGGGGGGCGCGATGGCTAGGGGCGGCGCAAACAACCCTTGGGTCTCGATCAGGGCCGTCCAGCCTAATTTTGCCTCGGCGACGTCCGCTGCGGGAGCGGAAACATCGGGTAGTTCGGCGCAGTTGATGCCCCGTTCGCCCAAAATCTCGCGCAGTGCCGCAATCCCTGCGTCGTCGGGCGCGTACAGCCCCCCCGATTCCACGTCATAAACAAAAGTCGAACCAAACTTAGAAAAACAATGAATCATGATAAAACCCACAAAAAATGTCAGAATAGCAACACGGGCGCACAATGTGCGCCCGCAGGATGTGCGCCCGCAGGATGTGCGCCCGCAGGATGCCTCGGTTGAAAATTACTTTTTCTTGCAGAGTTGGTTGGCCACCGTGCAACTGGTCTTGCAGGCCGATTGGCACGAGGCTTGGCACTCGCCGCAGTTCTGGTGTTCAACGGGCCGGGCCAGCGCGGGGCGCAGAAGGGTCTTAATGTGTTTCATCACAATCACCTCAATCTTTAATTTCCCCCCTATTATACCAAACGCAACGAAGATTGACAATGGCTGGGGGGAAACGGGTTTTGCGGGGGAGGAAAATTTTTGAAAAATTCTTCTTCCCCATCGCCCAAGCTTTTTATAAAAGCTTGGGTTCCGCGAAGGATTGTTACCAATCCCTCGCTCCAGGGCTTTGCCCCGATCCTCCCCCTGCAAAAAACCTCACACCCCGGCCTTACGCTGTCGCCCCAACGCTGCCGCCATAATGACGGTTAGTGTGCAGCATAGGGTGGAGACGGCTACGGCTTCCAGGGCGCGGGGCACGCCAAACACGGCAAAGGTCAGCGGCACGCCCGTCATAGCGATCAGAATCCAGGTATTTAGCAGCGAGACAATGATGGCGGCCACTGTCATACACACCCACACCCGCGCGCTTTGCTCCAGGTGAGGACGCTTGCGCATGGCGGGCTCGAGCAACTGGGAACCCAGCAGGAGTACTGTGCCCAGCACAAAAGGCAACACCTCGACGGCGGGCAAACGCTTGGCCATGGAGGTGCCCGTCAGCCACGCGCCGTAGGCCGTGCCCGGCCATAACACGATAAACAGCAGATTGACCACGCCAGCGATCAGCAGGGTGATGCCCGTCCACCGCAGGGCCGAGAGCTTGACCGAGCGGATGAGCTGGTACAGCCCCCACATCAGCGCGCCGCCCAGCGCGGCGGTGATGGTCAGCCAGGGCAGGTAGCCCCCGCCGGTTGGCTTGATAAAGAACCCCAGCGCGTCGCCCAACCCTGCGGCGGCAATCGCCCACAGGCCCGGCCAACGCCCGGCGAACATGACGATCATCATGACAAACGCCGTGGCAAAGGTCACTTTGATACCCAGGAACCCGGCGAAATAGATGTCCAGCGACAGGTACTTGCTCAGCACGGTCAGTGCCGTCATCAGCCCGCAAAAGCACAGGATAAACGTTTTATTTTTCATACAAAAAAGCCCCTCTTCATGTCGATTGGGGCTGCGAAAAAAACATCATTTCGTCTGACGTCTTCGCAGCGGATGCAATGGCACATCGCGGATCGCCCACTGGGGGAGATCACTTCGTTCGGGGGCGACTTCCCATCCTCCCGACACTATGACAGGTCGAAAACCTGTACAACGCGCGCCATCTACTCTGCAAATGGCAAAGGGGGAGCAAGCTCCCCCCTCGCCTTTGTTTGCAAGGGATTAGATCTTGTCCTTGAGCGCCTTGCCGGCCTTGAAGGCGACCGACTTGGACGCGGGAACCTGCACAGCTTCACCCGTGCGGGGGTTGCGGCCGGTGCGGGCGGGGCGGTTGCGGATCTCGAAGGAACCGAAACCGGCGATCATGACTTTGTCACCGGCAGCCAGGGCACCGGCAATGGCATCCAGCACCGCAGCAGTGGCGGCGTCGGCGGCTTTGCGGGTCAGGGCGGCGTCCTTGGCGACGGCAGTGACGATATCCATTTTGTTCATGGGAAAGACCTCCTAAAATTAGTGTTGGACACGCGGAGCATTATAGCACGCGCCACTCCAAAAGTCTAGGCCAATTCACACAAAAACACCCAATTCTCTTGCGGAGTTGGCGAGCTTTCTGTCAAAACGCGCGAAAAAGCACAAAAAACCGCCTCGCGTCAATCGATTTTCAACCCTGTCGCGCCATCCTCCAAGGCGATTTTGTTGGCGGAAACCCAGTCGCTAAATACCCCGCGCAGGGCCTGGTCGGCGTCGATGTGCGCCAGGGTCGCCCACCAACCGCACAGCCATAGCAGGCGGCCCAGGGTGTGGGCGTCGGGGGCATTGCCAAAGGCCGCCATCGCCGCTACGCAGTCATCCCACAGAGCATCGGCCTCGGGCAGGGCAACGCCCCGCCGCCCCAGCCGCGTCATGGCCTTGGCCAGCCCGGTGAAGCCCGGCTGGGCTGTGGCCTGGATCAAGGCGTCGAACAGGCCCTTGCCTTCGGCGTTTTGTTTGATGGCGTCCCATTGCCCCAGCACGCCCGCCGCGTCGGCCACCACGGCCTCGCCAAAGACGTGGGGGTGGCGCAGGATGAGCTTGGCGCTGATGGCCGTCGTGACATCCAGCCAGTCAAAGGGCCCGATGTCGGCGTGGAAGACCGTCTGCAACAGCACGTCGCCCATCTCGTCGCAAAATTCTTCGTCATCGCCCGCGTCCAACGCCGCGACGGCTTCGAAACACTCCTCGATCAGGTTGCCCCGCAGGCTTTGCCGCGTCTGCTCGCGATCCCAGGGGCACCCGCCGGGCCCGCGCAGCAGGGCCATGATATCGGCCAGGTCATCCGCGGTATATCCTGCCCGCGCCGTCATGGGCAGGGCGGGGAAGAAGAGCGCCACATCGGGGCTCCATTCCATCTTGTCGATTTCGTGTACGGCCAGTGGCTGACAATGCCAGGCTCCCTGCCATTCCAGGCGGTAGCAGGCGCCCTCGTCGCCCCACACCCGCCCGGCGAGCAGCTTGACCTCGCCCGCGAGCAAGTCGTTATCCACCTCGCTGACCAGCCACGCCCGTGCGGCACCCGGCCGCACAGTTAGGAACTGGGTTGCCGTCACTAACGTCACGCCCGTTGACAACCCTTGGGGGCAAGCGGCGGTCAGGGCGCACAGCATTTGGTTGGTGGCATCGTGGGCCATGGCCTCGATGCCGTGCCCGGCTGCCCCGGCCCGCTCGGCGCACAGCCGCGCGGCGGCGTCCTCCCAGGGCTGGGCGACGGTGTAGAGCGCGACGTCACCGCCTTCCAGCGCACCACATACCCGCTCGGCTACGGCTTGTGCCAGCGCGTCAAAATCTTCGGCCCCGTCATAGAGCTTGTCCAAAACCACAGCGCCCGCCACACCAAGCCGCGCCGTCGTGGCAAAGCCCGTCGCCCCGGCGGGCCAAGCGGGAGGTTTGCCGTGCAGGCCGACGCCGATCAAATACAAAGTGCTCATCGCAAAAACCTCGCAAGGTATTTTCCGCCGGGCAGCAGCGCGCAATCATCTTTGCTCAACCCGCGCATCATAATTAATAGGAAGAAGTACAGCACGACCCCCAGCAAAAAGGCCAACAGCACAGCGATGGCGTCGCCCACCCACAGCGCGCGGGCGGCGGAAAAGTTCATGCCATTGCTCAGGGCCAACCCGAGCTTTAAAAAGGCGGGGAAGACCAACGCCAACACCACCCCCATGCCCAGCGACGACAGCGTCGGCGCGGCAAAGCCCCGCAGGTTCCACTGGATGGGCTCGGGGCTGTTTTTGGCGATCTGGATGAGGTTGAGCACGCCCGCCACGGTATAGCAGCCCACCGTGGCAATCGCCGCCCCCTTGACCCCCAAGGGGCCGATCAAACAAAGATCCAGCACCACCTTGACCACGGCGCCGATCAGCAAGTTGCGCACGGGCAGTTTGACTTTGCCCATGCCCTGCAAAATGGCGTTGCCCGTCTGCATGATGCAAAGCCCCAACAGCGAGGGCGACAAAATCGCCATCAGCTGCGACGACAATTGCATGTGCTCGGCCGAGCGCGATGGGTACAGCAGCATGGTCAGCGGCCCGGCCAGCACCATCATGCCCAGCATACAGGGCAGGCTGAGCATGATTGACAGCCGCAAGCCCATGTCCACCCGGCGTTGCAGTTGGCCGTGGTCGCGGCGGGCCATGGCGTCGGAGATGGCGGGTACCAGGCTCATGGACAGCGCCACCGAGATGACTGCGGGCATGTTAACCAGGGTTTGGGCGTCACTGGTCAGCGCGCCGTACATGGCGCGCGCGGCGTCGGCGGTCACGCCCTGGCCCTTGACGATGTTGTTGAACAGAAAGGAGTCGATCGTCGTCACCAGCGGCATCAACAGAGCCCCTAGGGTGATGGGCAGGGCAAACTTGAGCAGTTCGTCCTGCACGGTTCGCGGCGAGCGGCGGCGCTCGCGCGGGCCGATGCCCTCGGCCTTTTCGCGGGCGCGCTGCTGGGCGATGGCGGCATCATAATGCCACTTGTTGCGGCGATAATCCCACATCATGTACAGCATGGCCACACCCTCGGCGGCGGTTGCACCAACCAGCGCCATGGCGGCGGCCACGACAATGCCCTTGTGGATAAACAGGCGGATCAGGATCAGCGCGATGACCAACTGAACGCCCTGCTCGATGATCTGCGACCAGGCCGTGGGCACCATGCGTTGCATGCCCTGGAAGTAACCGCGATAGGAACAGATGACTGCGACAAACAACAGCGAAGGCGCCAGCGCCAGGATCGAGGGCACGACGCCCTTGTCGCCGATGATCGACCCCACCACGGGGGCCGCCGCCAGCATGATAATCGTCAGTACAATGCCCAGCAATAGCAGCAGCCGTCGAGCGACGATGAACACCATGCGCGCGCCGGCGGGATCGTTCTGCGCCAGATGGTGTGCCACCTGCTTGGAAATCGCCGCGGGCAGCCCCGCGGTCGAAACAGCCACCAGCAATTGATAAATGGGATAGGCCAGCTGGTATAAGCCCACGCCCTGCAAACCCAACATACTTTCGCTGGACATGGGCACCCGCAAGGCCAACCCCAAAATCTTACAAATAATGCCCGCCAAGGACAAAAACATCGCGCCCTTGACAAACGACCCCGCAGAAGGCTTCCGTGCCATTTCAACCCCCAATCTCAAAGCAAGACCATACGGTCCCGCCAAAGACGCTTGATAAGGTTACCATTATATCACGCCCCGCCCACCTGTGGGCAGGCAGGCGCAGACACGCGCCAGCGGCTGACGCCGCCTCCCGGACACTGCGGCGGATAAACTGTTGTACATTAGTAGAACAACGCCCCACGCATACCCGCCCCGCCCACAGGCCAAACTACCCACAAACACCCCGGGAGGGACACCTGATGTCTCAAGGCTGGTGCTGGGCGGGTTTGCTGATGCTGGCCGCCTTTGGTTGCTTAGACTTCTCCACCATTCGCCGCCGTTGGTGGCTGGCTTTTATCGCCTGCGCCTGGCTGTTGTCCGCGCTCATCCCGCCCCATCCCACCCTGTCGGTAGCCTATGTAGTGTTGTGCGGCGCGGGCATTGTTTGGCTGGCGGCCGCCGATGCCGACGCCCGCTGGCGCACGCTGGCCGCCTTTGGCCTGTCGGCGGCGGTGACACTGTTGCTGCGCATTTTGCTGCCCCTCGAAGAGGGCCAATTGCGCCTGTTGCCCTGGTTGTGGGCGGCGATGGCCACGGGCGTCGGGCTGGGGGCCTCGGCCCGCCCCTTGCCCGCGCTGTGGGGCGCGGTGTTTGCTTTTGGGGCCCAGGAGTACCTTTATTCCAAGGCGGCGGCATGGATTGGCCGCGTCTACGTGCCCTACTATGGCGGCGCCCTACAGCTGGTCTTTTGTGCCATCGCCTGGTTGGCCCTCGCCGCCATCACGGCCAAAGCCATTGTGCGCTTTTCCCCGGCTTCGCAAAAAGCCCCGAATAACGCATAACCCCCGGCACATAGCTTGTGGCTGTCAGGGGGAATATGCTATGACGAATGCTTCCCGCAGTCGATTGACCGCTCGCAAACCACCGCGCCGCTCCCGGGGCAGGGGCTTGGGCTGGCTGTACGGCCTGCTGATTATCTGTGCCCTGGTCTATTTTGCCACGGCGGGGTATACGGGCCGCTGGATGGCCGATCACGTCTTTGGTCCCGCCATGGACTCCTGGCGGGGGGCCACCCAGAGTCCACCGCCTACTACCCCAACGCCACAAGCGGCGGCCACGCCAACCCCACTGCCCACGGGCCAGGCCGTCACGCTGCCGGGGTTTTCCCTGCATTGCGTGCAGGCGGGTTTGTTTTCGGAGCAATCTAATGCCCAAGATTACGCCGCCCAACTCGCCGCGCGGGGCGGGGCGGGCGTCATCATCGCCAGTCCCGAGGGCTACCGCGTCATGCTCGCGGCCTTTGCCACCGATGGCGAAGCCCAGGCGGTCGTCGCACAGTTGCAGCAAGAGGACGTCGCTTCAACGAACTTTGTCTTGCAACAGCCCGATGCCGATTTTGTCGTAGAAAACGCCGATCAAATCCAGCCCCTGCTCATGGAACTGCGCCGCATGGCGCTGGAGTGGGGTGGGCTAGCCGCTGCGGGCGAGCTGGATGCCGAGATCATCACCGCCGCACTGGCGACCGACCAGCAAAAGCTCACCACCCTTTGCCAAGGCCTGGCGCACCCTGCACTGGCAACCCTTTGCCAGCAGGTGCAGGCGGATTTTGAAACAGCAAAACAGGGCGCCGACGCCCCCCAAGCCGCCCGCGCCCTTCAACTAAAAATCGCCCTGGCCCTGATGCAATGGGCCCAGTCCGCCTGAGCGGAATCAGACGATAAACTTGTTGATCAAAAAGGAAATGTCATCCTCGCATTCGCAATAAACGTCCGACCATTCCATGGTGTAGATCGCGCCCAGGAAGGAACTGCCGCTGACGCGAAACCCTTTGCCGTCGCTCAGGCTGACATCCTTGCCTGCACGGTTGACCAGCGAAACAAACTCATTGATGTCGGACAGCGTGTCCAAAACCACTTTGACCTTCATGTTCGACTCCTTTGTAAAACAAACTTTTGCGCACCCAAATCATACCCAATCCGACCCCGCATGTCAAGCGGTTGTGTGGGGGACGATTGGATTTTGCAGGNGAGGGGGATTTTTNNAAAAATCCCCCTCACCTGCACCCACAAAAAACTTGTTGTTTTATATCNGCACACAGCAAAGTATGNTACAATCCTCTTCTGGTGCACAGAGCGTGTACTTGGGGAGGTTCTCTCATGGCAAAACGCGGCAGAAAAAACGATCTTATNACGACNGCCATCATAGCNCTGTGCTTTGCTGTGACGATTNTGTGGATGTGCGCGCTGATTCACTTNGCCGGCACTTCAACGGCCGCAATGGTCGATAATCCGCTGCTCAACGGACTGTTGGGCGGCGCGCTTGGCATTGGGGCATTTTATGTGCAACTCTGCATTCACGAGGCGGGCCACTTGGTGTTTGGTTTGTTGACAGGCTATCGCTTCGGATCTTTTCGCATTGGGTCCATGATGTGGACGCGCCGGGATGGCCGATTGTGTTGCAAGAAGTTTTCCGTGCCGGGCACCGCGGGCCAATGCCTGATGCAGGCCCCCGAGCCCAAGGCGGGGCGCACCCCGTTTGTGCTGTATAACCTCGGCGGGGTGTTACTCAATATCGTGACGGCAGTGGTTTTTGCGGGGATGTTTTTGTGGTTGCGCCATGTGCCGGTGTTTGCGTTTGCACTGCTTTGCCTCAGTGCCATCGGCTGGTATTCTGCGCTGGTCAATGGCCTGCCCATGCACTTGCGCATGGGCAACAACGACGGGGCCAATGTCGTTGCGATCACCCAAAATCCCCACCGAGTGCGCGACTTTGCCCTGCAACTGAAAGTCGCCGACCAATTGTCCCAAGGGATTCCCGTGCAAGATATGCCGCAGGAATGGTTCGAGCTTCCCTCGCCCGAGGAAATGAATAACAGCATGGCGGCAGCGCGCGCGGTGCTTGTGTGCAAGCGCTTGGTAGCGCAGGGAGAATTGCAACAAGCTGATCAACTCATCGCGCAGTTGTTGGACATGGAGGCCGCCATTGCCGGGGTGCACCGCACGTTGCTGATATGCGATAGAATTTTCTTCGAGCTGATTGGGCAAAAGCGCCCGGATGCATTGGCCAAATTATTGTCACCCAGGCAAAAAAAGCAGATGCGCACTATGCAAAATTTCCCTACCGTGTTGCGCACAAACTACGCTATCGCGTGGCTGGTCGAAAAAGACGCAGTAAAAGCTCGAAAAATCCAAAGAACCTTCGAAAAAGTTGCCGAAAAATACCCCTATCAAGCTGACATTGCTGTCGAAAGAAAGTTGATCGCGAGCGTGGAAGGGCCGGTGAGCGATTCGGCGTGACCCTCGCTCCCGTGAAATCCCCGTGAAAACCCAACTGAAACATTGGATTTTCCCCAATACATCCGTTATAATGCATATGTTCCTACAGGAGCACAAGGAGGCACATATGCAGCGCAAATTATCCTTATTATGTGCGGTGATTTTCACCGTATTTTGTTGTATCAGCATCATCCCACCCTCACAGGCTTCAGCGTCCACGCAATCGCTGGAGGGTAGGATCATCATGCTTGACCCCGGTCACGGCGATGGCTACAACGCGATGGCCGGCACGGGTTATGATGAGGGCACCTACATGCGTTACATGGCCGAGGTGCTCAAGCCCAAGCTTGAAGCCCTTGGCGCGAAGGTGATCGTCACCCGCGACAGGGACAACACAGATGTGCAGGTGCGCACTTGCGACTACAATATCTTGGCCCTGTCGGTGGTGCGCGAGGATCGCGAGCAAAAGCTCGCCGCCGCCCCCAGCAGCCCCGATGCCGCCGCCTGGCGCGCGCTCATCCTCGAGTGCGTCCAGCTCGAGGCCTTGCTGGCGACCATCCGCGAAAGTTCCTTGATGCAGTCGACCTACTTTAACACCCCCTACGACTCGACGCGCACCATCCACCCAACCCTGGCCCGTATCTTCGAGATTCAAAATGACCTCGCCGTCTACGAGCGGCTGATGTATCTTTCCCTGCACTCCAACGCCACCGCAGACATCAACCAAACTTCGACCCGTGGCACCTGGTCTTTCTATGTTGACAGTTCCTACGGATCCTACTACCAAGCGTATGGCAACGAAGTGGGCGAGCGGTATTTCTCCCAGCAGCTTGCCGATAACGTCAGCGCGGCCATGGATACCCAAAATCGCGGCAGTATGTGCAACGACTACTATGTCATTCGCGAGACCAACGCCCCCGCCATCTTGCTGGAGATCGGCTTCCACACCAATCCGGGCGACCGCGAAAAGCTCATGAATGCTACCTATCGCGCCGCCGTCGCCGATGCCATCACCCTGTCGTTGCAACGGTATTTCGAAAAATATTATCCCGTCATCACCACGCTTGCTTCGCCGTCGACCGAGCCGCCCTATGAGTTGCTGCCGACAGCGGTCTTGTCGTCTGAGCGGTACATGACCGCGGCGTTCGGTTTGCTTGGCGTGCCCGTGGGCACCACGCAGGACGACCTGATCGAAAACCTGTCCAGCGATTATTACGACATCACCATCTCCGACGCTCAAGGTCAACCCAAGCCTACTCAGGCGCTGATCACGGGTGACCTGCTGAACTTGGAGCTCGAAGAGAACATCGAGCCCACTGTCGCCATCGGCCAGTCGCTGACACTGCCCATCACCATGTGCGGCGACGTCAGCGGCAGCGGCGAGGTTGATCTGCTCAGCCTGCTGATGATCCGGCGGCATTTGCTCGAGATCGAGCTGTTGCAAGGGCCCCAATTGCTTGCCGCGGATGTCAACCTCGACGGCGAGGTCGATCTGGTGGATCTGCTGTTGGTGCGCCGTTATTTGCTGGAACTCCAGCCCACCTTGCCATAATGAATCGGATAGGGGATTGTGTAAGATGAAAAAGATTTTGCTGTGGATGACGACGATTGTCCTGAGCGGGCTGTTGCTTGTGCCGGGCCTTTGTGTGTCTGCCTCGGGTCTCTCGGTTTCGGTCAGCGGCGGCAAAAGCGCGGCCATCGGCAGCACGGTCACGGTCACCGTCTCCATCTCGGGCACAAAAATTATCGGTGCCCGTGCAAACTTCACCTATGATCCGGCCTTCCTGCAATACGAGGGCGGTGGGGCGGATGTCACCGATGGCAATATCCTGTTCGAGGATTCTTCCTCGACGGGCAAGAGCAGTTTCAGCACGACCATCACCTTCCGCACCAGGGCGGTTGGCACAGCGGTTGTCGCGGTTAACTTTTTCCAGGCCCAGGGGCTCAACAGCGAGGGGCAGCTGCAATCGATAGGCACGGGCTCGGGGGCAACCACTTTCACCATCACTACGGCCGCGACCCCCACGCCGACCAAGACGCCCACGGCGGCCCCCACGCGCACGCCTACCGTCGCACCGACTCGGACACCCACGCGCACCCCCACGCGCACGCCGACTCGCACACCCACACGAACCCCCAGCCGCACACCTTCGGTCTCGCCGTCGATGACGCCAAGCCCGACGCCCAGCGGGGAGCCTACGCCGACCCCGACGCCCGACGAGATCATGACATACACCCCCACTCCGGTCGAGATGTCCACGCAAACGCCGCGCCCCATCGTCACGCTTGAGCCGCCGGTGACGCCGCAACCCACGCCTCCCACGAGCACCACGCCGCCCCAAATGGTCGGTTATAACGGCATTACCGTCCTCTTCTGGGCCTTCGTGGGTTTGGTGGTCGGCGGCGGCATCGGCTTCTTTGCCGGTGCCAGGGTTGCCGTCAACACCATCCGTAAACAACGCCGCGCCCGTCAGCAAGCCGCGAGGAAGGCCTGACATGCGCGTTGGGATGGGGTATGACGCCCACCGCTTTGCCGCCGAACGGCGTTTGGTGCTGTGCGGTGTGGAAGTCCCCCACACGCTGGGTCTGCTGGGCCATTCCGATGCCGACGTCGCCACCCACGCCCTGATGGATGCCCTGCTGGGTGCCGCGGGCCTGGGCGACATCGGCCAACACTTCCCCGACAGCGACCCCGCCTACAAGGGCATCTCCAGCCTCAAACTGCTGGAGAAGGTCGTCTTGATTTTAAAGCAAAAGGGCTACGGCATCGCTAACGCCGACGTCACCATCATCGCCCAGGAGCCCAAGTTGGCCCCCTATCGCCAACAAATGGCGGACATCCTGACCGGCATCGTCGGGGCCCCTGTCAACGTCAAGGCCACCACGACCGAGGGCATGGGCTTTGCCGGCCGTCGCGAGGGCATCGCCGCCCAAGCCATCGCCCTATTAACCGAACAATAAAGGAGCCCCTTGTGGCCAAGAGTAAGACCGTCTTTGTCTGTGGCGCCTGCGGCTATGAGAGCGCTAAGTGGCTGGGCCGCTGTACCCAGTGCCAAACCTGGGATTCCATGGAAGAGGTTTCGGCCAAACTCATGGAAGCCGTCAACCAGTCTGCCATCGCCACTCCTGCTACCATCCAGCGACTCACCGAGGTCTCGGTGCAGGAGGCCCCCCGCTTTACCACGGGGTATGCCGAGTTCGACCGCGTGCTGGGCGGCGGCGTCGTGCCGGGTTCGCTGGTGTTGCTGGGCGGCGATCCGGGCATCGGCAAATCGACCTTGTTATTGCAAGCCGCCGCCCACATGGGCGAGCAGAATACCGATAAACAAGGCGTGCTCATCGTCACGGGCGAGGAATCGGCGGCCCAGGTGCGCCTGCGCGCTGAGCGCATCGGTGCCCTGTGTGACGGCATTGATTTATACCCTCAAACACTGCTTGAACAGGTCGAGGAGCTCATCGTCCAGCGCAAGCCCAAGGTCGCCATCGTCGACTCCATCCAGACGCTGTACACCAACCAGATCCCCAGTTCGCCCGGTTCCGTCGCGCAATTGCGCGAGGGTGCGGGGCGGCTGATGCGCCTGGCCAAGTCGTCGGGAACGGCCATCTTCCTGATCGGCCACGTCAACAAGGAGGGCGGCATCGCGGGCCCTCGTGTGCTCGAGCACATGGTCGACACCGTGCTGTATCTCGAGGGTGACACCCACCTGCGCTACCGCGTGTTGCGCGCCGTGAAAAACCGCTTTGGCTCGACCAACGAGATCGGCCTGTTTGACATGCGCGACGCCGGCATGATGCAGGTCGAAAACCCCTCCGAGATGCTCTTGTCGCCCCGCGCCCAACAGCACCCCGGTTCGGTCGTTGCCGCCACGGTCGAGGGTACGCGCGCCATGCTTGTCGAGTTCCAAGCCCTGGTCTCGCCGACCGCCTATGCCAATCCCCGCCGCATGGCGGCCGGGTTCGACGTCGGCCGCCTGAACATGCTCATCGCCGTGCTGGAAAAGCGCGTCGGACTGCCGCTGTATCAGCAAGACGCCTATGTCAACGTCGCCGGGGGCCTCAAGATCACCGAGCCCGCCGCTGACCTGGCGGTTGCCTGCGCCCTGACGGGATGCCTGCGCGATCTGGCGCTGGGTCAACGCATCGCGGTCTTTGGCGAGATCGGCCTGACGGGCGAGATCCGCCCCGTCAACCGCGCCCAAGCCCGCGTCGCCGAGTGCCACAAGCTGGGCATCCAAAAGCTGGTGCTGCCCTATGACAACGCCGCCGAGCTCAAAGCCCCAGAGGGACTGCAACTGGCCCCCGCCCGAACCCTGCGCGAGGCTTTCGCCGCCCTGTTCGCGGCAACTGCGGATCAATAATGGAATAAATCCCCACGCCGCCGCCCTGGTAAAAAGGCGGTCTCGGCGGGAAAATAACAAACAAGAGGAGCCCATCGATGAAAACCACCACCGTCCAACCCCTGACCACCGCCGCCTTTGCCCCCTATGGCCAATTCGCCAACATGCTGGCCCCCAGCGGCCCTGCGATTGGCACGGCCCCCATCGCCTTTTTCCGCGACATGCAGCCCATGCGCCAGCCGGTGGGCGTTACCCCCAGCTTTTCCATTTGCCAAGTCACGCCCCGCCCGCTGATCATTGACACCATCGAATACCACACAGCCACTCAAGAGGGCATCCTGCCCCTGGACGGCGATGTCCTGATGCACGTCGCCCCCGCCACGGCCAACGGCGTCCTGCCCGAGACCATGGACGTTTTCTTCATCCCCCAAGGCACCTTTATCGCGCTCAACCCCGGCGTATGGCACCACGCCGTCTACGCCGCCGGCACCACCCAAGTCAATACCGTCATCGTCCTGCCCGAGCGCACCTATGCCAACGACTGCACCGTCGTCGAGCTGACCGGTGACGACCGCTGGGAGATCAAACAATAATCGCAAATTGTAGGGGCGACCATCCCCAATAATAATCCCAACAAAAAACGGCCCTGATGGACCGTTTTTTTCACGCAATCAATCAAATCTTCTCCAACTTCCCCACCAAATCCTCCAACAATCCATCCCGCCAAACATGCGTGACCATGCGCATGGCGGGAGCGGTGGGGTCGGGGGCGTAGAGGCCCTCGGCGGCGATGCGGGGGCGGGGGGCCAATTGGGTTTCCAAGGCATCGGGGTGGGCCAGTACGGCGACGGCGACGACATCCCACAGCACGCGGCTCCAGGTGGGGCAGTTGTGGCCCAGGCCCGCTTGGGTCGTGATGTCGCGCAGGTAATCGCACAGGGCATTTTTGCCGCGCAGGTGGGTGTCCAGCTCGGGCCCGCTGATGGCAAAAGCACTCGCCACGCCCATGCAGGGAACCTGAATCAATGCGACGCCGCTGTCAAAGAGCACTCGGCTGGCCGCCAAGTCGCCACACAGGTTGAACTCGCGGGTATGGGGCCAGTGGGCGGCGTGGCCACCCAACCAAACGACGACGATCTTGTCAGCAATGTCGGGCGCGGACAACAGCGCACTTGCGACATTGGTGATCGCGCCGATGGCGATGACATACAAGGGATTTTCGGGAGTATATTCCCTCGCCTGTGTAATCAGGTCGCGCGCCGCCGGGCTATCAAGCGGCGTCTTTTCATCAGGTAAAAAGCCCCGCGAGCCCTCAAAGGCAACCGCCTTCATATCCTCACGCCCCATCAGGGTCAGCAGGTTGAGGATCTCGCGATAACTGCGCTCCATACCATCGCACGAGCTGGTGGACTTTTCGTTGAAAAAGGGCGCGGCGTAGATAGCTTTTGTGTTAATGAGATCATCCGACGCCAGCATATACGCCAAGGCAAACTGGTCGTCAATCTCATTATAAGCATCGGTGTCCAACACGGCGTCGATGCGGGTTGTCGGCAGGGTGAGACGGTGGAGGAGGGCGGCAGTCAGTTGCATGGGGGCTCCTTTAGTTGGGCAGGGTGATCAAAACATAGTCGCCGAGGGCGTGCCGCACAGGTAAACTGAGCACAATGCTGTCGGCGGTTCGATAGCTGTAGAGCCATGAACCCTCCTGATCGTATTGTTGAAAATGCTCCAGGGGGGAGATGCCCTCCACGGATTCGGAAGCATCCAGGGATTCGGTAATGCTTTGAAGGAAAACCGGGTCATGCTGCTGCTCGACAGTGGCCAAAACCGAATCAACAAAAGATTGATCCACCATGGCGTAATCACTCAAGCACATTTTTTGCCGCGTTTCGAGGTTGATGTTGATTGAGCAAAAGAGGCTTGGTGGATAAGCCATGCCTTGGCGATAGAACCAGCCTTCGTATGCGATGCTGATCCAGTCGTCCGACAGGACTTTGACTTCGCCCTCTAACTCAAAGTCGACATCCCTCTCCGCGGCCTCTTGGTCATCGGTAAAAAAGAGGGATTCATAATAAGTTAGAATATCTTCGCGGATCATGTCGTTGATGACGGGATCGCCATCATCAATCTGCGGGTAGGTGACAAAACACCCCTCGCCATAGTCGGCCCTGACCATGGTGATCGTGGTGATCATAGCCGTTGGCACGGCGGTTGGCGTGGCTGTCACCTCGGGTGTCGCAACAACGGTATCTGGTGTTGCGGTGGTTCGGTTAGCACAGCCCACCACCAGCAAACAAACCACCAGCAGCACAACCGTCATGCGGGGCAGCGATATTTTCTTGTTCACGTTGTTTTTCCTTATTGATCAGCCGACGATCTCACCCAGCGTGCCCGGCGCGGCGCAGGCGGCGTTGGACTCGTCGGTGTCGATGTGCATGGCCAGGGCGAAGTCGGCGCGCACCCGCACAACGGTGTCGGCGAAGATCAGAGCGCGGCCCTGGGAGAGGACCTTGACCGAGACGACTTGGCCGTCGGTCACGCCCAGCTGCTGGGCCTCGGGCGGGGTCATGTGGATGTGGCGTTTGGCGGCGATGACGCCGTTGGCAATTTCGACCTCGCCCTTGGGGCCCACCAGC
>JGI994J12354_10002725_pt1 | contig 16936 bp, 13 predicted proteins | sample IntmicLarv3ML3BL_FD_12354 | JGI IMG/M metagenome (IMG submission 12354) | reverse complement strand
TGCGTCGCCAGCTCATCGCTCAATATCGCCGACCGATCGATAAAAATCCAATCCGCCACCTCGCTCGGCGCCCGCCAAACGGTTTTTTTCTTGCTGCTCGGCGAAACATAGCTTACTGCGTCGTCCTTACTCAAAATATACCTATAATCATTCGCCACGATTTTCTTCTCTACGAACTCGCCATTTCGTCCAGTCTCCACCTCCTGCCCCACAATCCGCGCATTTAGCCCAAACTTATTCAAGACGTCAAAACTCACCGCCGCCCCGCCAAAAAAAGAAACCCGCTCAAAAAACTTATGCGAACTCCCATCAAACGCCACGTCGAGCCACTCAACGTCATTCTGGTCGCGCTCAAACTCATTCCGCCGCGCATCCATCCGCAAATAAACATCTTTTATTACATTTCCAACTACATAAATATTTTGCATAAGCATATTGTAACACACTTTGCACAAAGAAAAATCCGCCGCCCTTAAATGCAACAATAACTTCATAAATCTGATACAATATAGATATTATGAAAAATGCAATAATCATCCACGGCACCGAAGGCTACCCAGAAGAAAACTGGTTTCCTTGGCTAAAAAACGAACTAGAAAAACATGGCTACAAAGTCGACGTTCCGCAATTTCCGTCGCCACCAGGCGTGTCGCCTAAATTATCTGAGTGGTTCGATGTATGGGAGAAATACGAAGATGGACTCGACGACGACACGATTATTATTAGCCACAGCTTAGGTGGGTTATTTCTCTTGCGCTTATTAGAGAAAATAAAAAAGCCAGTTCGCGCAGCTTTTTTTGCGGGCGCATCCACTGGAGTAAAACCACTTAAATACTATGACGGAGACCTAGAATTTAGCGGAGGTTTTGATTTTGATTGGGAGAGAATTAAGTCAAACTCGCGTAACTTTGTGGCGTTTCACTCCGACAACGACCCAATAGTTCCCATAGCAAATGGCAAAAATCTAGCAGAACATCTCGGCATAGATCTAAATATTATTCCTAATTCCGGCCACTTTAACGCCACAGCCGGATACACAAAATTCCCGCAATTACTCGATAAAATCCTCTCAGAAGACTCACTTTAACAAAAAAAGTCCCAAAAAGTTCTTGACATTGCCGTATGACTTTGGTAAACTCAGGAAAGTTTATCAAGTCGGCTCTTTCCGACCTCTGGAAAAGATATGAAAAAGCGAGGAAGTCTTTTCGAGACGGTCGCATTCAAATTAACAATTTGGAAAGATAATACACGTGGGACTAGCCTCCTGCGATAAAAACGTATTATCTTGCAACGAAAGAAATTTAATTGACGGTAATTCAGCAATTCCAGATGCTACTCTCTTGCCATAGGCAAGAGTCATAAATCTTTTCAAAAATCAGGACATGCGCCTGTTTTTGAGAACGACCTCCTTGAAAAGAGGTTGGGAGAAAGACTTTTTAAGTTTGNCTNCCAAAGCGTAGCGCCTCAATTGCTAGTTAAGTCAATGCATAAAAAGGTACATAAGGGCACTGATAGTGGATGCCTTGACAATCAATACCGATGAAGGCCGCGGAAGTCTGCGATAAGCTTCGGGGAACTGACAACAAGTTTTGATCCGGAGATAGCCGAATGGGGAAACCTAGCACAAGTCATGTTGTGTTGCTTTTACCTGAACACATAGGGTAATAGACGGGAACCAGCCGAACTGAATCATCTTAGTAGGTTGAGGAAAAGAGAATAAACAATGATTCCGAAAGTAGTGGCGAGCGAAATTGGAATAGTCCAAACCTTAAGATAACCTTACGGGTTAACGCCCAGAGTTATTAAGGGTGTTGCGTGTTTACATAATTTTTATGCGGAGTGCTGGTTTTCCAACTTTCCGTATAAAAACCGACAGCGTTAACTGAGCGGATAATGATACAATCCTTTTGATCGTAGCGGAAGCGCTTGAATGGCGCGCCATAGAGGGTGAAAGCCCCGTATGCGAAACGGTCATAGGCATTATATATGTTTTCACAAGTAGGACGGGGCACGAGAAACCCTGTTTGAATCTGGATGGACCACCACCCAAGACTAAATATATTGATTGATCGATAGCGAACTAGTACAGTGATGGAAAGGTGAAAAGAACCCCGGGAGGGGAGTGAAATAGATCCTGAAACTCAGTGCCTACAACGTGTCGGAGCCCGATTTATCGGGTGACGGCGTGCTTTTTGTAGAACGATCCAGCGAGTTAATTTTGTCGGCAAGGCTAAGTCAGATGACGGAGCCACAGTGAAAGCGAGCCTGAATAGGGCGACAAGTCGGCAGTATTAGACCCGAAACCGGGTGACCTAACCATGAGCAGGTTGAAGCGTCGGTAACACGACGTGGAGGACCGAACCAGGACACGCAGTAAAGTGTTTGGATGACTTGTGGTTAGCGGTGAAATGCCAATCGAACTCGGAGATAGCTGGTTCTCCTCGAAATATCTTTAGGGATAGCGTTGTTTAAATTATATCCGTGGGGTAGAGCTCTGAAAGGGAACTTGGCGGGCAACCGTACTTGCCCCTATCAAACTACGAATACGCGTGATATTTACAACAGCAGTCAGAACGGCGGGGCTAAGCTCGTCGCTCAAAAGGGAAACAGCCCAGACCATCGTCTAAGGTCCCTAATTAACACTAAGTGGGAAACAAGGTGAGATTTCTTAAACAGCTAGGATGTTGGCTTAGAAGCAGCCATTCATTTAAAGAGTGCGTAACAGCTCACTAGTCAAGAGGTCTTGCGTGGAAAATGTAACGGGGCTAAGTGTTATACCGAAGACATGGATATTTATATTCATTTATAAGTGTGGTAGAGGAGCGTTGATATTGCGGCGAAGTCAGATTGGAAAGTCTGGTGGAGCGGTATCAAGTGAGAATGCTGGAATCAGTAACCATAAGACAGGTGAGAATCCTGTCGGTCGTAAGAGCAAGGTTTCCAGGGCTACAGTAATTGTCCCTGGGTTAGTCGGTCCTAAGCCGAGGCGCATCAGCGTAGGCGATGGACATCAGGTTAATATTCCTGAACAGGTAGTAGTTGTTGACATTTCACGGTATGTGACCGGAGCGGCTTTATGGTATAGCCGTCCAACGACCTCGGGAACGAGGAAGGAGTGAGAGTTGCCCCTCGGGGCGACGATTCTGGGTAAAGTGCTGGCTAGAAAAGATGGTCAACTTATGCTGCTGCCTACCGTACCGCAAACCAACACAGGTGCTCGAGTCGAGTAGACTAAGACCTACGAGAGAACCTTCGCTAAGGAACTCGGCAAAAAAGCGTCCGTAACTTCGGAATAAGGACTGCCCTCTCATCAAGATGAGAATTGCCATAGTTATCTCAGCGGAGAAACTAAATAGTTACAAGTTTGTATCTTTTAATATTATCAAGTTTCTTTGTTGAGACAGAACAACACAAATTGTTCTTTAACTATGGATCCAATTATCTTTTTGATGAGAGGGCCGCAGCTAAAGAGCCCACGGAACTGTTTATCAAAAACACAGGTCTCTGCTAACGCGAAAGCGGATGTATAGGGGCTGACTCCTGCCCAGTGTCGGAAGGTTAAGGGGAGAACTTCACGGTTCGAACTGAAGCCCCGATGAACGGCGGCGATAACTATGATCGTCCTAAGGTAGCGAAATTCCTTGTCTGGTAAGTTCAGACCCGCACGAATGGAGTAATCATGTGGGCACTGTCTCGGCGAAGGCCTCGGTGAACGTGCATTGGCGGTAAAGATGCCGTCTGATCATGCCAGGACGAGAAGACCCCATGGAGCTTTACTACAACTTTGCATTGATTATTGAGATATTTTGTGTAGCATAGGTGGAAGACTTTGAAGCAGATACGCTAGTATTTGTGGAGTCGCCAAGTGAAATACCACCCTGAATATTTTAGTAATCTCACTCTGACCATTATCTGGTTAGAGGACCGTGCATGGCGGGTAGTTTAACTGGGGCGGTTGCCTCCTAAAGAGTAGCGGAGGCGTTCAAAGGTTGGCTAACTACGGATGGAAATCGTAGTGATAGTGTATGCGCAAAAGCCAGCTTGACTGTGAGGACTACAATCCAATCAGACACGAAAGTGGGAGCAAATGACCCGCTGTACAGAACTTTTAGTTCAATTTATGTGGGAAAGACAGCGCACACGGATAAAAGTTACCCTGGGGATAACAGGCTGATCACGCCCAATAGTTCACATAGACGGCGTGGTTTGGCACCTCGATGTCGGCTCATCACATCCTGGAGGGGGAGCACCTTCCAAGGGTCCGGCTGTTCGCCGGTTAAAGTGGTACGCGAGCTGGGTTCAGAACGTCGTGAGACAGTTCGGTTTATATCCGGCATGATCGTTAGGAATTTTGAGGAGATCTGTCTCTAGTACGAGAGGACCGAGATGGACGAATCTCTAGTGTATCGGTTGTGGCCACCTGCTGCATCGCCGAGTAGCTATATTCGGAACGGATAAGCGCTGAAAGCATATTAAGCGCGAAGCCGACTCCAAGATTAGAATTCCCTATGACCTCCCAGAGAGATGATCTGGTTGATAGGCGCAAGGTGGAAGTATGGCAACATATGGAGCCGAAGCGTACTAATAGAGGCACTGCCTTTTTATGCCCATATCGCTTGATTTGTCTAGACAAATCGATAGCGATGTGGTAGACTTAACTAGCAACTGGGGTTTAAATTATATTTAACCCAGGCGTCAATTAACATTTCGAGCATCATTTATGGATATCAATAGTAATCGCTTGAGCGAAAACTCTTTGGTGTCCATAGCGCCGGGGAAATACCTGTTCCCATTCCGAACACAGAAGTCAAGCCCGGTCGCGGCGATAATACTGCCCTGCGGGAAAGTAGCAAGATGCCAAATTATAGAAGAACTCTCCTTATCGGGGAGTTTTTCTCTTTTTATGCATACGGCTATTCTCCTCCGCGAGTGCTCTCATAATCGTCTTTTGTTAAAACGAGTAGTTCATCACTCAGTCTAACAAAACCAACTCTCCTGAATACCTTTTCAGCCTCGATTCTCTCAGCAAGAAAAGTATCAGCAATTCTATCTAGTCCCATATTATAAAACGCTTTCTCAGCAAGCAGCCGAAGTCCCTCCTCCGCATACCCATTTCCTCGATAGTGAGCTTCAATAATTATTCCAACCATATGCATTAAATACTTTTCGTCATAATGTATGTTCACCTCACCAACAGGAACCTCGTCCTCTTTTCGTACTAAATAAGCATAATATTTTTTAGGGTCGCTCAACCAATTCTTATACCAGTTTCGCGTTTGCTCATAAGTCAGGTTATAACATCCCGAACCATCGTCACCAGAACCCCTGTTGTACCCCATCGTGTCCGCATTGGCCAAAAGCTTAATTCTATAATCAAGCTGATTCTCGCTCGGGACATTTAAATATATTCGACTTTGCATCATCTCAGTCTTAATAATCTCTCTATAACCCCTCCCCAGAAGATATCTGAATCGTTTTTATTCTTCTCCTGCCTCATCAATAGCCGAAAGCAAATCGTCCTCCACATTCTTTCGCTTCTTCTTTTCCGGAGCCTTCGCCAATTCGATATCCAGTTCATACCCAGTCAGCCGCCCCGCCAATCGCACATTCTGCCCCTGTCGTCCAATAGCAATAGACTGCTGATCTTCCGTAACAAAAACCTTTGCGCGTTTCCCCTCAATCTCCACCTTAGCGACCTCCGCCGGCGACAAAGCCTCGCGGATAAACTCGCTCGCATTATCACTCCAAGTAATAATATCAATCTTCTCTCGGTCGCCAATCTCATTCATTACCGCCTGCACGCGAACGCCACGTCCACCCACAAAAGTCCCCACCGGATCCAGCCCCGGCACCGCTGCCGCCACCGCAATCTTCGTTCGTCGTCCTGCCTCGCGCGCAATCGCCTTAATCTCAACCTTACCTTCGTCGATTTCTGGCACTTCCTGTCGGAACAAGTACTCAATAAACGCCTCATTCCCACGGCTCAGCAATAACTGCGCTCGCGCATCATCCTTCTCGACTCCCTTAATATAAACCTTAATTCTCGATCCAACCGAATAATATTCTCCCTCAATCTGCTCAGATTTCGGTATAATCCCCATCGCCTTGCCCAGATCAATGCGCACCAGTTTCGGCTCGACCTTAGCAATCGTCCCAGTTACAACCGTCCCGATTTTGTCCTCAAAAACAGCCAAAACCGCATCGCGTTCCGCCTCGCGCAATCGCTGAGTCAAGACCTGCTTCGCCGTCATCGACGCCACACGCCCAAATCCAGTCACAGTGTGTTTTTCCTCAACAATATCGCCAATCTTGGCGCCCTTCCCGGCCTCTTTCAGAGGAACCTCTGTCGCTGGGTTATAAGCCAGCCCGTCCTCGATAGCCTCTCGTTCCACAAAAATATCCGCTTCGCCCGTATTAAGGTTCAACACCGCGCGCACATTCATATCGCGCTCTCCGTTATCTTTCCGCCAAGCCGCCGCAATCGCCGTCTGAATCACGTCAAAAACCACTTCCTCCGGCAAATTCTTCTCCTCGGCAATTACCTTAGCCATCATCCCCATCTGCTTCAAATCTAATGTTTCCATCTATTTTTTTACCTTTCCTTTGCCCGACAGGACAAAAATTAAAAAACCGCCCTTTCGGCCGGTCAAATTCAGTACAGTCTAATACTATCAGCTCGCCCCCGCCCCGTCAACCCCTCAATGTAATTTAAAAAACTGTACCACCAAATCTAAGTGTCCTGTGCGGCCCAACAAGGCCGAGCAAGAACAGCTGCCCCAGGGGTAACTCCTGTACCGATATTTCGCACAAGAGAATAGCCATCAGCTTCTTGAATGATATCTGCATATGTCTTGCCACTCTTCTTTGCAACGTGCGCACCTGGATTAACAAACATATCTATAACGACATCAAGATATTTTGCTTTTACTTCATCGTATATCTCTAGCATCCTTCTTGCTTGTCCCCTAGATATTACATCCTCAATGCCATTATAGCTCGATCTAATAAGATAGTTGCTCTTACCCTTGTCTTCCATAAACATATCTCCGTAATACATGCCATTCAGCAGATCTCGTCCAAAATATTCTCGATCGTCTGATGCAAAGCTTCCCAATTCTGGATATTCTTGTATGAGTCGCGCCAAAACTATACCGTTAGTAGGGAAATAAATACCTCCCGCTTCCGTCCCTGCCAGTGTAAGCCTAGTGGCATCTTCTCTCAGCATCCTTTTAGCAATCGGCTTATCTTTCGCAAAGTATAGGTTAGTTTTTTTATGTGAGTTTGTCGTTATCTGACCGAACTTATCCGTAAACTCTGCGCCCAAAACATCCTTTGCGACCTCTCGATTTACCAAAACATCAAACGATAAACCATTCAAAAGCGCAAAACTAGACGCTCCACTCTCGGCCTTATTATGCGTAGCTATATTCTCGATCTCCTCTTCTCGCAAATCCTTGCCTCTGAGAATAAGTTCATGAGCCAATCGAGCCGTACGTCCATTTCCATCTACAAACGGGTGTAGGCCGACAATCATGTAATAAGCTAGAGCAGCCTTATCCCGAGCATTCTCCATTGTAGGAAGCGTCTCAGCTAGTTTTCGAAAATATTCTTCCTGCATCTTAGGTGGCGGCGGAGCATATAAGAGATCCCTTTCATTACTTATGCAAGAGGGGTCCTCATCAGTGAATGGGTTAACATTGCCTGTAATCGCTGCATTTAGCGCCCCTAATCCACCCCTAAACGCTTCGTAAGAAGTTGGGTTAATAATATCTTCGGTCGCGCTCGATAATTTATCTTCAGCGCCACCGTCATAGCAAAAAATCGCACTCACTACTTTATCACATATTCTTCTAGCAAGTTCTGGACCCGGCTTGATCCAATTAAGACAATCTTCCCCATTTCCCGAAACTCTAAATTCGCCCTGGGGGGGGGCAGTACGGGTATTTTTGCGCTGATCTGGTAATCTAGCCTTCATCTCTCCATTGTAGCACAGATACTAACAAAAGTCAATATCCACAGCACAAGATACGCCAATATCCACATGATTCCAATTAAAACACCCCTGTAATCCTAATATTTTCAACCCCAATAATCCAAAGATATGATATAATACCTAACATAATGGAGCACCCTCCAGCAGCACAGTTATTTATAGAGTACGGTTCGCTCGAAAACGTGCTGGGCTATCTCCATGAACGCGCAAAAAACCTAGGCTTCGAAGAGCGACACCTTGCACTCGCAGCCGCTATGGCAAGGAAAGACCATAAAGACCCCGAACTCTGTCGTAGGTGCCGTGGCGAATGCTGCAAGCATGGTGGCTATATCTTTCATGCCGCACAACTTGGTCTTAATGGAGACTCGACAGATGAGGATGTCCTGGTTGCGCTCGGTCACGACAAAGAGATCATAGAGCTTTCGCTACGATATTACGCGATTTCGACAAAGAGCAACCCAGACGGCTCCTGTGTTCATCTTACCGATAATGGCTGCAATATTCCACCTACTGACCCTTACCCGCAAACTTGTCAGGACTTTCGCCCCTGTTCGGGTGGCTACGAAGGAGCCGAAAACCCTTGCGGCATATATGAGCTAGAACAAGCCGATATTACATATAGCTATATTGCACTTCAAGGCGCCCTCAAGTCAGCCCGCAAGAAACTCCGCGGACGCCGTTAACACCTAGAATAGCCTTATTTTTCGCCAATTTATGACAAAACGCTTGACAAATACCGCAAAGTTTGCTACAATGGAGGTATAAAGTCGTTGCAAAACGCCCAAATCTTTGCTATACTTTAAATACTAATCAGTTACTTCATCTTAAAACTTGCGAAAATACATCTTAATTTTCGCAAAAATAACAGATAAGTGTGGGAAATTAACGAAACTAAACAAAAGGAAAAATATGCAAAATAACCCCCGCGAAGCCGAGCGCCGCGCCAAACTACTAAAAATGCGCGATGACCGCCTCCCCGACATCAAAAAACAGTTCGAAGAAGCCCAAAGTCGTGACTTTAACAGCAACTTCGCCCCTGGCGGTAAAGACGCTAAGCCTAAAACTCTAAACGCAGAGAATTTCAGCGAGCTAAAACAGCGTCCACGCCGTTTCCAGAGCAACAATCAGAATAGCAACCAGAGAAACAGCCAAAACAACGGGCAAAGAGCCAATCAGAGTAATCAATCCGGCCAAAACACCAGAAACAACCAAAAAACCAACAAATACGCCGATAAATCCCGAGTCAACGACGCCGAAAAACGCAAAGTAGAGCTCTCCGTCTCCGCTCGTCGTGGCGAAATGATTCACAAACAGCGCCTCAAATCCCAAGACGTCAACGCCCAAGCCACCCAACATACCGTTGGCATCCCCGTCAACAAATCCCGCTACAACGGCTACGGCTCCGCCCAAATTACTGCATCTCAAATCAAAACCCTGCGTCCCGACTCCGAATCGGTCAGAATAATCCCCCTCGGTGGTCTCGGCGAGCTCGGCATCGGCAAGAACATGACCATCATTGAGTACAAAGACGAAATGATTTTAATAGATATGGGCGTTCTCTTTGCCGGCGAAGATTATCCCGGCATCAATTATATGATTCCCGACATCAAATACCTCGAAGACAACCGCGCCAAGCTCAAAGCCATTCTTTTCACCCACGCCCACCTCGACCACATCGGCGCCTGTCGCCACATTTTGCCAAAATTCGGCAATCTCGTCCCAGTTTATGGCACCGATTTTACTATCGGCATGATTAAGAAGCAGATGAGCGAACTAAACGACACCCCAGACACAAACTACCAAGTCGTAGATCCCTTCAAGCACGAGAAAATCTCCCTCGGTAAACACCTCTCTGCCGAATTTACACATATGCTTCACTCAATTCCTGGCAACACCAGCATAACTATTCGCACCCCCAACGGCGCGATTCTAGTCTCCGGCGACTGGCGCTTCGAAGAAAAGCCTATGGGCACTCCATCCGACTATGACCGACTCTTAGAAATCTCGCGCACCGAAGGCTATGACCTGATGCTCAACGAATGCACAAATATAGACAGCCCAGGTAAGCATCCTCACTCCGAGTTTGACGTCGGCGAGAACCTCGGCAAAGTCATGGACAATTATGCCTCTGGTCGCGTCATCATTTCTTGCTTCTCCTCTCAGATTGGCCGCATAGAATTAGTCCTAAAAGAAGCTGCCGAGCGTGGCCGCAAAGTCGCCTTAGCTGGCTTTTCTATGATCAACAACATAGAAGTCGCCCTCCGTGCTCACGCCATCAAAGTCCCTAAAGACACCGTAATGAAGATGGAAGACATCATCAAGCTTCCCGACGACAAAGTTACCATCGTCTGCACCGGTTCCCAAGGCGAGCTCAACGCCGTCTTGAACCGCATGGTCTCTGGCGCCCACAAATTCATCAAAATCAAATCCACCGATGTCATCGTATTTAGCTCTAACCCAATTCCTGGCAACGAGCCGCACGTAACAAGCACCGTTGACGGCTTGCTCCGCGAAGGCGCTGGCGTCGTCCAGAACAACAAAAGCCACATCCATAATCTTGGGCCCCTCCACCTTTCTGGTCACGCCTATTACGAAGATCATGTCAAATTCGTCACAGAATTAACCCCCAAAAATTACATGCCCTATCACGGTCAATTCTATATGCTCGAACACTCCGCCGAAATGGCCGAGCATGTCGTCGGCATTCCCAAAGACCGCATTCTCGTCTGCGATGATGGCGACATCGTCGAGCTCACTCCTGCCAAAACCATCCGCAAGGCCGGACGCATTATGAATGTCGGCAGCAAGCTCTATGACAATTCCGATATGCCCGTTCACGAAGCCGTCGTCAAAGACCGCATCCACATTAGCACCGAAGGAATCTTCATCATTGTTCTAACGCTTAGCAAAAAAACCGGACGCCTCATCAAAACCCCAGACATCATCAGCCGCGCCTTTATCTACCTAGACAGCAGCGAAGAACTAATCGGCAAGATCCGCCACTATCTCCGCGCAAAAACCGACAAGTCCATCAGCACCGACCCCGAGCTCAAAACCCTCAAAGAAGAGATCAAAGACGACATAGCCCACATACTCTTCGACTCCACCGGCCACACGCCTATTGTAATCCCAGTCATAAATAAAGTATAATAAGCAAATAAAATTGCGTTGCAAAGATAATTTGTGATACAATCAAAGCGTAGATTTTGGAGGTAAAATGAAGAAATTCTTTAAAACAGTTACACTTTTGGCGGTTGCGCTTACGTTTGGTATCTTGGCGTTTTCGAACAATGCATTTGCCGAAGACGCCCCCAAGCCAGCTATCTTTCCCGAAGTTTCCCCTGTTAGCCAGCGCCTATCATTAGACCCAGGCGCCTCCGGCACCTACGAAGTCAAAGTCAAGAACATCGGCTCAGAAGCCTTTAGTTTCCGAGTCTACGCCTCCCCATACAGTGTTTCTGGAGAGAATTACGACCTAAGTTTTGAGGCTCAGACCAACCACACTCAGATTTCTCGTTGGATTTCTTTTGAGCAAGAAACCTATACCGTTGAAGTAGGTGACACCGCTTTCGTCAAATATGCCGTCTCCGTCCCGGAAGACGTCCCCGCTGGCAGCCAATACGCCGCAGTCTTTGTCGAGCTTTTGCCTGGCGACACCGCCGAAGAGAGTAAGGGTGGCATCAAAGCCATTTCGCGCATCGCCGTCGTAGTCTACGGCTCAATCGCCGGAGAGACGCGCGAAATCGCCGAGATCAAAGAGATGAAACTCCCGCTCCTCATGACCAGCGGCAAGCTAATCGCCTCCACCCTCATCAGAAACGACGGTAATACCGATTTCCCCGCCCGCACTAATCTAAAAATTACCTCATTATTCGGCAAAGTCCTCTACGAAAAAGAAGAATCTCGCGATGTTTTGCCAGACACCGAGCGTCGCATAGAGATCGTTTGGGACGAAACTCCATCTTTTGGCATCCTGCGCGGCGAATACACAGTATCGGCCATCGCCGGCGAAACCAAGACAAAAAGCCGATTAATTTTCATAATCCCAATTTTTGTGATAGTTTTTGCGATTTTACTATTGACAAGCATAATCATCTTAGCTATAATTACCTGGAGGAAGCATAGGCTAAAGAAAGTTAATTCCATAGTCTAGTTCCAAAATAAACAACTAAAACAAAAAAGCGAGGAAAAATGAAAACCAAAAAGAGTGTATTGGGTTTCATCGGTTTGTTTCTCGTGGCGACGATTACCACCACGATAGCATACCAATTACCCCTGCCCGAGGCCGAAGCGGCCAGTGCAGCAAGTATCGAGGTTACTGCCAAAGTGCCAGTAATCAGCGATGACGTCAAAATTATTAGCCCCGTAGCCGGTTCGACCGTTACGAGCAACACCGGCGACGTCATCATCCAATATCAAAACATAACATCCGGAACGGTCTATATTCGCGACGCCAACGGAGTCGTGATATTCTCTGCGCCGGTCTCGATTGACGCCACCGGCAAGGCCACAATCCCGTATACTTTGCCAGATTACGGCCAATATACCATCGATTTTCAAGCCACCCACACCGACGGCACATCAATTATGGCTCGTCCGACATCTTTTACCTATAACTCCATATCCTCTTGCGCCCCAGGCTCAAAAGATTGCACGACTTTTCCGCCCGTCTGTGACGACAGTGGTAATTGCGTCCCCGGCTGTAACGATCAAGGTGTCTGTCCGCCAGAGTGCGGCGCTCTCGGCAACTGCCCCAACGTGCCACCGCTACCAGTCGATCCAGATTGCACTAACACCGCTAACTGCAACCCACCTTGCCCTAGTGGCACCAACTGTAACAGCGGTGGCGGAGACTGCGCTCACGAGAACTGTAGCGGCCTGCCCAAAAACGATATCGACAACCCCGTGATAACGATTTGTTACGACGAGAATGTCAATCATCTTGACATAATTGTACGTAACTCCGTTGGCGAAATAGTCCACACCGAAACCGTTCCAATCACCGACGAAGATCGCGCCAAAGGCAACTGCAAAGACATAGAAATCAACCTCGACGGCGAAGACCTCCCCGACGGTATATACATAGCCGAAGTTACGGCCAAAGACAAAGACAATAACCAACTAGGCGACCCAATCTACATCCGGTTCTACTACAAACGCGACAGAAAGATTGACGTCCCAAAAACTGGCCTAATCAGCTTCGGCTCGCTCAGCCTATCTAGTGGCGACCTCATCGTCTTCGGCGTCGGCCTAGCCGCCCTGACTTCCGTCATCTTCATCTACTACAAGCGCAAAAAAGCCGCGAAAAACTAGAACTAAACCAAAGACAAAACACTCATAAAACAGGGATTTTGCGAGAATCCCTGTTTTTATTTTTTTAATTCTGTGCTAATATACTTAAGTTGGGTTGCCGAGCCCCCCCTTGGCGCCCAACTTTCTTTAGTTTTATGCTAGGGCCGTTAGCTCAGTTGGCTAGAGCGTTTCTTTGACGTAGAAGAGGTCATAGGTTCGAGTCCTATACGGCCCACCAACATAAAATTATAAGAAACTCGTCAGATATTGCTAATGCCCGCGAGCGAAGCGAGAAAACGGCGCATTATATGCGGTTCTTGAAAAGAAGCGACTATACAAACTATTGACTTTCTTTCTTATCTGTGATACAATGGAGAGATAGACTCCATTTTTTAACGTAAAGGACAAAATGAATAAAGACAAAATCCGCAATGTTGCAATTATCGCCCACGTCGACCACGGCAAAACCACCCTTGTTGACTGCCTCTTAAAGCAATCCCACACCTTTCGTGACAACCAAGCCGAGATGTCTCAGACCTTAATTATGGATAGCGGAGATCAAGAACACGAGCGCGGCATCACCATTACCGCCAAGCAAACCGCAGTTTTTTACAAAGATTACAAAATTAACATCATCGACACTCCCGGTCACGCTGATTTCTCTGGCGAAGTCGAACGCACTCTCAATATGGCTGATGGCGTCATTCTCGTCGTCGACGCCCAAGAGGGTCCTATGCCTCAGACAAAATTCGTCCTCAAAAAGGCCCTCGACCTAAAACTAAAGCCCATCGTCATCATCAACAAAATCGACAAACCAGCCGCCAGAATAACAGAAGTAGAAAACGAAATCTCCGACCTGTTCCTCGAGTTAGCGACTCTAGACGAACAGCTAGAATACCCGATTTACTACGCCATTGCTCGTGACGGCCGCGCCGGCAAAACCACCGAACTAAAAGACGACCTAAGCGATATCTTTGAAGCAATAATCAACGAAATCCCCGCCCCGCAAATTGACGACAACGCCAGCAAAGGCCTCCAACTTCTTGTGGCCGCGCTTGCCTCCGACAGCTATCTAGGCAAATACGCCATCGGCAAAATCTTTCGTGGCAAAGTCAAAAAAGGCGAAACCGTCACACTCATAAAACCAGACGGCACTACCGAAAAATCCAAAATCGACAAGCTCTTCACCTTCAAAGGCCTCATCAAAGAAGAAACCACCGAAGCTACCGCTGGCGACATAGTAGCAATCACTGGAGTCACTAGCGCCAATATCGGCGACACCATCGCTAGCGGTGAGACTCCCGAAGCCCTCCCCAGCATAGAAATCGAGCCGCCCACCCTCTCGATCTACATCGGCCCCAACACCTCTCCACTCAAAGGGCGCGAAGGCGAGTTCACCACCTCCCGCCAAATCGGTGACCGCCTCAAAAAAGAACTCGAAACCAACATTTCGCTAAGGCTAGAAGAAGACGGTCTAGGATTTAAAGTCTCCGGTCGTGGCGAACTTCACCTCTCGGTTTTAATAGAAACATTGAGGCGCGAAGGTTTTGAGCTAGAAGTTGGTCGCCCAGAAGTCGTCTACAAAGATATCGACGGCGTCAAATCAGAACCAGTCGAAGACCTGACCATCGAAATCTCACCTGAGTTTGTCGGTGCCGTCTCACAAGAGTTAGGCCTAAGGCGCGCCACGCTCATCAATCAAGAGTCGACCAGTACTGGCGCGACTCGTTTCGCCTACGAAATCGCCACCGCCGCAATGATCGGACTCCGCTCCGAACTCCTCACCGCCACAAAAGGAACAGTCATCATGAACTCCATCCCCCGNGGCTANCGCCCCGTTACCGAGAAATACAAACAAGATAGAAATGGTGCTCTCGTAGCATTCGAAGCCGGCCCCGCCACTGCCTACGCCCTCTCCGCCACCGAAGACCGTGGAATTCTCTTCGTCGGTCCCGCCATCGAAGTTTATCAAGGCATGATCGTTGGCCTCCACAGCCGCAAAGAAGACCTCGACATCAACGTCTGCAAAGCCAAACAACTCACCAATATGCGCTCCAAAGCCTCCGACGGCGCCATTCAGCTCACCCCTCACACCCAAATGTCCCTCGAGCAATGCATAGATTTTCTCGCTGACGATGAGCTCCTCGAAGTCACCCCAAAAAACCTCCGCCTCCGCAAAAGACACTTAGATCCTCTCGTCCGCAAACGCGCAAGCAAGAATAATTTATAAAGGAGCGGCTATAGAAAAGCCACCATTAACTCGACACCTAGACGAAGCATTAATGCAAGGGTATGGGACTGATGAAAAACTGAGAAGAAAAGAAAGAAATAAAAAAATTGCCTGCGTGACTGGCATTGCCTTTGGTCTTGCTGTCGCTGCGGCAGAGGCGGCAGCAATATTTGCCCAGGTGACCCAAGGAGGAGACAGTATTGGTTTAGTCAACTTAATGGCGGACAAATTTAACCTAGCAATAAATAATCCGATACTTATTGATGGCGCGATCATGTTTGCTGCAGGTGAAGCCGGCGCTTTAGGTGGCTCCCTATATCCACGTAAATCCAAGAAACCCAAAACGATCGCAGAAAGGTATCTAAAGTTTAATCGCAGATGATTTTAGTTGATTCCCACTGTCATATCCACGACCTCGAATATAATTTTGACATCCCCAAAGTCCTAGAACGCGCTACGGTAAACGAAGTCCAAAAAATCATCGCCATCGGTACCTCGCCACAAGACAACCTAGCAGCAAAAGCCTTCGCCGAAAAGCACGAAAATGTCTTTTATTCCTTCGGTTTCCACCCCTCAGAACCTGGGTCTATCGATACGGTTATGGAAGATTTTTCAGATCTCATAAAGTCGCGACGTTCGGAGGCTCGGCCGAGGCATAGCGCGACGACCCTGCAACGGCAGGCGTCGGCGACGCGGTCGCGAGTTGATGAGATTGAAAAATCCCACAATAAACTCGTAGCAATAGGCGAAATAGGTCTAGACTACCACTACAAGCCATTCGACCGCAAAAAACAAATAAAGCTCCTCGAAACAATGCTCGATCTTGCCATAAAAAATAACCTACCAGTAATCTTTCACATCCGCGAAGCCTTTGACGACTTCTTCGCCATCCTCAGAAACTTCCCAAATCTTAAAAAAGCCGTCGTCCACAGTTTCTCCGACGACGAGCCCACGCTCAGAAAAATCCTCGAAACCACCGATTTCTACATCGGCGTCAACGGCCTTGCCACATTTGCCCAAATCCCCTTACCGCCCATAGAAAAAATGTTACTAGAAACCGACGCCCCCTTCTTGACTCCAACCCCCTTCCGTGGTAAAATAAACGAGCCAGCGTATATTAGGAGTATTGCTAGCTTTGTCGCGGACAAAAACGACATCTCTCTAGAGCAAGTCGCGGAAATAACGACAAGAAATGTTAATAAACTTTTCGGAATATAAGAATGAGTGACTCCTCCGACAGCTTCAAAATACCATCCTACGGGCAAGACGACCGCTATTCTTTCGGCTCACCCGCGTTTTTTAAGACTTTTCAAGAATTAAGCGCAATTCACGCAGAGATAAATCTATGCCGATCCCGAAAATTAGCCGCCTAATCTCGCAAAAACCAGCGCGCCTAACCAGAGCCGACCTCATAAACGCCG
>JGI994J12354_10002724_pt1 | contig 16938 bp, 16 predicted proteins | sample IntmicLarv3ML3BL_FD_12354 | JGI IMG/M metagenome (IMG submission 12354) | reverse complement strand
TCTGTTTCAAATTCTCTGGGTACGCCTCATTTCCCCAAGCAATCAACTTGACTTTTTCTGAGACTAACACTTGATATTCTCGTTCTAAATCCCATGCTTTCTTGCTTGTTTGAAGCGCCCGTATCTCTTTTTCGTTTAGAAAACCACACAAGTGCAATTGTCTTTCTTCTATATTATATACAGCCTTCGCGCTACCATAGATTTCTGTTAGTTTTCTTCTCTTTCCATGCGAGAGCCCTTTTAAGGAAGCAAGCCACAATTCATATTTCATCTGCTACTCCCCCAATACTTTTTATCAAGCATTCTATAACTAATTGCTTCTTTTAAATGATGTATTTCCACTGTATCCTTCTCTTCTAAATCGGCAATCGTCCTTGCAACTTTTAGGATCTTATAATATGTTCTCGCGGTCAATTCTAGCTTCTGATATGCCATTTTCATCAGCTCTTTTCCGTCTGTATCCAGTGCGCAATAGCAATCAATATCCGCCTCTTTTAACTCGTCATTCGTCCTTACCTCACTGTGTTTGTAACGGATTCTCTGCATTTCTCTCGCTTTGTGCACCCGCTGTCTCACCGTATGCGAGTCCTCTTCCTTTTGACTTTTTTGCAAGGTATCAAACTCTACACGAGGCGCTTCTACACAAAGGTCAATTCTATCAAGTAACGGCTGACTAACCTTTCCTAAATATTGCCTTATCTGCCCATCTGTGCAAATGCATCGATTATAATCAGGATAATTCCCGCATGGACAAGGATTCATTGCCGCTACCAACATAATATGAGCCGGAAACGTATAATTACCAAGCGTTCTTGTAATCTTAATCTCTTTTTCTTCTAACGGTTGTCGCAGCACTTCTAACACTTCTTTGCGAAATTCTGCCAATTCATCCAAAAATAAAACGCCACCACTTGCCAAACTAAGTTCACCTGGTATAGGCACCTTGCCACCGCCAATCAAAGCCGCTCTTGTTATCGTATGATGTGCGCTGCGAAACGGCCTTGTATTCATCAAAGGCTCTTCTTTGCTTAACAGTCCCATAATGCTGTATACGTTCGATATTTCGATACGCTCTTCCTTACTAAGCAGTGGCAAGATGCTTGGAATACGCTTTGCAATCATAGACTTTCCCGTGCCTGGCGGACCTACAAATAGAATGTTATGATTCCCTGCCACCGCTACCTCTGTGGCTCTTTTTAGCACTTCTTGCCCTCTCACTTGCGCAAAATCTAATCTTTCACACTCTTGTTTCTGGGGGGCAGCAACTGCTTTTCTGATATGTGCCTTTCCCTGCAAATAAGCATAAACTTCCCTTAAGTGAGACACACCGATAATCTCTACACCATCTACCACGCTTCCTTCTATTTCATTTTCCCTTGGAAGCACACACACTGTGTATCCTTCTCGCTTCGCCGCACTGACAATCGGTAATACGCCAGAAACTTTGCGAATACAGCCATCTAGGCTCAACTCTCCCATAAATAGCGTATTGGCAATTCTCTCTGGTAGCACCTCTTCAAAGGCGCTCAACAATGCAACTGCCATTGGCAAGTCAAATGCCGCACCTCTCTTTCTCATATGCACAGGCGCAAAATTAACCACTATTTTCTTCGTCGGCAACGGCATGTTACAATTCTTAAGTGCAGTCTTCACTCGTTCGCTCGCTTCCTTCACTTCCGTCGCTAAATATCCCACCATATGAAACATTGGCAGTCCATTACTAATATCTGCTTCAATATACACAAACTTCACTTCAAGCCCTTGCATCGTCGCAGATAAAATTGTACTAAATCCCATGTACAACTCTCCCTTCTTTCATTTTCTTGTTCCTTATTATTTGCTGAAGATGTTTGGCAGAACTGCCGTGATTTTGTCTTTGATACTCCTTGAACCTTTGTCGTTCAAGGAGTCTTAGATATTCTTCAGAAAGTGAATATATCGTAGCTTATATTCTCGTACTTGTCAATCATTCAGATGAATTTTATTTCACAGGAATGTGCTCCCTATAGTTCTAGTGTGATTTTGACTGGCTCTACTTGTGTCAATTCCACACTTCGCTTATCTGGCATAGACATTCCTACATACAACTCATAATTATTTCCATCTTTATAGCATTTTCCTTCTTCGTCATAGATATAAAATGCGTTCATCGGAAGCTCAATTTGCACCTTCGCCTCTTCTTTCGCCTTAAGTGAAACTCTCTTAAATCCACACAAGCCAGCGTTTGGAATCGCATATTGTGAATCTAAATTTTTCACATATACTTGCAATACATCTTCTGTTTTACAGCTTCCTGCATTTACAATATTCGCATTTACAATAACCTTTTGCTCCTCTATCTTCGAAGCGTATGCGCTCTCACAGCGTACATCTCCATAAGTCAAGCCATAGCCAAACGGATACAATGGCTCGCCTTTATAATATCGGTAAGTCCTATTCTCCATTGCATAATCTGTAAATGCTGGCAAATCGTCTGCATTCTTATAAAACGTAATCGGTAATTTTCCAGAGGGCGAACTCTTGCCAAACAAAATATCTGCCACTGCCGTTCCACCACTTGCTCCTGGATACCACACTTGTAAAATTGCGTCATTATGTTCATGGCTGTAGCACATATCCATAGAGCTTCCAGAAACCATGCACAGTATCACCGGTTTCCCTACTTTCGTAACCGCTTTTAAAAGCTCTTGCTGCACTGCTGGCAATGCCAAGGTTTCTTTATCACCAGAAGCATATGCATTTCCTTCGTCACCTTCTTCACCTTCAATGGTTTCATCAAGGCCAAGGCACATTATCACAACCTCACTATGCTTTGCAACGCTAATCGCCTCTGCAATTCGATCATTTGCTTCTGACAAAGGCTCACTGCGGTCTTTTTGCAACTCACAGCCCTTGGCGTATAGCACACGTACTTCGTTATCCACTTCCTTTTGAATCCCCTCTAATAACGTAATATAGCGAGAAGAGGTTCCATAATAATTCCCTTTTAAAGCCAATCTACTATTTGCGTTTGGTCCAATGACACCAATTGTGCTTAACTTATCTTTGTCAAGTGGAAGCACTCCCTTGTTCTTTAGCAGTACCATACTCTTTCTTGCGGCTTCAACTGCTAATTCTACATGCTCTTTGCACTCTATTTTTTCATATGGTATATCATCATATTTTGTTTCTTCAAACATACCTAGCATATATCTTGTTGTAAAGAGTCTCTGCGCTGCGCTCGTAATGTGTTCTTCTGTAATCTTGCCATTTTGATATGCTTTTAGCGCATGAATATACATATTTCCACAATTCAAGTCACATCCTGCATCCAAAGCAAGCGCCACAGATTCCTCTGCTGACGAAGTAACAAGATGATGCATATGGAAATCTTTGATTGCCCAACAATCTGAGACCACATGTCCTTCAAAGCCCCAGTCTCCTCGTAAAATATCACGAAGCAACATATAACTTCCACAACATGGTTCTCCATTTGTGCGATTGTACGCACCCATAACAGATTCCACTTCTCCTTCTTTGACACATGCCTCAAACGCTGGCAAATACGTCTCATACAAGTCTTTTTTTGACACCACTGCATCAAACTCATGACGCAAATCTTCTGGTCCACTATGCACTGCAAAATGCTTTGCACACGCTGCTGTCTTTAGTGTTTCTTCTTCCCCTTGAAGCCCTTTGATAAACGCTACACCAAGCCTACTAGATAGAAATGGATCTTCTCCATAAGTCTCATGTCCTCTCCCCCATCTTGGGTCACGGAAAATATTGACATTGGGTGACCAAAGCGTCAATCCCTTGTAAATATCATGGTCATTTTCTGCAATACTTGCATTATACTTTGCACGCGCCTCTTCGGCGATTACTTTTGCAATCTCATGTAGGGCATCTTCATCAAACATCGCTGCCATAGCAATCGCTTGTGGAAAACTTGTTGCTGTTCCTGCTCTTGCCACACCGTGTAGCCCTTCATTCCACCAATTGTATGCAGGAATTCCAAGTCGTTTTATCGCTGGTGCATTATATGAAAGCTGACTTGCTCTTTCTTCTAGTGTCATCTGTGCTACAAGCTCTTTCGCCTTTTTTACAAATTTTTCTCTTTTCATAGTGCCCCTTTCGTCCCTAAGTTGCTCTTTCACATTTCCAAGTGCTATGCCTATCCTGTACTATCTCTTTTCATTTTCTCTTTTTCTCAATATGTCATACTTTTCAAGTGCTTGCCCTACCCCAACATATAATACTTGCTTGGGATGCGGTGCGCTCTCTTGCTCTACGCCGTCTTCGTCTACGATACTCTGCACCGTCACCGAAATATTTTCACCTGAGGGCTTCATCACTTCAATCTCTTCACCCACACAAAACTTGTTGCGCTGTCTTATCTTGTATCGCCCGTCTCGTTCTTCCTCTANAATCCCTAGATACGTATACTCCTTAATATAGGTGTTGCTATCATATATCTGGGTCGNTTCATCTGGTTTGCCAAAGAAAAATCCCGTCGTAAACTGACGATAGGTACAGTTTGAAATTTGTTCTAAATACCACGGCATATTTCTTTTATAAAGCTCTGGGTCTTTCATATAGTCATCTATCGCTTTACGATATGTTCTTGCCACCGTTGCCACATAAAGTGCGGTCTTCATACGCCCCTCAATTTTCAAACTATCGATTCCCGCCTCTAAGAGTTCTGGAATATGCTCAATCATACACAAGTCTTTGGAGTTGAAAATATAGGTTCCTCTTTCATTTTCATAAACAGGCATATATTCGCCCGGTCTTGTCTCTTCCACCACCGCATATTTCCACCTACATGGGTGTGTGCAAGCACCTCTGTTTGCATCTCTGCCTGTAAAATAATTGCTCAGCAAACACCTTCCAGAATACGAGATACACATCGCTCCATGAATAAATGTCTCTATTTCCAACTCCTCTGGAATGTGCTCTCTCAAATCGCGAAGTTCCTCTAAGGAAAGCTCCCTTGCTGATACGACACGGCTTGCGCCTTGCTTATGCCAGAAGTTATACGTCCCGTAATTGGTATTATTTGCCTGTGTACTAATATGTCTTTCAATCTCTGGCACAATTTCTTTTGCAATTTCAAATACACCAGGGTCCGCAATAATCAGTCCATCTGGCTTTAATTCTTTAAGCTCCCTAAAATATGCCCTTACGCCAGGCAAATCCTCGTTATGCGCCAAAATATTCGCTGTCACATATACTTTTACACCTCGCTCATGTGCAAATGCAATCCCCTCTCGCATATCCTGCATGGAAAAATTCTTCGCTTTTGCACGAAGCCCAAACGCTTCACCACCAATATATACAGCATCCGCGCCAAATACAACCGCTATTTTTAATACTTCCAAGCTACTTGCTGGAATTAATAATTCCGGTGTTCTCTTCATTTTTTATTTCCTCTTTCACTTTCACACTGCATGCAATTCCATCCCCTAACGGAATAATCGAAGTCTGCAATGCCTTGTTGTGTTTTAATTCATATAAATATTCTCTCATGCGCGCATGTATCGTACGATTGCGCCTCTCTACTACAAACCGAGACTCCAACAAATCGCCGTCTTGTAACACATTATCAGACACCAAAACACCCTCATTTGTCAAAAGTCGTAAAACTTCTGGCAAATACGTAAGATATTGCCCCTTCGCCGCATCCATGAAAATAAAATCATAAGGTCCTTCTAAGCTCTTTAAAATCTCTAGCGCATCTCCTTTAAGTAACGTAATTTGCTTTTCTTTTCCTGCACGCACAAAATTATCTCTTGCAACCTGAATCCTTGGTTCGTATTTCTCAATTGTCGTAATGGTAGCCTCTTCCTTGAGGTATTCACTCATTAAAATCGCCGAAAAACCCACCGCAGTTCCTATTTCCAGAACCCGCATGGGTTTTTGAATGGTCAATAACGTTTTCAAAAAACTTTGTGTTTCCTTGCGTATGATTGGCACATAAGCCTCTAGCGCTTCTCGCTCAATCGCTTCTAACACTTCGCTATTTAGCGTTTCCAATGAATGAAGAAATACACCTATTCTATCTTCATTCATTCTCTTCTCCGTATCTTACAAATTAACTTCCATAATAATTGGAAGAATCATTGGTCTTCTCTTTGTTTTTTTCCAAATAAAGTCATTCATTGTATCGCGAATCACAATCTTAATCTTATTCCAGTCCACGCGCTTCTTCTGCAAGCACTTCTCCACCGCTTCGTGCAGTAAATGTCTTGCTTCTTCCATCAAATCTTCGGATTCTTTTACATACACAAACCCTCTTGATACCACATCCGGACCTGCTAATAAATGATTATGCCCCTTTTCTAAGGTAAGCACCACAATCATAATTCCATCTTCTGCTAAATGCTGGCGGTCGCGTAGTACAATATTCCCTACATCGCCGACACCGAGTCCATCTACAAAAATCGCACCCGTTTGTACCTTATCGACTACTTTTGCACCCTCTGCGTCTAATTCAAGCACATCTCCTGATTGCAACAAGAAAATATCTTCCCTTGGAATGCCTAATCCCTCTGCAATTCTCGCATTTGCTTTTAAATGACGATACTCTCCATGTGCTGGTATTGCATACTGTGGTTTTACTAGAGAATAGATAAGTTTTAGCTCTTCCTTACAAGCATGGCCTGAAACATGCGTATCTTGAAAAATAACATGTGCTCCTTTTGCTGATAGCTCATTAATAACACGAGAAACTGATTTTTCATTTCCCGGTATCGGACTAGAACTAAAAATAACGGTATCTCCTGGCTGAATTGCAACTTTCTTATGAATAGCCGCCGCCATACGTGAAAGTGCCGCCATAGATTCCCCTTGACTTCCCGTTGTAATCAGCGTTGTCTTCTCTGGTGGATAATTCTTTAATTGATCAATCTCAATTAAGGTATTCTTGGGAATATCTAAATAGCCAAGCTCCGAAGCAATGGCGATGATATTTACCATGCTTCTACCCTCTACCACTACCTTACGCCCATATTTATGCGCTGAATTAATCACTTGCTGCACTCTATCTACATTCGAGGCAAAGGTTGCAATAATGATACGTGAATTGCTATGCTCTGCAAACACATGGTCAAAAGTAAGCCCCACTGTCCTTTCAGATTGTGTGCATCCTGGTCGCTCTGCATTTGTACTATCCGAAATAAGTGCTAGAACTCCCTTTTTCCCTAATTCTGCAAACCTCTGTAAATCAATCGCATCTCCAAACACTGGTGTGTAGTCTACTTTAAAATCTCCTGTATGCACTACAATGCCTGCTGGTGAATAAATAGCCAATGCCGAAGCATCTGGGATACTATGGTTTGTTTTGATAAATTCAATACGAAACTTTCCTAGATGAATCGATTGGCTGTGCCTTACGACTTTTCGCTTTGTCGTGCGAAGTAAGTTATGTTCTTTTAACTTGTTTTCAATAATCCCCATAGTAAGTTTGGTTGTATAAATGGGCAAATTCATTTCCTTTAGTGCATACGCTAATGCCCCAATATGATCCTCATGTCCGTGCGTAATTACAAAGCCTTTTACCTTGCGGATATTATCCTTTAGATAAGTAATATCTGGGATTACTAAATCAATTCCCAGCATGTCATCTTCTGGAAATGATAGTCCGCAGTCCACCACAATAATACTATCTTCGTATTCAAAGGCAGTAATATTCATTCCAATCTGCTCTAAGCCGCCTAATGGAATAATGCGCAATTTTGAGTTGTTTTGTTTCTTCAATCTAATACCTCCGTCGTGTGTTTTTATTTTCCGTCCTCTTTTCGTATACATTCCTTGCATTGTCCGTAGAATTTTAATTCATGATCATCGATTCTAAACGCTTCCGTCTTTTCAATTTGCTGTTCTAGGCGCTCCAACAAGTCTTCCTTAAAGGAGATAACCTTATTACATGTCTTGCAAATCAAATGATGATGATTATGCTTATGGCCTCCATCAAAAAGATGTCCTAGCTCATAACGCACACATCCATCGTTTAGGTAAATACGATCAATTAATTGCATCTCTAATAACAATTGCACAGTTCGATACACCGTTGCCAAGCCCACATCTGGGTGGTCTTTACGTATCAAATCATAAATGTCTTCCACTGCCATATGAGTATCGTGGTGACTTTCTAACACCTCAAGCACCAATAAGCGCTGCTGCGTTACTTTCAATCCCTTATGCTTAATCAAAGCCTTAAATTGTTCCTGTCTATCCACTTCCTCACCTCACAGCTATATATGTACAGCACAAAGCCTTACATTTCAATGTTAATATCTTCTAATAATTCTTCAAATACTTTTGATACTGCTTGAAGTTCTACTTCATCTTCCACAATATCATAAATATCTTCTCCGTCTACTTCTTCAAGCTCTTTGAGTATAAAGCACTCCGAATCGCCTTGTTCTTCTTCTGTTACCAATAGATAGGAATTGCCGCCTACCTTTGTCTGTTCCAACACAAAAAATTCTACCGACTCTTCACCGTCGGTAAATGTAAATTGTACTCTATCCATACCGTCACTCCGTTCGTTACTTCCTCGTCACATCCGCATCTAAATAGCCTTGTAAAATAAAACTCGCCGCTATCTTATCGATGTATTGCTTTCTATTTTCTCTGCTTACTCGCGCTTCTATAAGTATATTTTCCGCTTCCACACTCGTAAGTCTTTCGTCCCACAATTCTACTTCTAATCCCGTTCTCTTCATGAGTATCTGCTGAAATTCAATTGACTTCTCAGCTCTTTCTCCAACTTCATCGTTCATGTGTTTGGGTAGTCCAAGAATAATCTTGCTCACTTCATATTCTTCTACAAGCTCTTCAATCCTCGCTAAAGTTCGACGCAGTTTATTCTCTGACTTGCGCCAAATCGTCTCAAGTGATTGCGCAGTAATAAAAAGTGGATCACTTATCGCCACACCAACCGTCTTCGAACCATAATCAAGCCCCATTATTCGCCTCATGCTTATTCCTCAAAATGACAACGAATATACGACTCTAACATCGCTTCGACCAATTCATCTCTTTCCACTTTCATAACCAAACTTCTCGCACCATTATAACTGGTTATATATGTTGGGTCTCCCGACATAATATAGCCCACCATCTGGCTCACTGGATTGTATCCCTTTTCAAGCAGTGCATTATATACTGTTTCTATAATATCTTTCGCCCCTATTGGCTGTCCCGCTTCTACTTTAAAAAATTGTGTATTACTCAAGTCTTTCATGTTACACGACCTCCATATAGTTTATTCTAATATAATACGCTGCAAATATCAATGAACAATTTGTAAATGATGCTTCATTTCGACTTTCATAATTTGATTTTCTAAATTTTTCTCAGACTTCATTGCAACTTTGATATACTCTTTTGTATGTCCAATCCACCATTCTTCGCCATTTCTAGTCACTTTCTCTTCAATGAGAACCTCGACTAGACGCTCTTTAAATCGCTCTTCAAAAGCTGCCTTGTTTTTTTGCCCTAAAGCGAGTAAAGCCTGACTTCTTTCTTGTTTTATTTCCTCTCGCACTTGATTTTGCATCGTTGCGGCCGGGGTTCCTTCTCTCTTTGAATACTTAAATATATGTGTTTCATATAAAGCTAACTCCTGCAAAAATTGATAAGTCACTTCAAATTCTTCCTGCGTTTCTCCCGGAAATCCCACAATAACATCCGTCGTAATTGCCGGGTCATCAAAATGCGCCCTCAATAATTCACACTTTTCTTGATACTCTTTACTATCATATCTGCGGTTCATTCTTTTCAAGACACTATCACATCCACTTTGCAATGACAAATGAAAATGCGGACAAAACTTTTCAATTTTTTTCAAAGTTTTCACAAATGTCTCGTCAATAATACGCGGTTCTAGCGAGCCCAAACGAATATGTGCCAGCCCTTTTATCNGNGCCACTTCTTCTATCAAAGAAAGCAAGGTTTCNTTTTCGTTAAANTCTGTTCCATAGGAACTAAGGTGAATNCCAGTCAGTACCACTTCCTTGCANCCTGCATTTACTAAGGTGATAATTTCTTGAANNACCTCTTGCTTCTTCCTACTTCTTACNCGTCCTCTCACATGAGGAATAATGCAATACGANCAAAATTGATTACAGCCATCTTGNACTTTGATATANGCCCTTGTATGTCCTGTNACTTCACTAAGGTGTAAATTTTCGTAATCTTTTTCCCGGTTTACATCTACAATAACCGACACCTTGTCTCGTTGCTTTTCATAAGTTTCTATGACAGACAGCAATTCCTGCTTTTTATTATTTCCTATCATAATATCAATATCTGTGCCAATATTCTCCGGAGTTTTCTCCTGTGCTTGCACATAACATCCCATAGCGATAACAAGCCCTTCTGGGTTATATTTCTTGGCGCGATGCAACATTTGTCTTGACTTTCTATCCGCGATATTGGTCACGGTACATGTATTTACAATGTATATATCTGCCACTTCTTTAAATGGCACAATCCTATGTCCTACGCGCTCTAACATTTCACGTATTGCTTCTGTTTCATACGCATTGACCTTACACCCTAAATTGTGTAGTGCGATTTTCATAATTTCTCTCTTTCTAAAAAACACAATGTGCTATTGACTTTTCATGGCAAAACTCTTAAGATAAAGGTAAGAACCAATACTTTAAGGAGGAAACACAAATGAAAACTGTACAAATTTCTTTAAACTCAATTGAAAAGGTAAAAGCATTTGTAAACGAGATTACCACTTTTGACTGCGATTTTGACTTAGTATCTGGAAGATACGTAATTGATGCAAAGTCTATCATGGGAATCTTTAGTTTGGATTTATCAAAGCCTATTGATTTAAACATCCATGCTGATGAGAATATTGATGACGTGGTTGCTGCTTTAACCCCCTACATCATCTAATTTCTCCTGTGAATTCAAACATCTTCCCCTAAGACTGGTCGTTTTAGGGGATTTTTTATTTCCCAGGAAATTGCTCCTATGAAACAAAAACGCTCCGGGGGAACACACTGCGGCGTACAATGTAGATGTCGCAAATTGCGACCGCCGCAGGCGAGAGAGCAACGCGTTCGTTTTACGAAACTCTATTGTGCTATACTAGGAAATTGCTTTCCTACCTCACCACAACTGTCTCTACTGACGCCAGCGCTTCTTGATATAATCTCTCTATATCTTCTTGTAGGTTCTCTTCTGATTTGCGTATCGCTTTCACATTCGGCTTTGTAACTGGGTGCTTTGCCACAAAAATAGTGCAACAATCTTCAAATGGTTGTATCGAGGTTTCATAACTTCCTATCTTTAACGAAATATCTACGATCTCTTGCTTATCAAACCCAATCAAAGGACGATAAACTGGAAGTGTACACACCTCATTTGTCGCCGCTAGGCTCTGCATCGTCTGACTTGCCACTTGTCCGATGCTTTCTCCTGTAATCATCCCCAAACAACCACTTTCCTTTGCAAAATGCTCTGCAATCATCATCATATAACGTCGCATGATAATCGTCAGTTCTTCATGTGGGCATTTTTCATAAATATATAATTGAATATCTGTAAAATTAACAATATTTAATTTGATCGCTCCTGAATACTGCGCAACGATTTTCGCTAAATCAAGTACCTTTTGCTTCGCTCTTTCGCTCGTATATGGTGGCGCATGAAAATAAGTAGCTTCCAAGGCCACTCCGCGCTTAGAGACCATATAACCTGCCACCGGGCTATCTATGCCGCCTGACAACAAAAGCATCGCCTTTCCATTCGTCCCCACCGGCATCCCACCAAGTCCTGGAATCACCTTTGAATACACATATACCTCTTCGCGCATCTCCACATGTAACATAATCTCTGGCTTGTGCACATCTACCTTCATCTGCGGAAATGCATCTAAAATTGCCCCACCTAACTCGCAGTTTAATTCCATAGAATTCATAGGGTATCTCTTATTTGCTCTTCTTGCTTCTACCTTAAAGGTCACATCTTGCACTGGGTGCACCTCTTGCATATAGGCCACCACCTCTTGTGCCAGCTTTTCAAAACCTTCATCTTTTAATCGCACTACAGGACAGATGCCCACAATCCCGAACACCCTTTGTAAACATGCTACCACTTCCTCATAATCATAAGCACCTTCACAATCCACATAAACTCTCGCTTGTGATTTGTGTACGCGAAATGCTCCTTCTGCATTTTTCAGAGAAAATCGAATCTGCTTTACAAGTGCATCTTCAAATATATATCTATTTTTTCCTTTAATTCCAATTTCGCCATATTTAATCAAAAAGGTTCTAAATTCCATCTTACATCTCCTAATGTCTTGTATATTTTCGTAGCATAGGTACATAATTATATAATGTTTCTAGCGTATAGTCAATTTCCTGCTGCGTTGTAAATTCCGACAAGCTAAACCGAAGAGTCGCATCTAAGTATTTCGCATCTACGTTCATCGCCACAAGCACCTTACTCACTTCTGCATGATTAGAAGCACATGCCGAGCCCGAAGAAACAAAAATCCCCGCTTCCTCTAAGGTATGTAATAGCACCTCACTTTTGATTCCTGCAAAACCTACACTAATGATATGTGGCGCCTCTTCTCTTACATGCACCTTGGTATCTTCTATTTTCTGTATACCTGCGATAAATGCTTCCTTTAGCCGTCGCATCTTCTCTACTTTCGTATCAAATTCCATGTATATCTGCTCTGCTGCCAGCCCAAACCCTGCAATTCCTGGCACATTTTCGGTACCCGGTCGTATATTCTTTTGTTGTCCCCCGCCAAAAATCATAGGACGCAACTTCACACCTTCACCGCGATACAACGCACCAATCCCTTTTGGTCCGTGAATCTTATGAGCACTAACCGATAACAAATCAACCCCCAACTTCTTAGGGTAGATACTGTATTTTCCATAACCTTGCACCGCGTCCACATGAAATAAAATCTTCGGATTGTAATTTTTCACCATCTGCACTGCCTTGTGTATCGGCTGTATGGTGCCCACTTCATTGTTCAAATACATGATAGATACCAAAATAGTTTCCTCGCAAAGCGCCTTGTTTAGTTCCTCTAAGCACACAGCGCCTCGTTCATCCACTTCTAAATATGTCACGCGAAAACCTTGCTCTTCTAAATGACGCATGCTACTAATGACCGCAGAATGTTCTATTTTCGTCGTAATTAAGTGCTTTCCAGCTCTAGCATTGGCATAGGCCGCACCTACAATAGCCAAATTATCGCTTTCCGTTCCACCAGAAGTAAAGAAAATTTCCTTTGGCTCTACTTTTAGAGTTTTGGCTATTCTCTCCTTCGCCTTTTTTATATGATTTTCCGCTTGTACACCCTTCATGTGCAACGACGAAGGATTCCCATAATCCTCATGCATCACCATACACATCAAATCGATTACACTGTCATATACTCTGGTGGTTGCCGAATTATCTAAATATACTTCCATACTCTCCCCCATTACTCGTCATCGCTTATCGTTATTCGCCATTGTTCATCGTTGTTCATCGTTGTTCATCGTTGTTCATCGTTGTTCATCGTTGTTCATCGTTGTTCATCGTTGTTCATCGTTGTTCATCGTTGTTCATCGTCTAAATGATACATCAAGATAGACAATATTGCCAAGCCCGCTGTTTCTGTACGCAGAATCCGCTTTCCTAAGGTAATAGGCGTCACCTGCAAATCAAGTGCTTTATCAATTTCTTCCCTATCGAATCCACCTTCTGGACCGATAAATACACCTACCGACTGTCCCACTTGTATATTTGATATAATTTCCCTTGTAACATGCATATCCTTTGCCAATTCATATGGTATCAAACGTACCGCAAGTTCTTTTGCATATGCAAGCGCTGCTTCATAGTCCATCACATCTTTTACAACTGGAATATACCCTCTGCCTGCTTGTTTTGCTGCACTTTGCGCAATTACCTGCCACCGTTCTACTTTCTTCTTCGCTTTCTTTGCGTCTAATTTCACAACACTACGCTTGGTCATAACTGGTATCACTTCATGTACGCCTAGCTCGATTGCCTTTTGCACAATCAAATCCATTTTGTCAGACTTTGGCAAACCTTGAAACAAAAAAATTTTAGAAGATAGCTCTGTAGTCGCTTCCATTTTCTCTATAATTTCTACAACCACTTTGTCAGAATTGCTTTCTTTCATTGCACAATGATACACATTATTTTCTCCATCACTAACGAAAAGTTCTTCACCTATTTTCATGCGAAGAACCTTTGTAATATGGTTTATATCAGCTCCTGTAATATCAATTTCCGTCTCTCTTACTTGCTTAGGTGTTACAAAAAAGCGTTGCATCTTATCTCCTTTTTCTCGCTGTTACAGATACCCACTCACCCTCTCGTGTTACCTCTAATAGTTCGAGCCCTTCTGCTTGTATCATCTGCGTAATCACCGACTCTTTCTCTGCAATGATTCCACTTGTGATATAGATGCCGCCCGCCTTTAGCGTACGTAGAATAACTGGTGTAAGTGGCATTAACACCTCTGCCAAAATATTCGCTAACACGAGGTCATATCTATTGTAGCCGACCTTATCTTGTACCGCTATATCGTCAATCACATTTCCAATCATCACTTCATAATCGGTGGTAGCAATATCATTTCGCTTCATATTTTCATGGGTTGCCTCAATTGCACATGGGTCTAAATCCGTCCCCACAACGTATCTAGCGCCAAACTTAAGCGCTAACATCCCCAAAATACCGCTTCCACAGCCCACATCGAGCACTTCATCTCCTTGCTTTACATATTTCTTCAATTGTCGAACGCAAAGTCTCGTTGTCTCATGTAATCCTGTTCCAAACGCCGTACCTGGGTCAATCTGAACAACCAATTTCTCTTTATCTACCTCTTGCACTGGCTCCCACGAAGGCGTTATTAACACCTCATCAATATAAAACTGATGGAAATACTGCTTCCAGTTATTAATCCAATCGATGTCCTCCGTCTCTGAACTTTCGATGGTGCAATCCCCCACATCCACATAGGCTCTTGCTTGCTGTAATTCTATAGCAATGTTACGCAAAAGTTCCTCATCTACTTCTTCTAAGTAAAAATTCAAGTATGCCACACCGTCATCTACTTCCACCTTTGGCAATATATCCACAAACATGCGCTCTGCATCAGCTTGTGAAAGCGGAATCTTGTCCTCAATTTCCACACCTTCTACACCTAAATCTATCAAAATGCTACTGACAATGTCTTCCGCCTGCGTCGTTGTCTTTAATCTATATTTCTTCCATTTCATCTGCATACCTCTTGCTTGATTTCTAAAGCTCTGTATAGATTCTATTCGTTTCATCCATGCATTTTCTATTTTAACATCATTTCTGATTATCGTAAATGCATTATCACAAAATACCCAGATGTTCTAACAAAGTTTTCGTCCCAATGAGTATTAAGACAATTCCGCCTGCTAATTCCGCCCTCTTCTGGTATTTCCCACCAACACTACTTCCAAGTCGCACGCCAAGGAAAGACAATGCAAATGTCGTTACACCAATCAAGGTGATTGCCGGTATAATGCGCACTTGCATAACACCAAACGTAATGCCTACGGCTAGCGCGTCAATGCTCGTAGCAACTGCAAGACCAAGCATTGTTTTGATGTCTAAGGAGGCATCCTGTGTTTCTGCTTCCTCTGTCTTACAGGCCTCTCTTATCATATTTCCGCCGATAATCCCCAATAAAATAAATGCTACCCAGTGATCTACAGACGAAATCGCTTCTTGAAACTTCGCCCCAAACCAATAGCCAAGAAGAGGCATCAAGCCTTGAAAAAAACCAAAATACAATGCTACTATGCTTGCCTTTTTCACCGTAAACTTTTCAAAGGCAAGCCCCTTACAGACTGCAACTGCAAATGCATCCATTGATAACACCAGTGCTATAAAACTTAATTCTACTATTCCCATATTGTTTCCTTTCTTGTTACATAAAAAGAGACCTACTTATGGTGCGTCCCATAAATAAGTCTCGTTATTTAAAGTAAAGCCAGATAATACATGATTATCAGTGTGTTGACTATACCACGCTACGCGCTAACTACTCCCTTATTACTCCTTGTTCATTATAGGAAGCGAAAGGGTATTTGTCAAGGATTAAAAACACGATGCTTTGTTACTGTGCACAGTACGGTATGAACGGTAACTATGCTTTTTTCTTTTTGTAATAACATAGACCACTAATCGTAACAACTGCTCCTAACATTACAACGAGAAGGGGTCCTATAACGGTTGTATCACCTGTTTGTGGTGCTGGTGCAGTGCCCTTCCCTGTCGTTCCCGTTACTGTGTCTGCTTTATTGTCTGCAGTAGTTCCTTGCTCTTTGTTCCCTGCGTTTGTTGAGGTATTATCACTCTGATTTTGTATTTCTGCGTTGTTGTCCTCGCCTTGATTATTCGGCTGATTTGTATTTGCTTCAGCCTGATTGTTGGATTCTTGTTCTTCTGGTGTTACCGTATTCCTAGGGGCTAGTCCAAATCCCAGATTTACCCCCGATTCATACACGAACGTTAAATTTCCATTTTCTGGAACAACACCCCCATCTATTATTTGATAATTAAATGTGTCTATATGTGTAGAAATGTACGTGATGTCCGCTGCTTTATTTTCTAGTGTAAGCCTAATTAGCGCCTCTCCCTCACCCTTACGTTCCATTTCAACATCAACCACCACGTCCCAATACGTGGTTCTCCCATCCGGGCCCTCAGGTTCCCCCATCAGTATCGGTATTATGTCCCCATCATCGAAAAACGCAGCGTAGAAACCATCGTCAATGAACATAGTGCCACCAAAATAGTTCCCCATATGTCGCACTTCCCCAATCTGGCCGTTGATTAACAAATCGCCATAGACAGATGCACCAAGACTGATCATATCCGTCCAAAGGCCCCCTACTATGGTCCCCGCAG
>JGI994J12354_10002723_pt1 | contig 16940 bp, 18 predicted proteins | sample IntmicLarv3ML3BL_FD_12354 | JGI IMG/M metagenome (IMG submission 12354) | reverse complement strand
ATGATTTCATGTTAACCCACATTTACGCCGCTGTGGCTAAGGGGTATAGCGACGCCTTGGTAAGGCGTAGGTCGCGGGTTCAATTCCCGTCAGCGGCTCCACTTTCAATTTTTTCGAGTTCGGCTGTCAATAGTGATTTATCCGTATACGTTCATCCCCGAGCCGTATGGAAGACAGTATAACCGCCATGCCTGTCAGGATCGTACCATTCGATCTGGGAGTCGGTCTGACCGATGAGATGAAGGACCGCATAAAGGCATTCGCACAGGAAAAAGGGATACTGCACGATATTGATGATAATAAGAGGGAGAAAACGATCATCAAAAAATGTACGATCAAATGCATATTCCCCGGCGGAACTTCTCTTTATGTATTCGATTTTGGAATAGCAGTGATGGCCTTCACTGACGGATCAATGGATCTAAATATTGATGATTTTGCGGTCGATTACTGTATAGACCGCAAGAACGATCACGCATCGGTACGGAAGATCGAACATCCCGCAATGACCGATGCATACGATACGATACAGGGATTCAGAAGGATCGTTCACGATCTCAGAGGAAAGAAGGATGAGATAAGGAGATCGGGGAACATAGACCATGAGAAAGGTGAAGACTCACTGATGTATGCGATGTCCCTGTCATTCTTCAAGTACCTTTTCGAAGGGAAAAAGGACATTTGTTCATGGGACGGAATGCCTGACTGGGTCAAGCGTAACGTCAGTGTTCTGATGGATCCCGCGATACTGTATCTGGAAGATTCCAAGATGTTATCGGGTAACACGGAAAAGAAGGAAGAATGGAAGAAGGAAGTGTTCGACAACATCTGCACAGACCGTGCATATCCCGATTATGAACGCAGACCCAATCTGTATACGTTCATGAGCTGGTCCGCTGTCGTTATCCTGGGAAACATCGACGGATCCGTGAAAGAAGAATATACGGCATTGGAAGTGAATCTCCAGGCGAATTGGTATTACGTTCACTGTATGGACAGATACCTTCCGGATAATGCAAAGGAAGCGGTGAAGAGAAGGATCAAGGCTGCGCACATCAAAGAGCTGTACAACGAAAGCGAAGTGCTTGTGGACATACTGACACACGTTCCTGACACCAGCGTTCCGTCACGGTTCCGGGATATTCAGAAAGGTCTTACAAAGACAAGCGAGTTCGTATCCGAAAATGAAAGATATCAACGGAAATTACGATATATTCAGGACGGAATGAAAACGGAATCTCAAAGGAAAGCAGTGATCTCAAGCGGAATCCTATTGATGATGATCGCGTTCTTTCAGATGATCCCCGTACTGTCCGGTATAATCTCAGGTGCTTACGAGACCATTGTGTATCCGTTACTGCTGCTGGTCGTGGCAGCTGTGATCATTTTAATAAGATATGACAGGATATGGTTCAACAATGACTAGCTGCCTCTTACTGATAGACGTACAGGAAGGTTTCATCACCGAAGAAACGAAACACGTCATTCCGAGGATAGAGGAACTTCTCAAGAACGAACGTTTTGATCATGTCGCAGCGACACGGTTCATCAACAGCGAGAACAGTCCGTACCGTAACATACTGAATTGGAATAAACTCGTTGAGAGTCCGGAAACGGATCTTCATCCTGCAGTCTGCAAAGCCGCAGATGCGATATTCGAAAAAGATGTTTACACCGCAGTCTCCGGAGCACTGCTGAAATATCTGTCAAAGAATTCCATTGACGAGTTATTCATTGCCGGAATAGACACGGATTGCTGCGTACTGAAGACTGCTGCGGACCTGTTCGAGAAGAACATAAGACCTAAGGTCCTTGCATATTATTCTGCATCCAACGGCGGCCGGAAAAGTCACGATGCTGCGCTATGCGTACTGCACAGACTTGTCGGAAAGGATAACGTCATTGACAACACGTTCTAGTTCATTCTGTAGAACACGAAACCGGACCAGATCTTCGGATAGAAGAATGTCGTCTTTTTAGGCATACGTTTTCCGATCATCGAAAGATCCCATATCCCCTTCAGGCTCGGGTCATTCAGAACAATGGCAAGATCGTATTCCTTCCGAGCCATCTTCTTTTCCACTGACGGATATTCAGCATCATACGATACCGTCACGTTACCTTCATTGTATCCGTATATTCTCTTGAGGATCAATTCCTGTGCGACGTAAGTGTCCAGGGACCAGAGGGGATCGCTGTCGTTCTTGTATCTTCCGAGGAAACATTTCCCAGACTTGAACATAAGGCCCATCTGCCAATTCTTCAGGTCAGCGGTCATCTTCTCTTTGTTCGCAACCTCTTTGATCTCCATGACATCGGAGATATTCCTGATCGCTTCGCTTTCGGTCATGTCAGACTTCAAGAGACGGTGCGTAGGCCAGACCACAAGTCCCTTGTCTTTAGCGGAAACGAGCGTTGCAAGAACGTATCCTTTCTTTTCGTTATTCGGATTTTCCATGGAATAGTTCAATGCCGTTTCGTAACGGTGGTGGCCGTCCGCGATCAGCATCTTCTGTTTTTCCAGCTCTTTGGATATCTTTTTGATGAGGGTGACATCACTTATCTGCGAGATGCTGTGCTCCACGCCGGCATCATCAACGTAACAATACAATGGAACGGCGCCCTTGAGTATCTGTGCTTCCAGGTCATTGGAGAATCCTTCGTATATTCCGAATATTGACTCGACATGAGCTTCCAGGTCCCTGAGGAGATTCAGACGGTCTTCCTTCACCTTCGAGAATGTCTCTTCGTGAGGAATGACGTTACCGTTCTCGTACTGTTCTGTCTTCAGGATCCCGACCAATCCTGTCCTTACATATTCGTTCCCTGCGTCGGAGAAACTTTGGCGGTAAAGATAGAAAGAATCCTTATCCTGAACAAGAGCACCTTCTTTCGACCAGGAGTCAAGTTCCTGTCTGGCTCTTGTGTATCTGCCGTTCTCAGGCATTAAAGTTAAACGGGTAACGTTGTGATCATGTGATTGAAGCCTCTTCAGGTATTCGTCGCCTATCACGTCATAAGGCGGTGAAATACGATCGTCGATCTTTTCATTCTTTTTGAGATTCGGTCTTGATCCTGCGAACGGAAGAAACGTTACCATATACAAACCTTCGAAACCACTCATAACGTTCAGTGTAATAAGAATTGCCGTTCTCTTTTTGTCATCGGTTACTTATACGATAAGAAGATGTTCAAACAGAGGATGCGGGGAGCCCACAGTCCTTTTGAAAGATCTCGGTGATGTAACAATGTTCAAATCCAAAGGTGCAGGAAAAGAGGCCGGAGGCGCACGCGCAGAGTTCGATCACTTATGTTCGCCCAAAGAACGCAAGAAAATAAAAGTGACCGGAGACTCCATGAAAGGTCTTAAAGTTGCATTTTCAAAGAATCTGATCAACGACGATACGGAAACGGCAGAGGTGCTCCTGATCGCGATATTGCAGAACTCTGGAGATTATTCCAAGGACCAAAAAGACTGTGACATCCGCGTAGAATGTTCCGAACAGATATGGGACCGTAACAAGGTCAGTGTGTTGGATTCCGGTAAAAGAGTGATACGTTTAACGGTCGACGAGATCATGGACGCCACGATGAACGGAACTATCCGTGAAATAATGGAGTCATCCGTTATGAAATGGGAAAAAGCGATCCAAGAACCCCGGAACGCTGACGAATGAACTGATAGACTTAACAGATCCTGGGAACAGGATCTCCGATCGGTGCCTCGATAACACGTCTTCCGCCAATTTCTGTTTTCATGATAACTCGCTTGCTCTTTCCATCGTTAGCGTGACCGATGATCGCGGCGTTCTTTCCCAACGGATCCTTTCTCAGGATTTTGACAATTTCCTCGGCCATTTCCGGAACACATGCTATTACAACTTTCCCTTCATTGCCGATGTTCAACGGTTCAATGCCTAAAAGATCACATGCGTTGACGACCGCCGGTCTTAACGGAATCGCTGTTTCGTTAACATCCATTCCGACGCCCGATTTAGAACACCATTCGTTCAGTGTGTTCGCGATCCCGCCTCTGGTAGGGTCCTTCATCGCGGTTATGCCGCCAACTTTCAGTATCGATTCAATGAGCTTGTTTAACGGAGCAACGTCACTTTGAACTTCGCTCTCGAACCCGTAACCTTCTCTGAACGATAGTAACGAAACACCATGATCTCCCAACGTACCGGAGACGATTATCGCATCACCGTTGCGGACACTGCTGTCCGTTGTCCATTGCTGTTCTGTTTTCCTGTACTGGCGGACAACATCGAAATTACCGTCAAGGTATTTCGATCTTTTACCTATGGCCGATGTGACCATGACCATCTGATCGATAGCGCCGGATTCCATGACCTTCGTATCACCTGTTGCAACTGGAACACCGCATTTCCTGGAAGTGTCGCCAACACTTTTCATCACTCTGTCAACAATGTCGATGTCAAGACCTTCTTCCAGTATCACTGCACAGGATATCGCTAACGGTTCTGCACCCATTACCGAAATGTCATTCACAGTTCCGGCGACCGACAGCGAGCCGATATCCCCGCCGGGGAAGAATAACGGTTTCACGGTATGACCGTCCGTTGTGAACACGATGCCGTCAACAACAGCCGAATCGTCCAGAGAATCCAACGGAACGTCTGACGTCATCTTAGGAAAGTGCGACGTAATGTGCTTGTCCAGGAATTCCTGCATGGTCTCCCCGCCCGCACCGTGATTCATGACGATCTTTGCCATCATTCCGAGAATAACAACAACATCCATAAAGATTGTTGCAGGACCTTGTCAATTCCATCAAAACACGAGATGTCTTTTCCCGATGGTCTCGACGACATTTCCATCAATGCCCGCGTCTTTAGCATACTCATTCCACTCTGCCGCAACGGACAGGGTCGAATCTATAATGTCGTCAGCGTTCTTTATCCCGGCCGCATATGCAGTATCCGTCAGGTCCTTTCTCGTGATGTCCTCAAGTTTTCCGTTGATCGACATCTGATGCCTTCTTATCCAGAAGTTTGAAGGATCATATGCGTATGTAACGTCATAAGCAGGGGCGAGTCTCCAGTCACTGCCTCTTCTGAGCATGAACGAAGTGTTCTTCGTGTGATCGTCGCAATTTTTCATAATGGCATTGAACACCATTCTTCTGAACAACTGTTCCTGATCTTTGTACGGCAACCGCAGGCGTCTCATTATCCCGAACACTTCCTCGTAGGAATGTTTGCCCGGAACTTTAAAATCCATATGTCCGAAAGCGCACAATGTCTGCGTGTGCACCTTTTCTATTCCGATCCTGTCAAACCTCCTGGTCATGAAATGCGCCTTTCCGTCTATTTCGAGAAGGCGGCATTCAGACATATCGATCCCACAGTCAACGGCCATCTTATGATAGGCATATTCAATCTTGCAATATCCCTTTTTTTTATCTGCTGGCTCTGTATCGAACTTTATGAGCCAATGTGAGAATTCACTTGGCAATGTCAATTGACCGGACCGCACTTCCATGGTCGATTCATTCACGGCAACAACAGCTTTCGCTCTTGCTCCACCTGCTGATGTCCCGACGGTTATCAGTTTTTCCATGCCTTCTTTGTTCAGTTCGGTTTCGAGTGCTTCTCTTCTCTGAAGCACGTCCTGCGCAAGCGAAGCCAAGAGATTCACGTCTATGCCATCGTCCTTTGCATCATCTTCGGATGGTTCGTATTCCAACGCGCCCATTCCTCTTTTTCCGATATAGCACAATCTGTCTAGAGGTGTGAACTTAGAGATCGGTATCCCTTTCTGCCCGAGCCAAACATCGATGAGTGCATTACCGAACGCATCGGGTATCGAATCTGACAGAAGTCCCGGAAGTCCATGGAATGTTTCGCGATTCAGAGAATCAAATGCGTATGTTCGGGGAGAGAGCCGCATCATTAACGGCGATATTTCAGCTCCCTTGTCCAAATATGACGGACCGTATCGGAATGTTGCACATTGTCTTTTCTCGTCCCATGATGCGATCCCTATGGTCTCGCCCCAGATGTTCACGCGCATTTCAGACATTAGATTCCCTTCAATGATTTGCGAGATGCGCGTTTCGGAATGTTTCCGTGAAGTTCGGCCAATGCAATCGGGTTTATGATCTCATCTTCCAACAGACGCTCGAGGAGGTTCAGTTCTTCGAGGCCCCTGAGAACAGCAATAAGTGTGAGTAAAGTAACGTTCTTTCCGTTCTCTAGGTCGCTTATGGTCTTTTTGTGTACACCCGAGGCCTCTTGCAGTTCGTCCCTTGTCATGTTGATGTTCAGACGGATAGTCTTTACTTTTTCACCTATGACGTTCATTAGTTCCGTATTGGAGGCCCAGTATACATCGTTGAGATTCATATTCACTGGAGACATGAACTTCTGGTTATTAACTCTTTCCAAGCTAACATAACATATATGTTATTTTAATACTATTTTACGAGTTAAAGTAACATATATCATCCTTTAGTTTTCAAGTTAGAAAGGATCAACACTCGGTATGCGGAGTCCTTTCCACCTTCTTCTCAGAGATGACCAATCCTGCGATGGTGAGGATCGCACCGCATACTGCCATTATCGTTATCGTTTCGTCAAGAACAAGAGCAGCGAAGACTATGGCAACTGCAGGTATGAGGTAAATGTAAACCGATGTCTTAGCAGCGCCCAATACTCTCAAAGCAGTGTTCCAGCTAACGAAACACATGGCAGATGCACCAAGACCCAGGAACAGGATATTGAACAGATTCTCAGAATCAGCGAACCTTCCAACGTCAAGCTCAAACGGAAGGAAGAGCATAGCAGGTATCATGAACAACAATCCGTAGAAGAACGCTCTCCTCGTATTATGTACAGTGTTCTTTTCAGTTTCTCCGATCTTGCGCATGAACACCATGTAGAACGCCCACGCAAGTGCGGCGAACACTGACAGAAGATCACCGGTCAGATCCACTTCAAATGCAACGTTGCCATTGAAACTTATCAGAACGACACCGACCATGGCAACAGCAAAGCCAACAAAGAACATTCTATCCAATTTTTCGTCTTTCAGGAATATCCTGGACAGCATTGCAGTGAAGAAAGGAGCAAGTGAAACGATTATCGCGACGTTCGTTATCAGCGTATACGTTAACGCAATGTTCTCGAACAGGAAGTACAACGTCACACCGCACAATCCTGCGCCGGCGAACATCAGTTCCAGCCGTATGTTCCGGTTCTTGGAAAGGTACGGATACAGTAATGACAGAGCAGCGAAACCGATGCTGAAACGGAAAACGAGGATCTCTAAAGGAGTGAAATCATCCAGTAACATCTTGGTGGAAACGAAGGTGACACCCCAGATCACAATTGTGATCAATGCGATGGTATGACCCGCTGATGCATTTTCAATCTTCAAGTTCTGCCTCATCACACAGGCATTCAACGCAATGCTTAAAGGTTACCTTTCAACAGTCTCTTTCAAACAGGTCAAACTTTATCAACACATCTGCATTAGGAGGAACGTGGACCTGTAGGGTAGCTAGGATCATCCTTTCGGCCTTCGAAGCCGAGGACCCGGGTTCGAATCCCGGCAGGTCCGCTCATCTGTCAAACGCAGACGATCGTCACTGTGATATTCTTTCGGAGTAGAAACATTCGTCTTCCTTGACAATGTCCTTACTCACTACTCTCGGCCTCGAGTAGAATAGCTTCCGTGTGTACAGGTCAGATATTTCCGGCTTATCGGGACTGTTCTCGTTGAACGAATCCTGATTCTCAGGCATGAGTTTGACATAATAGTCGGCGGTCATTTTGACGTTGAAGATACTGAATGTCGTGACCCTCACTGTCATCCTGTCTATCTCTTCTGATCTTATGACATCTATGACATTCCGACCGAATGTCATGAGGTCGATCTGAATGAGGTCATAGTCTCTGCCTTTCACCTTTTCGGTGTATTTCATATCATATTCATGTTCGGGCGGAAAGAATTCTATGACCTCGCCGTTATTCTTGTTCAGGGACAATGCATCAAAGATGATCTTGGAAACAGGTTTGCCGTCTGCGTTTATGAGCATGACAAGCCGGGTGATCATCTCATCGCCATCGGTTCTCTCTGATGATGCGTACTCCTTGTTCTCAAGGATCGGCCTGACATCCACGTCCAGGTCAGAGAACAATGAGAATTCGCGTGTGAAGTTGAACGTTGCGTAGTTTTCAGAGATATATCTGTTCTTCTCAAGGTCTTTGAGCGTGTCGCTTATCTCACTTTGGACCCTTCCCTGGTGATAAATGTAGAAACTGAACATACTCGTGGCCAATACGCCGGAATAAGCAATCATTATGGCAACAACATCCAGCGGAAAATGATCATAGTCTGTCCTTGCATTGTTAAGGATGACGACGGTCGCGATCAAGACCATAGCGAACACAGTGAATATCATCAATAGCCCTTTGTGTTTGATGCTTTTGATCCCTGTCATGTTCATCGTCATATGTGGTGTAAACGGACTTTAATGATATTAGATTTACTTCGTGCCGGACTTATCATAAGATTACGGAACGGTCGAACGCGTCGGCATCTGGCACATTGGTTTTCTACTATGACATCAAGCTCAAGTATATTTCGGTGAATTTACTCGCCATTATCGTTTTATATCAAAATATGTTCTTTGAGACGATGACGGATGCATACAACGGTTTGGGCATTGAGGGAAGGAAAGGACCTGTCGCGTTTGCAAGGTCGAAGAAGAACATAAAGATCTCAACCGTTGTAGGTCTGGCGCTCTTCGTTGCGGTCATGGCGTTCACGATCGGGTTCACCGATGACGGTTTCATTCCAATGCTTTTCGCGCCTTTAGCATCCATGGCCCTGGCGTTCAGTTTGGTGAACATAGCACTTCTTCCGAAATACAACGACATTGATGAATCCGAAGGAATGATGCCGTATGAGATCGTCTCTTCCAAGGGCAGCCCAATATTGGTAAAGATCTCGAAGAGGGTGGATGCAAGGCGCGAAGATTTTCAAGAAATGAAATGGTTCAGGGTCATTTTAGAAGAACCGGCATTCAACAGGAAAATGTCATTGGCATTGTTACTTGCGATCCCATCTACGACGATACCTGTTGCTCTCTTCATTGCGTTATTGTTCTCGACCGAGCATATTGTCGCTGTGTTGCCTCTCTTGTTCGTATTTTCTGTGTTCTTCCTGTACAATTACATCAAGATGTGCAGGATCCTCAAAGGAGATGTTGTCGGCGAGGCGTACATTGCATTCTGCAGACAATCCGGTAACTTCGTTTACATGGACGTTCCGTTGGAGATGCTGAAAAGGACGCCGAAGAAGAATAAAAACAAAGTTCCGAAGTCGTAGCGGGAGCACGCTTCCCGGGCGGTGTTCCTTTAACCACAGGGTCTTCCGAATATCTTAAAGTATTACGCAATCATACTGGGAGCAATGGCAGTAATCGAGGTCAGGATCGAGCTCAAGAAAGGTGTCGCAGATCCGGAAGGTAAGAACACCAAGAAAACGTTGGAATCGCTGGGATTCAAGGTCGGAGATGTCAAGTCTGTCAAGTTCTTCGAGATAGAACTGGACATGGACCCGAAGAAAGCGAAGGAGACCGGGGAAGAGATGTGCAAAAAATTGTTAGCAAATCCGGTCATTCAGAATTTCACGGTGACGGTGAAGTAATGGCTGAACTGACGGTGCGCCGTAACGTTCCGTTCTCGCTGTTCGATATCAGATTAAGTGCGGCGAAAGATAACGATCTCATCGAACTTTCCAAAGAGATGGGCTTAAGTCTCTCTTTGGACGAAATGAAGGTCATTCAAGAATACTTCAAAAAGGAATCACGTGAACCTACTGACATTGAATTACAGTCATTAGGACAGGCGTGGAGCGAACACTGCTGTTACAAAAGCTCCAAAGTGATACTGAAAGAATTCGTTTTTGCGATAGATCATCCTGACATCCTCTCCAGAGGGGACGCAGGCGTGATGGTCTTTGATGATGATTACGGTTACGCGTTAAGGATAGAAAGCCACAACCACCCGTCTGCGATCGAACCGTACGGCGGCGCAGCCACCGGTATCGGAGGGATACTGAGAGATGTGGTGTGCATGGGCGCTCAGCCTATCGGACTCGTAGATCCGTTATGTTTCGGTCCGGCTGACACCAAGGAGAAACTTCCGGCAGGAATGAAACACCCCCGATACCTGACATCCGGTGTTGTTTCAGGAATACGCGATTATGGCAACAGGGTCGGTGTTCCCACAATTTCAGGAGGATTCTTCTTTGACGACAGATACACGGGAAACTGTCTCGTCAATGTTGGCTGCTTGGGAATAGTTCCCAGGAAAGAAATAACGAACAACTTCGCCGGAGGCCCCGGTGAAGTGATGATACTTTGCGGCGGACGCACGGGACGTGACGGAATTCACGGTGTAACGTTCGCATCTGCTGATCTGACGTCAACGTCAGAAGAGGACTCAAGAGGAGCGGTCCAGTTGGGTGATCCGATCACCAAAGAGCCGTTGATGCATGCTTGTCTTGAGGTCAACAAAGCCGGTCTGATCACAGGGATGAAGGACCTCGGCGGCGGCGGGTTATCATGCGTGATCGGAGAAATGGCGTTAGAGGCCGGCGGTTGCGGTGCTGACGTGAACTTAGAGAAAGTTCCGTTGAAAGAGGAAGGTCTGGCACCTTGGGAAATATGGGTGTCGGAATCGCAGGAGAGAATGATGGTCACGGCCAAAGATGAGAACGTTCCGCGCATCTTGGAGATATTTGAGATGTGGGATGTTCTTGCAACGCCTGTGGCAAGAACGACGGACGTTCCGAGAACAAGACTGTTCTGGGACGGTGTTCCTATATTCGATATGGATCTCGAGTTCTTGACCGGCGGTCCGATGTACAGCCGTCCGTATACCAATCCTGACGTGACGCCAAAGGAACAGAAGTTCCCGAAACTTCCGTCCAACAATGAGGTCATTCTGACATTGCTTTCTGACCTGAACGTCGCATCTAAGGAATGGGCGATACGTCAATATGACCACGAAGTCCGTGCATCGACCATAATAAGGCCTATGGTCGGCAAGATGAACAAGACCGGACCGGGAGATGCAGCTGTTCTGCAGCCCGTTCCCGGAAGATGGAAAGGGTTGGCTGCGGCAGTAGGCTGCAACCCATGGTTCACTTCCGTCGACCCGTATCGCGGCGGTAAAGGATCAATAGACGAAGCATGCAGGAATATCGTTGCTGTTGGTGCACGCCCGCATGCACTCACTGACTGTCTGAATTTTGGAAATCCGGAAAAACCCGATCGTTTGGGAGAATTCAGGGAAGCTGTCCGCGGTCTCGGAGAAGCTGCCAAGTTCCTGGGACTGCCGATACCTTCCGGTAACGTCAGTCTTTACAACGAAGCACCCGGAGGAAAGTTCATCCTTCCCACGCCGATGATATTGGCCACGGGACTGATAGATGATCTCCGGAAAGCCGTAACAGCGGATTTCAAAGAATCCGGTAACTCGATCTTCGTGATAGGAACAACAAAGAACGAGATGGCAGGATCATTACTTTTCAGGAAGTTCAAAGGAGACGGCGGAGAAGTTCCTGACGTAGACCTTCCGAAGCTGAAGGAGAATATGGACAAATTACTGAAGGCAATGGACGCCGGACTCGTAAGGAGCTGTCATGACTGTTCTGACGGAGGTATTGCTGTTGCCTTAGCTGAAATGTGCATTTCTGGAGACATCGGCGTTGAAGTATCCGTTCCAAACGAAATAATATTGTATTCGGAAAGCAACAGCAGATGGATCGTTGAAGTTCCCGAAAAGAATAGGGAGAAGTTCAAGAAGATACTCGGTGACTCGGCGTTCGAAATGGGAACCGTGGGCGGCGACCGCCTTAGGATCAAAGGCGTTTCCGTAGACCTTTCCGTTCAGGAGTTACGTAAAGCGTGGAACGATCCTATCTGGAAGATCATGGGGGGAGACCAATGACCAAGGACGTTAAAGTGTGTGTTCTCAGGATAGAGGGAACAAATTGCGAAGATGAGATGTACAACGCATTCCAAATGGTCGGTGCATCCCCTGAGAAGGTCCATTTGAAACAGCTGCTCGGTCAGGCTCCGCTGGACATGCGCAGGAACATTGACGATTATGACATACTTGCGTTACCCGGAGGTTTCTCCGCAGGCGATTACGTACGTGCGGGAGCAATATTCGCAGCCAGGATCAGAAGCGGTATCGGTCCGCAGATCAGAAAGTTCGTCGAATCCGAGAAACCTGTTCTCGGAGTCTGCAACGGCTTCCAAATTCTCGTGGAATTGGGACTGCTGCCGGCAATGGATGACGTTATGCCTTCAATACCGTCGGCTGCGTTGTTCACCAACGATTCAGGAAGATTTGAATGCCGTCCGACGTTATTGAGGAACGACAACCGCGGTAAGTGCATCTTCACCAAAGGTATCGAAAAGAAAAGGGTGATGATGTTCCCGTCCGCTCATGCTGAGGGAAAGTTACTGAGCATGGATTCCGACCTTGTCGATAAGCTCGAGGATAACGATCAGATAGTGTTCCGTTACGTTGCGGAAGAGGGCGAAACGAAATATCCCTGGAATCCAAACGGTTCAAGATCCGACGTAGCCGGTATATGCAACCCTGCAGGCAACGTAATGGGGATGATGCCTCATCCGGAGCGTTCGCTTACGCCGTATAACCATCCCGATTGGACACGGAAATGTAAGGAAGAAGGTGACGGCCTTGCTGTTTTCCAGGCAGTAATGAGATTGATCTAGATCTCAACCTTTATCTCCACTTTGTCGCCGTCCTGAATGCTCAGGGTCCGGCGTAAGTGGTATTGACAAACGACCTCGATGATATTGCTGTAGTGTGATCTTTCGGGAACCACAATAGCACACTCGATGTTACGGATCTTGGCCTTGTATGCCATGACCTTGCCGAAGCTCCTTCCCTCTGACGTGAATCCAGCGATCTCGTGGCCGTCCGAGTTCTGCACTATCTCCAATTTTCCAAGATCCTCTTTGTTGATCTCTATGTTCAATGTCCCTTCATAGGGTTTGAAGTTAAGCTTTTCGTCAAACTGTTCCATATACTGTCTCTGGCAGATGTAGTAACCGCCTTCGCCCATTCCAGTTCTAATGGTTCCGTGCAACGTGACATGATCGGTAAGTTCGAATATTCTGCGGTATTCGTTGTATTCACGGCGAAGTTCATCAGTTCCGCGTTCTGTTAGCTTGATGCGTTGTCTTCTTGCTCCCAGATCCCGGATAATGAGTTTCTCGTCAAGGAGTTCCAGTATCCGCTTGGATGCGGACTGCTGACTCATGTCCAATGCTTCGCCTAGTTCGCGGGACGACACTGCGATGTAATCATCCATCCCGCCGAGCAGCGCGATCTTCCTGAGCGCAAACGTGTATTTTTCGTCCATGGTAATCTCCTCGAATATGAATCGATGAAGGAGATTATTAAACTTACCATTTTTATGGTAATTTTCCCGTCACTACTTTTAATGATTTCCCTGAGTCGGCATCAAAGTACAACAAACGAGGTTAAGGGTTTTTAACCGAAAAGTAAAAAAGGGAGTGGTCAACCATTTCTCTAGTTCAACAGTGTTTCTGCGGTCCGGCGGATACGCTGTGCTGTCGAAAAAAGAATAAAAGGGGTGCAGAAGGTCTCCCTTCTGTAAGCGTGATCATGATTTGATCATTGAGAGTTTTATACTGTGCACTGAAAGCCAGAGCAATCCGAATATGGCCGCTGCCGCTTCCAGGAATGCGAATGACTGCGTGAACGCGACGAACAGTATAAGGGCGATCAGTACTATGTTGATCGCAAATGAGATCTTGTTTTCGTATACTATGTCTCCGATCGCAGTGACGATCATTCCCGCGAGCATTGCAGCGAACACGAGAAGTGCAAAGATCACATGTGCGTCGCCTACATTTTCAGGGAACAATCCGATCATTGCAAGGAACACACCCGTCAGGGCGGTTATGATGCCTGTTGCAAAGTATATTCTTTTTTTGCTCGTGGTCATTCCGATACCGGATACCAATACCAGCATCCCTCCGAGAACGCATCCAAGATTGAAGATCACTTCAGTATCAAGTCCGGATGCACCGAGGTCGCTGATCATATTCTCGCCGAACACCCATCCCGGGTCGCCTGATGCGGCGATGATCCAACAGACCCCGAAGAATGCAACTCCTGCGAGTCCGAAAATTCCGATGGACGGACGTCCTTTCAGCTTTTTCTTCATGGGGGCTAACCTGTATTAGGCTGATTTATACTTTACCTATAGTAAGTACGGAAAAGAATCTATTTCTTTAAAGAAAAAAGAGGTTTTAGGCGAACATGAGCGCCGGAGCTTTGCTCATCTTATTCTTTTCAATGCTCAGGACCTTCGTACGAGCGGCCTCGAAATCTGCCATAGTGACGGTGTCACGGTCCTCGCGGATCGCTAACATTCCCGCTTCGGTGCATATCGACTTGATCTCAGCACCAGATGCGCCGTCCGTGGTCGCTGCAAGCGATCCGAGATCGATGGTCCCGTCAACGCTCATCTTCTTCGTGTGTATGTTGAAGATCTCCTTGCGTCCGTCCGTATCCGGAAGGCCGATATCGATCACACGGTCGAATCTTCCCGGTCTCAGTAACGCATCATCCAGCATGTCCGGCCTATTGGTAGCGCCGATGATCTTGATGTCGCTGGTCGGTGTGAAACCATCCAGTTCGGCAAGCAGTTGCATCAACGTCCTTTGAACTTCCCTGTCTCCTGACGTGGAACCGTCAAGTCTCTTCGCTCCGACGGAATCCAGTTCGTCAATGAAGATGATGCTGGGAGCCTTTTCCTTAGCGAGTTCGAAGAGTTCACGTACGAGTCTCGCACCCTCTCCGATGTATTTCTGAACGAGTTCCGAGCCCACCATCCTTATGAATGTGGCTTGCGTAGCATTGGCAACAGCCTTGGCCAGTAATGTCTTCCCGGTCCCCGGGGGGCCTGTGAGCAGAACACCTTTCGGCGGTTCTATTCCCACCTTCTTGTAAAGTTCAGGTCTGAGCAGCGGGTCTTCCACAGCTTCACGGAGTTCTCTCATCTGTTCCTTCAGACCGCCGATCATTGCATATGTGAAATCAGGTTTATCGATCACTTCCGCACCTGACACAACAGGATCGAGCGGTGTGCTGAGAACGCTCATCACAGACAGTGTCTGTTTGTTGAGTGAGACCCTTGCACCGGGAACGAGATCCTTCTCAGGAACATAATCTGAAACGGAAACGATGAAGTCAGGGCCGGTCGAGCTCTTGACAACTACCTTGTGATCCGGGAGAAGATCCTTCAGTGTACCGATTATGAGCGGCGGGCATTTCAGACGCTCCATTTCCGCCCTCAGTCTGGACAGATCCTTCTGCAATCTGAAAAGTTCGCTGTCCGTTTCCCTTCTGTCCTCTTCTGCGAGGCGCAGATCCTCCATGAGTCTGAGGTTCTTTTCCTCCAGCGTTACTATCTTATCTTTGAGCTCGGAAGCAAGCTCTTCACTGTATGTCTCCCTTTCTATGTTATTACTCATGCGGACGCTCCTCCTTGTTATTGCATTAAAGGAGTACGCTAACACATATTATTACCTTTGCTGAAAGACCAGTATTTGGTTCAGAGGGAAAAACCACAAAGAAGCGTTAATTTAATTATCATCATGCTGTTGTTGTCTCAATGATATGCGAGATGTGCGGTAAGGACACGGTAACAAGGCCGGCATTTGTGGAAGGCACGAGACTTAACGTATGTCAGAACTGTGCCAGATTCGCAGATGACAAGGTCTCCGGAAAGACAACGCCTACACCCACGGCAGCTGTGATCGAGGAAAGATTGCAGCGCAGGGAGAGGCGTATGCAGACCAAGGACGTGTATGCATCGATGTCGTCGATCGAACTAATAGACGATTACGGCGGAGCAATAAGGAACGCGAGGACCAAGAAAGGAATGGATCAGGAAGAGTTCGCAGCATCCATCGGCGAGAAGAAAGGGATCATCGCGAAACTGGAGACGAATGATATCATTCCTGACGAAAAATTAACAAGGAAGCTGGAAAAGGCCTTAGGAATAAAGTTGACAGAGGTCGTCAGCAGCGGCGCGGAGATAAGCGGACGCGGCGGCGACACGAAGATGACGTTAGAGAATTTCATCAAAAAGAAATGATCATCTCTTCGAAACGGCTTCCTGCACCTTTTCAATGTAACCGGAAACGGGGACCCCATGGTCGCGCAACACGATCAGTGCGGCCACTTCGATCTCAACGTTCATCTTTTTCTGGACGCTCCTGCATTGTGCAAGGAAATCCTTCCGATCCATCATAACGTCGGCGGACAGTCCCAATAACGTCTGGAAGACATCAACGTCATCATCGTTACCTGCGATGATGTCCTTCGACGGCCTGTAACCGATCGGAACATCGACCTCAGAGACATCGAATGACGGTCTGATGTATTCTCCCTCTTTGACAACGACGCCGTTCTTTATCATCGTTTTCAGTAACTTCTCAGCGTCACCGTGGGGCATCCACCTCATGCTCATGGACACGCCCATCAAGAACTCCTTCTCAGTGACAACGGTCTTTCCCTTGCTTCTGAAGAATGCGGCCGTGACGGTACGGAGTTCCATGCCCTTCCATGAACAATTCGATATTAAACCGTTGCACTGAAACGTTATTGTACTGCTCCCTCCTATAGACGCACGATACAGGGTCTTCTACAAAATCTTTATATGGGATGCCCTAATATCAGAACACTCCGGTATGGTGAACTATGAAATATACTAGGTTCGAAAAAGCAAGGATCATCGGTGCAAGAGCACTTCAGATATCTTTCGGTGCGCCCGTTCTGGCGGATCATCCCACAGGTATGCTGGATCCTATCGATATAGCTATGCTGGAG
>JGI994J12354_10002722_pt1 | contig 16944 bp, 18 predicted proteins | sample IntmicLarv3ML3BL_FD_12354 | JGI IMG/M metagenome (IMG submission 12354) | reverse complement strand
GATTATATCGTGCCGTTGAGACATTGGGCGAGAATCGTGAGGCCATCATCACTCACTTCAGAAAAGAATTCCTGAAGATATACGGCCCGGAGATGACGGACACGAAATCTCCTCGATTATCCTTTATCCAATTATCGTCGTTATCATTCATCTTCACCCTGGTGACGTACTCCATTCCTGATTCCTTGATGTCATTCAAGATCTCTCTGACGGCCCCTCCGTTGTCCATGATGAGAAGCGACCCCTTCTTCAGATATCCCATCACCATCGGCAGGAAGTGCGAGAACTGCTCCGAATCTGATTCGTTACCCGCATATGCCTCGATCCTGAACGGCAGGGGCGGTGAACGGAGCTGGGTGACCATGAACTGTATCTGATTCTGTATGCCTCCCGCACCGTATCCGTATTTGGATAACCGGCTCTTCACACCATTCATGGGGATATGGGAGCCGTCTATGATCACATCTGTCTCGGTGATCTCGTAGCATTTGTTGATCCCTTTCCAGAGGGCGTCGAGGATATCGTCAAAGTGAAGGGACAGGATATCGAGAGCTCTGCCGATGGTCTTATTAGATATGTTCATTCCACGGCATAATTTCTCTTGAGCTATTGGGTCGGATACCCAACTACCGCATTCGTTCATAGAGGACCCTCCGTTCAGCTGGTAGACGCACATGACCTTTACCACGACGCTCAACGGTACACCTTTCACCTTCAGCCTATCAAGGAAATCACTGATGCCGAGACGTCCCATCTGTACTAAAACAAGTCTGTCTTGCCACACGACACGAACGGAATCATTTTACTTAATCGGGACAGAATCGGAAAAGGAAACGATAACATATCGATTACGAGAGATCGAACTGTCAAACTCAAGTTAATACCAGAAATAAAACACAGAAAATGGAAGGGGTGGACATTCAGTGAAACGAGGTGACTCTGCACCGAGCTTTTTTTACCATCTACATATTCATTGAACCATCTTTGGAACAATTGGCCAACATATCTTCAAACTCTTTCTTCCATGATTTGTCTTTTTCTACCGCTTTTTTCATCCATTCCGTGGCTTTATCCAGATTCTTTTTCACACCTTTACCATCACGGTACATCCGACCGAGCTTGCCCATTGCACCTACATCTCCCATTTCTGCAATCTCCATTCGGATTTCATAGGCTTCTTTGATGTCCTCAACGGCACCACGTTCCTCTAATATGTCAGATAATTCATTTGTCCATTTACCTTCTATTTTCGTTACTTCACGCATAATTTCAATAGATTTATCCAGATCCTTCTTTGTTCCCCTTCCACATCTATATGCTTTTGCTAAGCGTATCACAATTCTGTTGTCTCTGACAAAATGTGGTGTAGACACCAATTGGAATGCTTCCTCAAAATCCTTATCGGTTCCTCGTTTCCACAGCATATCAAAGAGTTCGACCGTCGCCCACTCAATATTTTTATCTGCAGAGTTGCGCATGAGTTCGATGGCTTTATCCAAATTCTTTTTGACGCCTTTACCGTCACGATATGCGCGGGCAAAGCGCCCTTCGGCCAACCCCTCCCCCCTCAAAGATAGGGATGATGCAATTTCTAGCGCCTCTTTCAAATCGTTCTCGCCCCCTCGTTTCCACAGCATATCAAATAGTTCAATTTTAGCCCATACAGCACCTTTCTTTGCGGCTACCTGCATGAGCTCAATAGCTTTGTCCAGATCCTGCACTACATTTCTCCCATCACGATACATACGTGCTAACGCGCCAGCTAACTTACAATCCTCTATAATCTCTTCAAAAAGTTTTGTTTTGGCAGAGACCATGAAATTCATCTCTTTAATGAATATATCATCAGGGTTCCAATCATTGATGAGAAGGCCTCTCTCCAACGCTGTTTTTTTATCTTTCGTGTCTGAACTTTGAATCAATGACCTTGTGCGTTCCTTTTCAAAATCTTTTTGTGCTCTGAAACGATCGTACCAACATCTGGTAAACATCTCATAAAATTCTTTACTTTCTTCAACCATATTTGCAATTTCTTTACTGCTTCTAAACTCGGATATCAGTTTTACCAACCTAAGTATCGCTAAAAACGTTGTTTGATCATCGACTGATGCATGCGGGTGTGGAAACCCATAAGCCTCATAGGTCCACACTAATAAATTTTCATGTTGCATCAGACCAAGACACGGTTCGAGATCGAATCTTTTACAGATGTGTAACAATTCTCTAAAATCATCCGTAGCGACACAATTGACAATTAAAATGTGTTTGCAGACTCTGGAATGAATTATACCTAAAATATCTATTCTTTCCTTTATCTTTGGGTCAGTTAAACGCATTTGTGTTTTTTCCACAAAATTACGTTCCTGAATCGAAGGAGCGGACGGTAAAAATTGTGGATTGATAGATACAGAAGTCGAACCCTTTATGTGTCTGGAGCAGATAATCGCTGCGCTACCACCAACAGATGACCCATAAAACAGAATGTGCCTTTTTGTTATATTATGTTTCGACGCCACTCGTTTAACTATCGTCGCGAGATATTCCGTATAATCTTCTGTCTCTGTACCAATATACCACCCAAATTGTAGGCCCGGGTATTTATAGAGCATAGGATCCTCTATGTACAATGCATTAGACTCGGAAATCGAGGCCCATGACCACCTGTTAAATCTAGGGAGCTTTTCTTTTTCGTGGAACATAGAATTTAAAAAAACTACTAACCTATCACTTTTCTTTTCCTTGAAAAAACATTCGAAGTGAGCACTACCGACATCTACATTGAATCTTTTTGGTATTGGGATTGGACCAGATAACATATCTAAATCCACATTAACACTTGGAGTGTTTACTTCAGAGACATCTGGTCTATTGACCCGTCTTTCAACCTCAAGATGTTCATGATAATTAATATCGACAACGTATTCCTTTTTCATCCGACACCTAAACGCAGATAGCTGATTTAAAACGTGTGATTTCTGGTTGGCTGTTCACATCGTTTTATATTGCAACTTCGATGTCGATTTAGGAGAGAGATTGATGACCAAACCTACAACAAAGAAGGAATTTCAAGTTGCTGCGAATGAGAGTTACGAAAAGTTGATGGGACTCATTGAAAGCATTGAGGACCAGGAGGGTTTTGTTTTCAATTTCGACGAGAGTGCAGGGAAGGAAGCTCATTGGAAACGTGATAAGAATTTGCGTGATGTCCTTGTTCACCTCAGCGCTTGGCATCTTTTACTTGGGAATTGGGTCACTGATAACGTTGATGGAAAAGAGAGGTCATTCTTACCTGAACCGTACAACTGGAAGAATTACGGTGAGATGAACATGGAGATCTGGGAGGATTGTCAGTCCACTCCGTATTCGAAGGCCAAGGATTCCTTCCTTATTAGCCACAGCATGGTCATGCTGGTCTCCGAAACCCTTTCTGAAGAGGAGTTGTTTGCGAAGGGGCATTTCCCTTGGTGTAAAACGACGAATGTTGCATCATATTTCATTTCCGCTACTTCAAGTCATTACGAATGGGCGATGAAGAAAATCAGGAAACAAATGAAGTCGAAGTGACTCGGTAGGCACGATCGGAGCCGAAGTCGATGCCGGTGTCATGTTCACCGGCGTCAGGACAAAGATATAAAACCGCCTGGAACGATTTGGTTGCATGGAGAACAAACCTGAGTACGATTCCGACTGCGTTTGTCAGAGCTGCGGTATGCCTTTGACCGATGTTTTCAAAGGAACGAATGCAGACGGTTCTTTGAGCGACGAATACTGTACATACTGTTATGGTGACGGTGAGTTCGTTTCCGATATTACAATGGACGAGATGATCGAACATTGTCTGCAGTTCCTTGGTGACTTCAACAGAGATACCGGAAGGGATCTTGACATTGATGAAGCTCGTGCCGAGATGAAGATCGCTTTCAAAGAGTACAAACGCTGGAAACAGTGAGTGTTTCGGAATTGGGTCGTTGTGGTCGCGCACTACCAGTGCGCACGTCGCACGTGTATCGCGCGTCCGTCGCGTAAATGTAATAATTCTTTATAGCTGTTCGACCGTTCTCGTTGTATGGGCAGGGACGACCTTATCAACACCGCCAGAGCTATTCTAGCGCGCGCAGGATTTGATATTTCCCCATCCTTGAATTTACGAAGTGTTTGTTTTGATGTTGTCGGCCGTAAAGGCACAACGTTACTGATAATCAAGATCCTCAGCAACATTGACGCTTTTTCCCGAGAAAACGGAGATGAGATGAAGATCCTCGCTGATGCTTTGGGTGCGAGTCCCATTCTCATAGGCGAACGTTCCAGCTCCGGCGCGTTAGAGCCCGGAATCGTTTACTCCAGATTCGGAATACCGATCATTTCCAATGATACGTTAGCTGATCATTTGCTTGATGAGGTTCCGCCGTTCATCTTTGCTGCTCCCGGCGGATTGTATGTTAAACTCGATAGTGACATGTTGCGTGAAGTTCGTGAAAAGCACGGTGTCAGTTTAGGCACGTTGGCAGAGATGGCCGGCGTTTCTCGACGCACTATTCAGATGTACGAATCCGGCATGGGTGCTATGATCGACGCCGCAATGCGTCTTGAGGAGTTCTTGGGAGTTCCTATCATAACTCCTGTGGATCCTTTCCTCTACAAGCGTGACGATCATGTTCGTCGCGATTACGAGATAACCGGCAAGGAGAGGACTGATTCTCAAACTTTGAACATACTTCTTGACATTGGTTTTTCAGTTACGCCGATCAGCAGGAGTCCTTTTGACGCTTTGACGAAGAATGACAAGATGGTCATCCTTACCGGATTGGGAGCGGATGATGAACGTGTGATACAGAAAGCTGCTGTGGTTTCCGACATTTCCAGACTTTCCGGAAGGTATTCTGTTGTCATTGTCGACCGCGCAAGAGGTCTTGAGCATGTTCGGACAACGGCCATCGTCACTAAGGACGAGATCTCAAAGATGGACGATCAGTCTGAACTTACCGATTTGGTTTTAGAAAGGAGCGCTAAGAATGAGTCATGAAATTACGGTGAACGGCTGTTCCGTCACCATATTGCCGATCATAAAGGGTCTGGTATCTGAATCTGAAAAGGTTGCTGACGAGCTGAAGAACGATTATGATCTGTTCGCTGTCGCATTGGGACCGGAGGAGATCGAAGGCATAAAGATGCGCGGAGAACTCGTTGTTGAGAAGGACGAATGCGGCGAGGATGTGCGCATAATGAGCGATATCGATCTCGTTTACGGTAAACATCTGATGACATTCGGTAAGATCAACATTCCCGTTCCGGCTTATTGCACGCTTATCGATACTTGTGTTGAAAGGAACATTGACGTCATTCCGTTGGATATGAACGATGAGCTCTTTTCTGAGATCTATTGCGATAATGTGTCGACATTCGAACTGCTTCGGGAGAAAGGACTTGTCAAAAAGGGTCTGAAGAAGAAGTTTGACCTTTCGAGTCCTGAGGCTTTCGTTGAAGAATGGGATGATCATGTGAATTCCATCAAGGGATTCCGTGCTGTTTCCGAACTACGTGAAAGGTATATAGCGTTGCAGATCATCAAGAACTGTGTTCCAGGAAAGAAGATGTTGGTTCTGATAGAGCACGAACGTATCTTCGGTGTATGGGACATTCTGGAGAAAGAAGATGTGTGAGCATTGCGAAGACTCCGCTGAAAGGGGTTTTCGGTTCTGCCGCATGTGCGGCGAATATCTTGGTGAGCCCGGAAGGAAAGGTTTCGGGGGAAAGAATATCGGTATTGTGATGAAGGTCGGTCTTTTGATCACTCTCATCTGTTCTGTTTTACTGCTGATGGGTATCTTTGTTGCTTTCCTTAAGTCAGGGTATGTTTTCGAGAATTTGGCTGATGCCACTAATTCTTTGGTGATCCTTCTTCCTTATCCGGTCGCTTTCGCACATATATCCGGTGCTGCCCTTCAGTTCTATTACGTTCTGTTGTTGATCACTGTCCTTGTATCCTTGATATTGGTGTTCTGTAAATCATACAAGCCATTCGTAATGTTGGTCAATGAGAAGAATGCTGAACCGATGAAGAAAACAGCGTTGTTCGAACTGTCCGTGCTGTTCGCTGTTATGTATTCTATATCATTCATCTTCATTATCATACTGACCGCGTCCGGTACAACGGTCAATGATCCTTTTGAAGGGTATGAACCGTGGGTGGAGATATTCACTTACCTCGAAGCGTCCGTATGGGAGGAGGTCGTTTCCCGGATAATGCTGATCGGAGTTCCGATGTTCATCCTCGGTGTTCTGCTTAAGGGACGTACAGGAACGTTATGTGAGCCTTTCGATGAGATGTGGTCGGAGCCTGAAGGTACTGCTGTTGCTTCTGACGGAGTTACTGAGAACTTTGCTGACAGTACGGGTGACGGCAACGGCGGGAAGAAAGGGATCAGATGGTGGAACTATCTGCTTGGTGGGACGGGGTTGAACTATGCTGCTCTTGTTCTCATTGTATTCTCGTCAATGATCTTCGGTCTGGCTCATATTCCTTTATGGGGTGTTTGGAAATCATTCCAAACGTTCATAATGGGTTTGATCTTTGGATACGTCTTCACAAAATATGGTGTTCATGCTGCTATTGCATTACATTTCCTTGCTGATTACCTTTCATCCATTTCATGGGTCTCCGAACCGTTGATATTGATCCCCGGATTGGCTACGTTCGCGCTCATGGGGTTGGGTGCCGTTTATGTTTACGTTTACGGCGAACGCATGATCAACTTCATCAAACGCGTGAAGAAGGATTTCAAAGGGGAATAGAAGGAAAAACGAAATGGTAACTGGCTGTTGCCATTTGAGAATGTTGGTTCCTGGTATGATAAGCCACTGAATGGGTTCAGTACTCACTGGAGCAACAACTTCTTCAGCATCTTCTGTGATTCCACTGCAGATTCCAGTGATTTCGATTCTATGATGTAGTTTCCTTTGTAATTACCGAGTTTTTTGATTATCGGTTCGAAGTTGATGTTGCCTTCACCCATCGTCAGATGTTCGTCTTGCGCACCGTGGTTATCGTGGATATGAACGTTAACGATACGATCCTTGAACATATCGATCATCTGGTCTATTTGACCGGTTGTATTCGCATGTCCTATGTCGAAACATACTCCGATCTCCGTTCCTTCTATCAGTTCATTCAGTTGTTCTGCGGTCTGACCTAACATGAACTTGAATGACGGCATGTTCTCTATTGCGATACCTATGCCGAATTCGCCTATTACGCGATCTAACGTTCTGATGGATCTCTTTGCCCTTTCAATGGATTTCTTTTCCTGACCGTGAACTACCATGGAGTATATTCCGGGGTGTATCGTTATGGTCTTCACATCAAGTTCAAGAGCTTGTTCCATTGTTGCCATCAATTCGAGGGTGGATGCTTCTCTCATCCTTTCGCTCAATGCTGCTATGTTCACGTCAGCAATGGGCGCGTGTATTGAGTATTTCAGTTTGTATGATTTTGATATTGACGTTAATCGTCCGAGCACCAGCGGAAGGTATTGCTCTCCTTCCGAGAATATCTCCCAAAGGCCGAATTCTTTTGATACCTTCTCTAACGTAGATTCAATGCTCTCTTCGCAAAACTTTGTCGATGAAACTCCGATCATACCTCTTCCCCGTCCACTGTCCTTGGTGCTACTGTGTCTATAAGATCAAGGATGTCATCATCCTCGATCGTTACTTTTATTGATCCTAATATCGTCCTTTCTTCCGTGAACGATATCTTGTTGGCGAATGCCACCTGCTTGTTCAAATTTACTATTATTTTATCGTCACCGCGCTGTCCTTTTATCATCGTTGAACGTGCGGAGTCCAGGATCTTCTGCTGACGTATCCTTTCACCGAACCTGTCCAGGTTCGGTGAGAATCCGTGTATCTTCTTTTCCGTTGTCTCAAGCATTGCATCCGGGAAGATGTTGGTCACTGCCTTCATGACCTTTTCAGGATCTTCGCTCGGGTATATCTGCACGAAAATTGAGACAAGCATCGCTTCCGTATATGGGTAATATATTTTAACAGTCTTGGTCGGAAGGCTGGCAGAATATCATAGCAATATGGAGATTAGGTCGAAGGAACACAGTGAGGTCGGCGGGAGTCGTCCACATCTAACGGCGTGCTTTTGATTTGGACATTGTTGCGTTCTGTTGTTTGTTCTTCTGCAATTGTGACGCTGGTGTATGCAACGGGACGTTGGACTGTTCTCCAAGGCGTTTAATGTCCTTCCTTATTGCAGGTATGTTCCTGTGGTTGAATTTAACAACGGTGCTTATCGCTAATTTCAGACGTCTGCATGCTTTGTTGAAATCGTCTATGTTCATGCGGCCGGATAGACATTTAGCGTAGAATTCATGAACGAAATAGTTACGTTCCGACAATATTCTACGCAATGCTTCTTCATCCTTCTTGAAGCCGAATTTCACGACGCCGGATATTTTGTTTATCATGAATCCGAGAGGTTGGTCTCTGATATCCTGAACCATCTTGCAGGATTCGATGTTTGTCCTTGTGGAGTTGTATTCTTCACTGTTTTTCCAATCTTTCTCAAAAATATTTCCGCATTTTGCATACCATAGTAATATGATTTCTGTGAGGTACTGGGTCTCATACAGAAGCCTTCCGATCCCTTCGAACATATCTTCGATCTTAATTTCATCCCATTCGGTATTGTCGTGACAAAAACGGTCATCACACCAATCCCAACCTATATCGTATTCTTCCATATCGTCGTCATAGTCCCAAGAATCGTCGTATTCTTCCATGATACCATACATGCGCTCAACACATATAGAAAAATTATTGTACTATTCAATGATATTTTGAATTATGGTTTACCATGTACACATATGCACGGTCGGTCGTGCGTCCGCACCGTCTGTTGCTTTCCTCAGGTTGGGCATACCCGTGGATGCATTTTGGTTTCTGAATTCTGAAGGCGTGAAAGAATACGACGATTCTGAAAAAGAGATACGCAGTGCCTTGAAGGGTGCAAATATTCCGGAAGAAAATATCAAGAAGAAAAAGATCGACCCCTACGACTTTCGCGGAATAATCAAAGAGATCGTGGATATCAAAAGAATAGAAGAAGCAGAACATAAACATGTTAAATTTCACGTCAATTTTACTTCCGGTACGAACATCATGGCAGGCGCTGCATGTTGCGCGTCATATTACCTCGACAGTGAACTTTACTATGTTAGGAATCGAGAAGAGGATCCGAGCATTACAGCTGAGAACGAGATCATAAAGATAGAGAACCCCAACGTACCTGAAGTGGACAGCATCAAAGGAAAGACCAAGGAAATATTCTTCATAATATCCAGGGGCAACGGTGTATATAATGAGGATATAGTGAATGAGATGAGACTCGCTCCAAACACTGCGGCGTATCACACAAAGGTGCTGAAAGGTTATGAATTAATAGATGGAGAAAGGAGAGGGAAAAGAACATACTGGGTGCTCACAGAAAAAGGGAAGATAGCGGCAAAACTTATACCCGAACCTCTGAAAATGCCAACCTCTGTCAGAACGCGACCGTGTCGATCAGTTGTACCTCGTTAATAACTTGGATTCGCATGTGATATACTTAGCTTTAAATAACTCAATCGTGATTAGACTAATCGTGATTAACTTAAATAAAGAAACAGAATTCAGAGGAAGAGAATGGGAGATCTCAGAACTTAACAAAGCCTATTCTAAAGGGGCCTTTGAAATGGTGGTCATATATGGTCGTCGCCGCGTAGGGAAGACATCTATCATAAAGGAATTCTGCAAAGACAAGAAAACAATATTCTTTCCTTCGGTGCAGTCGAGCATCGGAGACAATCTGGAGATATTAGCTAAAGGCATCAGCACGGCTTTCAAAGATGATATGCCGGCAATACCTCCATTCAAAAGATTCTCTGATGCATTGGATTTCATAGCTGCCAAAGGAGATGAACGTATTGTGTTCGTCATCGATGAGTACCCTTACCTTGCGAATGCCGACCCTTCCGTGTCTTCAACTCTTCAACACATGATCGACCATGTGTTGAGATACACGAAGATCATGATGATCCTGTGCGGTTCTTCAATGAGTTTCATGGAATACCAGGTACTTGGATACAATAGTCCGCTGTTCGGAAGACGGACTCAACAATACAAGGTCCTACCATTCAACTATTACGAAAGCGGGAAGTGGTTCCCCGAATATTCTAACGAGGACAAAGCGATCGCATATTCTGCGACCGGAGGAATACCTGCATATCTGGCAAAGATGACTTCTTCAGTAAGCATAGGAAAGAACATAGAGAATACATTCTTCGAAATGAATTCATTCCTTTTCGAAGAACCGTCAAATCTGCTCAAGCAGGAACTCAGAGAACCGGCAGTATACAATTCGATCATCACGGCAATTGCGGACGGCGCATCGAAACTAAGTGATATCAGCAATAAAACAAAGGAAGCCGCTAATAAGTGTTTATTGTATATCGACCGGCTGATTTCTTTAGGGATAATTGCCAAAGAGACTCCGATCACTGAAAAGGAGAGTGCAAGGAAGACCATCTACCGCATAGTTGACGGAATGTTCAGATTCTGGTTCAAATTTGTCAGGGAGAACCTGGCGGAGATCCATCTTCACGGTTCAGAAGGCCTGTACGATGAGAACATCAAGCCGAAGATCAATCAATTCATGGGCCTGACATTCGAGGACATGAGTAAGGAATACATTTTCCGTAACTACCGGAAGATAGGATTCAAGATCGGAAGGATCGGCAAATGGTGGGGTGGCGATCCGAAGACCAAAAAACAGGAGGAGATCGACATTGTAGCCGTATCGCCTCAAGAAGACAGGTGGATGTTCTGTGAATGCAAATACACCACGGAAAAGGTCGGGTTCGATGTATTGGAAGATCTGAAGAGACGTTCTGAACTTGTCACTGGTAACAAGGACAAGTTATTCTTTTTGTTCTCAAAAAGCGGGTTCACTGACAGTCTCGTTCAGCAGAGACCGGATAATGTCAGATTGGTCACCTTGGATGATATGTACGCATGATCTTCAAGAACCGCCGGTTCCGGTTCAATCCATTGAATGACCTTGCCTTTATTGGTACTGTCCTTTGTGCTGTCTTTTTCTTTTGTTTTCCGTTGCCGTTGGATGTGTTACGAAATGTTTTTCCAAATTGAAGTTTGTGCGATTTTTGTATCAAACTTGTTTTCAGATTGAAGTTTGTGCGATTTTTGTATCAAACTTGTTTTCAGATTGAAGTTTGTGCAATTTTTGTATCAAACTTGTATTCCAATTGAGGCGCCACATGCGTGTTATTTAAACCGATAATTGATACCTGTTTCGGTAAACTGCATGATGTTCCTGGGAACATGCGTCAGGGAATATCGGATTGTGAAAAAGGTGTGGAACATGGGATCCAAAAGTTCGATCTTGTTTGCGTTCGTTGTATCGGTGCTTCTTTCATCCTCTGCTGTTCTCGTCTTTGACAACATCACAACTGAGAATGATTCTTCTGTAGGCTATGCGGCCGAGATTATAGATATCGAAACGAATCAATGGACCAGGGGCTCATCAAGCGGTTTCGTGGTGACCTTCGATTCGAACATCAGTGAATTCGTGAAAGCGGAGTTGGAATTCACTCCTCTTGGACTGATCACTCCTCTGAACGAGGGTGAGCATTTCACCCTGACGCCCGGAAGCACCGTTTTCACTCTCTTGCCGTCGTATTTGAATACACTCGATGCGGGAGAATACGAACTGCGCATAAAATTCGTCGGCGATTCGTGGATCCCGATAACCATTAAAGAACCGACCGATACCTTCGGCCTGGATGATCTCGGCATCAATCCGTTGTTCTTGATCGTGATCGTCGTGATGATCCTTGCCGGTAGCGGAGTGATCTATCTCTTCAAGAGGTAGTGATGGAAACAGAATGATCTAAACGGTTATCTGGGCAAGGATCATGGAGGGCCGATGCTCTGAACCGACCGTTCAGGGACCAAGCAGATCGATCGGTATCACTGATACTCCGTCGTCTCTCGTGTACGCTAAATTACCGGTGGCGGTTATCACTGCTAGGAAAGAAGCTTTTGTTTTGACCTTCTCATTTAACAACATCAGGTTCTTTGCCGCTTTATCTATCTCAAAGTCACCGAGTTTCACTTCCATTGCTCCCCAGCTACCGTCGGGTCTCTCTATGATGTTATCGATCTCGAGCCCATTGCTTTCACGGTAGTAGTACACTTTTGATTTCATAGCCGACGCATAAACACAAAGGTCACGGTAGCAGAGTGATTCAAAGAAAAACCCTGCAGTGTTCGCATCTTTGATCAATATGTCCGGTGTGGTTTCTAATGCTGCAACCGCCAGAGAAGGATCTGTAAAATGCACTTTGGGCGATGTCCGTAAACGTGTTTTTGATCTTAACGATGGCAACCACGCATACTGTTCTTCCAGCAGAAATATTTGTTTTAACGAGTCCACGTACGTCCTTACGGTCTGTTCTGACACTGACCTGTCATCCTCCGATACATCAGAAGTTAATGTTGTCAACTTAACGACAGATGCACTGTTCCTTGCCAATGATTTGAGAAGGCGCCCGGTAAGATCTGGATCCTTTCTGGCTCCGGTGAGACTAGAAAGATCGGTGGAGATTATCGATTGTATGTACTCGAAAGGTACCTCCAACGCAGCTTCGTCATCGAAATCCAACGTACTCGGCCAGCCTCCTCTGCATATCAACCGTATGATCTTCTTATAATCCATTTCCGAACGTATCGGTTTTGAAATGGGGTTGATGAAAAGCTTTGATAACGATATTATGCCGTTGCTGTCTCCGGACTCGAAAAGTGACATTGGTCTCATTTTCACTCTTGCGAATCTTCCTGTTCCGGTGTGGTGCGTCTCTTTCTTCGGAAACGAAGAGCCTGTGAATACATACATTCCTTTCCTGCTTTCCCAGTCAATACGTCTTCTTGCATAATCCCAAAGATCGGGAATATCTTGCCACTCATCTACGAGACGCGGATATTCTCCCGTCAATGCATCATTGGGTGACAGTTCAGCGTATTTATTCGTTCTTCCGACGCCCAGCAAAAGTGATGAGGAGGTGTGGTGCGCGCCCGTCCAAGATTTTCCGCACCATTTCGGACCAGTTATCAGGACACCTCCGAATGCTGCCAGCATCATCTGTATCCTGCTATCAACTATCCTAGGCCTATACATCTTTCCTACTAAATCTCTTAGCTGTTCATCTTCATTCATCTGGCACTAATATACATAACAGGTTCTTATATGTTTTGCATACTTTTTTTTATCGTGTTTGCATAACAAATTTTATATGTTTTGCATACTTTTTTTTATCGTGTTTGCATAGTTCGTTTGGGATTTGTAGATTTTTTATAGGTTTTACAGAAATTCAGATCAGTGCTCATGTTTCTGTGCGGTTCTGCGGCTTTGTTTTTCAGATACAGGACGGGTGTGAACGTCTGTCTTCATCGGCAGAGCGTAGCTCTGTCGCAAATAAGGCCGAAGGCCTTCCTTTGCTTTGAAAACATTAACAGGAACGTAACAAAGAGGGAGCAAAGAAAGGTATATAATGAATCAACCTTTCGTTCCACGGCATGAGGAAAGAGGTCTTGGACAGTGCCGCGCGGCAGAGGATGTTCCTTAGTCCGGATGCTCTTGAGCTTATACTTTGCAATAACAGCCCGATCGATTTTGCGGCCACTGTCCTCAGCTCCTTGTCCAAGAATGCTATCTTCGTAACTGCCGATGACGTTCGCAATTTCCTTACTGGTGAGTCCACTGTTATGACGAGTCCTAAACCTGTTGTCCCCAAGAACAAAAGGCAGCTTGATATCTCTGTTGTACCCGAAACAGATATCACCGGCGAATCGACGTGCGAAGGCAAGATCGACGATTTTGCGAAATATTTCAAGTACAGATATTTCACTTTACGTAAACTGTTACGTGAACGCAGGGATTTCGCATGGGCGGGTCTTGGCATCATCGATGCTTTGAACCTTGACCGTGAGGTGAAGATCGTCGGTATCGTTTCTGAGATCACGTTAACAAAGAACGGCCACCGCATCATGACGATCGAGGATGATACAGCATCATGCAAATTACTGATAACAAAGGATTCGCCGATGATCAACGAGATCATCGTTTCCGACGAAGTGATCGGTGTGACCGGGAAACCGTCAAGCAAGAAGGACATGATCATCGTTTCCGAACTGTTCAGGCCTGAGATCCAGGTAGAGAACTGGAAGCGTTCTGATTCTGTCGGTTCCATTGCATTCCTTTCTGATGTTCACGTAGGCAGCAAGACATTCATGAAGAAGAATTGGGACCGTATGGTCAGGTGGATGAGGCAGAACGCTTACGATAACGATATCGATTATCTTGTGTTCCCCGGTGACGTCGTAGATGGTATCGGTATATTCCCCGGTCAGATCGAAGAACTTGATGTTCTTGACATCTTCGAACAGTACGAATTGTTTGCGGAATATCTGAAGGACCTGCCGGATCATGTGAAGATGGTCGTACACCCTGGCAACCATGATGCCGTGAGACCTGCGGAGCCTCAGCCCGCTTTGGCTTCTCTTTACACCAAGACATTTGATTCGAACGTTATGATGGTCGGCAATCCCGTTTCTCTAAATGTTGAAGGGCGTACCGTCCTTACGTATCACGGCCGAAGCATCGACGATTGGGTGTCCGGCGTTCAGCAGTTGAGTTACGACGATCCCGTGAGGATCATGCAGGAAATGTTGTCACGCCGGCATCTTGCACCGATATACGGTCAGAAGACCGCTCTCGCACCTGAGAAAAAGGATTACATGATCATCGAAAAGGTTCCGGACATCTTCGTCACCGGCCACGTTCACGGCGCTGGTTTTGTTGAATATCGCGGAACGAAGATGATCAACGCATCCGCGTGGCAGGACCAGACCGAATATCAAAAGAGTCACAACTTCAATCCCAAACCTGCTGTGATGCCTATCGTCCATTTGGGTACCGGCCGCACATCGATGCAGGATTTCAACTGAGGTCTTTTTCAATGATCCTGTATTGGGTTTGCCTTGTCATTGCCGGTCTTTTAGAACCGTGCTGGGTCATTACCATGGAGCGTTCCGATCGTTTCAGGAAGCCGGCGTGGGCTTTGCTTACGGTCATCATCCTTCTGGTAAGTCTTTATCTGCTCTCATACGTCATGACCGCTCTTCCGATCGGTACTACGTATGCGATATGGACGGGTATCGGTGCTGTCGGTACGTTAGCGGCCGGTGCGCTGCTTTACAAAGAATCAGTGACATCCATGAAGATATTCTTCGCGTTCCTTATCATTGCAGGCATCGTTGGTCTGCAGGTCACGACGGTGATATCATGAACCGCGCTTGGCTTCTGATAATGCTCGCCGGTATTCTGGAGGTTGCATGGGCGATATGTCTGAAGAACTCTGATGGGTTTTCGAATATTCCTTACACCGTTGCATTCCTTGTCCTCATCGCTTTGAGCATGCTTCTCCTGTCCATAGCGATAAGAACCCTTCCTGTGGGCTCTGCATACGCCGTTTGGGTAGGTATCGGCGCTGTCGGTACATTCCTTGCCGGTATCGTGCTGTTCGATGATCCTGTGAATTCATTACGAATAATATTCGTGTTCCTGATAATCATCGGTATAATCGGATTGCAGCTGACGGAGAATGAAAAGGCAGATGGTCCTTGAATCACATCCCTTGCGCTAATTTGAAAAGCGAAGTGTAGCAGATCTGTAAAAAAACAATAGGGTATTGAAATACTTTTTTTATCTTCAAATAAGCTAAATTAGTATTCAAATATCAATATCACATATTTTTTACATAAAAATGGTATTCCAATACCAATAAATTCATGAGAAAATCGTCTCGAAGATCAACGGTCGGTTGTGACATATTCGGAGTTTCCGATATGTCCGTCTACGGAAAGATCCACAAGATCGATATCTCTCAAGGGCAGTCGTATCTCTACAAGCCCACGTACCCTCAGAACCATAAGAAACTACTGATCCTCCTGCCCGTAGTATAATTTCTTTATTCCTCCGAGACAGCGGGATCATGAAAAAGCTTCGCTTATCGGAAATACGAAAATGAATAAAGATTGAAAAGAAGTGGTTTATTGGGTGTAGAGAAGCCATAGTATTATGGCCGCACCAAGCATCAGCATGGAGTACGAGACTATTGCTATGATCTTGAATGCTCTTGCTCTTTTCTTCGGGTCGTTCCTTATCTCGAGATATTTATCTTCGAGGGTCATCATTCACCCTGTGCTTTCAAGTGCTTGAGCGAAATGAGGGTCTCCCTTTCCATTTCCTCAAGCCTGAAGCGGATGAACGTTTCAACGTCCTGAAGTTCAGGTATGACCTTGAACTCAAGAGCATTCACACGGCGTTTCGTTTTCTCGATCTCGTCCAGGAGCTTCTTCATGGTCGTTTCGATCTCTGCCGCACGCACGATGGTTTCGAGAAGTTTCTCGAATGCCTGTGCGGCTTCCTCGATGTATGCTGATGTCGCAATGACACCGTAACCGCGTTCGGTCATCAGTGCCTTTACCATAACGGCATCCACCTTGGGGACCATCATTCCCATTATGCTCTTGCTGCTGAGGTTCACCTGGGGTTCTGACTTCAGAGCGTGTGCTGCTGATTTCACGGCAATGGCACCGTCTACGGCACTGGCAACTGCGATCTTGGTCATCGCCTGCTCATAATCCGAAACGACGCTGTCCCTCATCTTCTTTGCTTTTTCCATTATTTCAAAGAATTCGATGATAAGACCGTCGCGTTTCATCTTCATGATCTTGTAACCGCTCTGAGACAGTTTGATCTTCTTCTTCGTCTCAAGAAGGACGGAACGGGTCGGTGTTACCTCTTGGCTCGGCATTTGA